>Ga0114978_10005169_pt1 | contig 10462 bp, 8 predicted proteins | sample S_140212_EF_Meta_FD_87027 | JGI IMG/M metagenome (GOLD analysis project Ga0114978, IMG submission 87027) | Freshwater microbial communities from Lake Simoncouche, Canada to study carbon cycling - S_140212_EF_MetaG | ecosystem: Environmental > Aquatic > Freshwater > Lake | place: Lake...
AATTGCTCATCTGTCACTACCGCAGGAGCACTAACCAAAGGACAAGCCGCTGATTGAGTTTTTGGGAAAGCGATAACGTCACGAATAGAACTTGATCCAGTCATCAACATCACCAAACGATCCAAACCAAACGCCAAACCACCATGCGGTGGTGCACCGTATTTTAGGGCATCCAACAAGAAACCGAATTTTTCTCTGGCTTCTTCTTCGCCAATACCTAAAATTTCGAAGACTGTTTGTTGCATGGAAGTGCGATTAATACGAATAGAACCGCCACCCACTTCAGTACCGTTTAAAACCAAATCATAAGCGCGTGACAAGGCAGCTCCGGGATTAGCAACCAAGTCTTCAACTGAACAACTAGGCGCCGTAAAGGGATGATGAATGGCATTAAAACGACCTGATTTTTCGTCCCAGTCAAACATGGGAAAATCTACAATCCAAACCGGCTTCCATTCACCTTGCAATAAGTTGAGGTCTTGACCCAATTTAACGCGCAAAGCGCCCATCGCTTCATTAACGATGCTGGCTTTATCGGCACCAAAGAAGATTAAATCGCCGGTTTGTGCACCTGTTTTAGTCAAGACACTGTCCCAAACTTCTTTGGGTGCAAATTTAACTATCGGTGATTGCAAACCATCCAAACCTGCTGCCAGATCATTAACTTTAATATAAGCCAAGCCTTTAGCGCCATAAATACTGACAAACTTGGTTAGCTCATCAATGTCTTTACGACTTAAATCACCGGCGAGCGGCACACGCATGGCAACAACACGGCCTTTTGGATCATTAGCAGGCGCTGAGAAGACTTTAAAATCGACGTTTTTCATGTCATCAGCGATATCAACCAACTCTAATGGAATACGTAAATCAGGACGATCAACTCCAAACCTTGAAACAGCTTCCTGATAACTCATGCGAGGAAATTGAGCATCTAATTCGACATTAATGACTTTTGCAAATAATTGACGAATCATCTCTTCCATAACAGTCATGATTTCATTTTCATCCATGAAGGAAGTTTCTATATCAAGCTGGGTAAATTCTGGCTGCCTGTCAGCGCGTAAATCTTCATCACGAAAACAACGCACGACTTGGTAATATCTATCCATACCAGCAATCATCAACATTTGCTTATACAATTGTGGTGATTGTGGAAGTGCAAAAAATGAATTTTCATGAGTGCGACTTGGTACGATATAGTCGCGAGCGCCTTCTGGTGTTGCTTTAGTTAGATAAGGTGTTTCAATTTCAAAGAACTCATTATCATCAAGAAAGTTTCTCAAAACTCTAGTTACATCACGACGCACCTTCATTTTTTCTTGCATCGCAGTCCGACGCAAATCAATATAACGATAGCGCAGACGCAATTCTTCGTTGACTTCAATGTCACTTTCTATAGGAAATGGTGGTGTTTCGGATTCATTTAATACCACAATGTCCTTAGCCAGAATCTCAATGGCACCAGAATGCATATTGCTATTAACCGTGCCTTGTGGACGATCACGAACAATACCAGTTATTTGCAATACGTATTCACTGCGGACCTGTTCGGCTATAGAAAAAATATCTTCTACATCAGGATCTATAACAACTTGTACTAAACCAGCTCGATCTCTAAGGTCGATAAAAATAACGCCGCCGTGGTCACGACGCCTATGAACCCAACCGCAAATTGAAACAGTCTCACCTAGCTGTTGTGTGTTTAAATCTCCGCACTTGTGGGTACGCATAAATTTTCCCTGTGGATTTAAAAATTGTATATTGAATGAGATAAAAAATAATTAGCACCAAGCTGCTATGGCCTAGCGCTTTTGATGTTAATCTGCCTTACAGCCACCCGCTGGACAACTACTAGCTTTAGGTGTGATGGGAGTTGAAGAAGCTTCACCAGCGACATTCTTCTTGGTGCCGCTCTTAAAATCAGTTTCATACCAGCCGGTACCTTTTAACCTAAATCCGGCAGCAGAAATTTTTTTCATTAGCTCCGGCTTCGTACAAGCAGGACAAACCACAATAGGATCAGCACCTAATTTCTGCAAGGCTTCATGCTCATGACCACAAGATTGACATTGGTATTCGTAAATTGGCATTAACCACTCCGGTGGTAATAATAAAAAATAATAACTACTATAAGGACTGAATTTAGTTTTTCCAAGTACTTACTATAGAATAACTGTCTATTTTACAGACACACTGCTGACAATGAAAACTTTAACCATTACTCGCCCCGATGACTGGCACATTCATGTTCGCAATGGTGCTATTTTAAAAACAGTATTGCCCCATACTGCTAGGCAATTTGCACGGGCAATCATAATGCCAAATCTTAAACCACCAGTGACGACAGTAGCTGAAGCATTAGTGTATAGAAAAGAAATTTTACAAGCTGTTCCTACCGGCATTCATTTTACACCGTTGATGACTTTATATTTGACAGCAGCCACCAAGATTTCAGAAATAAAAAAAGCCGCTGAGTCTGACCATGTTTATGCTTTCAAACTATATCCAGCCGGTGCCACAACAAATTCAGATTCTGGCGTAGCTGATATCCATGCTATTTATCCATTACTGGCAGAACTTGAGAAGTTAGATATTCCTTTACTGATTCATGGTGAAACAACCGATACGGACTGTGATATTTTTGACCGTGAACGTGTATTTGTTGACACCAGCTTAACTGATATTACCCAAAATTTTCCCAGCTTGCGTATTGTACTCGAACATGTAACTACTAGTGAAGCTGTGCAATTTGTTATTGCATCCGGAAATAATATTGCTGCAACCATAACCCCTCAACATCTTCTGTATAATCGTAATGCCTTGTTAGCAGGCGGCATACGTCCACATTATTACTGTTTACCAATCATTAAACGAGAAAAACATCGACTCGCATTGGTTAAAGCTGCAACTAGCGGCAATCCAAAGTTCTTTTTGGGCACTGATAGTGCTCCGCACATCACTTCACTAAAAGAAACCAGTTGCGGTTGCGCAGGTTGTTACAGTGCCTATGCTGCGCTTGAACTTTACGCTGAAATATTTGAGCGAGCTGGCGCATTAAATAAGCTAGAAGGCTTCGCCAGCTTTTTCGGGGCAGATTTTTATCGCTTACCCAGAAACTCTGACACAGTTACCTTAGAAAAAACTACCTGGAGCATTCCATTATTTTACGGAGAAAACGACAATACTGTTACGCCACTCAAAGCAGGAGAAGAGCTAAGCTGGAAAATGCAGTAAAGATTAATATTTTCACCTATGTCCAGTCAACTTGACGTAACATAGTTACTTTTTTACCTTTGAAACGATTCAAACTCAATGGACAAAACTGCAATTCCTTTAGCTCAACGCTTTAGAGGCTATCTCCCTATAATTGTCGACATAGAAACAGCCGGATTTAACTCCAAAAAAAATGCGTTACTGGAAATTGCTGCTGTAATTGTTGAATTAAATAGTGATAATGAGTTAGCAATTACCGAACGCTATACAACACATGTTATTCCTTTTAAAAACTCTGAATTGGATCCTGCCGCGCTTAAATTTAATGGCATAGATCCTTATCATCCGTTTCGCATGGCAATTGATGAAAAAGATGCATTGGATATGTTATTCAAGCCTATTAAACAGGCAGTAAAACGTAATGATTGTACACGAGCAATCTTGGTAGGCCATAACCCTGCATTTGACATTGCCTTTCTAAATGCAGCTATTCAACGCACGCAAATTAAACGTAGTCCCTTTCATCCTTTTAGTACTTTCGATACAGCTACCTTGGGTGGTTTAGCTTACAAACAGACAGTACTGGCAAAAATTGCACAAGTCGCAGGCTTGGAATGGGATAACGAGAAAGCCCATTCAGCCCTCTATGACGCCGAAAAGACAGCGGAACTGTTTTGCTTAATCGTTAATCGCTGGAATCGACTTGAATTACTTGATCAATAATCTGCAATTAAATGCGGAAACTTGCAAATAATATCAACTTAACTATATTTCCAATAGCAATCTGTCCATCCATATGTTTTGAACTATTGCTCTACACCACCAGCGGCTTCCAACATAGCAACCAACTCACCTTTTTTATACAAATCAATAACAATATCACACCCCCCAACCAATTCACCCTTGATATAAAGTTGCGGGTAAGTAGGCCAATTTGAATGTTCCTTAAGCGCTTCACGCAATTCTGGATCTTCAAATATATTGACGTACATAAATTTAGCTTGGCAAGCATTCAATATCTGTACGGTTTGGCCCGAAAAACCACATTGTGGAAAGTCTGGTGAGCCTTTCATGTATAAAACGACTGGATTGCTTTCTAATTGATCTTTAATTCTTTCTGCAACACTCATTTGTAGTCACTCAATTTAATAAAAACGTGTCTAATTCTATCAACTTTAAGTGATTTAAAAAAGGAAATCTTGTAATCCAAGACTTGCCTGCGATCAAATTGATACCTATAATTAAATGTTTTTTACTTGGCAGTAAGATTGCCACCAGTACTTTAGTTTACAGGCAGCCAGAATGACCAGCCATATTATGCCAACATACAATCGTTTACCGGTCACTTTCGATCGAGGAGAAGGCGCGTGGTTATTTGATGATAAAAATAATCGTTACTTAGATGCACTTTCCGGCATAGCAGTATGTAACTTAGGCCATGCTCATCCTGCCATACACAACGCTATCTGTGAACAAAGCAAAAAACTCATACATACTTCCAATATCTATGGTATCCCTGGCCAAGAAATGTTAGCTGAGAAACTGACTAAAAAAAGTGGCATGGATAACGTCTTTTTTTGTAATTCGGGCGCAGAAGCTAATGAAGCAGCTATCAAGCTGGCTCGTAAGTATGGTCACGAAAAAGGATTGGATAATCCGGCAATTATAGTCATGGAGAAAAGTTTTCATGGGCGTACTTTGGCAACATTATCAGCTACTGGGAACAGCAAAGTCCAATATGGTTTTACACCGCTTGTTGAAGGTTTTATAAGAGTTCCTTACAACAACGTAGAGTCCATTAAAACTGCGTTGGCACAAAATAACAATATCGTTGCAATTTTAGTTGAACCCATTCAAGGTGAAGGCGGAGTTAATATACCCGCACCAGACTATATTAACCAATTGCGACAACTTTGTGACCAGTATGATTTGCTGTTGATGTTAGATGAAATCCAGACAGGTATTGGCAGGACTGGCAAATTCCTTGCCTTTCAACATAATGATATTATCCCTGATGTATGCACCTTAGCCAAAGCATTAGGCAACGGTGTACCCATCGGCGCATGCCTTGCCCGAGGCAAAGCAGCAAAGTTATTGACCGCAGGAACTCACGGCTCTACTTTTGGTGGCAATCCTTTAGCTTGTAGTGCCGCTTTAGCTGTATTAGCAACACTCGACGAAAAAAACCTGATTAATTCAGCTACGCAAAAGGGAGAGCTTATACGCTTAGGCTTAACTGAGCATCTTAAGACTAATAGTCATGTTATTGATATACGTAACAAAGGCTTAATGATCGGTATCGAACTAGATAGTCCCTGTGCCGAATTAATTCAATTAGCATTACAACAGCATTTATTAATTAATGTAACCAATGAAACAACTATTAGACTATTACCGCCTTTAATTATAGATGAGCTGCAAATCAAGCTATTAGTAGAAACATTGTCCGGCATTATTAACGACTACACTGAACAAACTCCTTAAATTATATCCAACATGAATCCAAGACATTTCACCAGCCTACTTGATTTATCGAGCGATGAGCTTCGTCACATAATCTATAGAGCCATAACACTTAAAAATAATCGGGCTCGAGATTACCAGCCTTTAAAAGGCCAGGTGTTAGCCATGATTTTTGAAAAGTCATCGACACGCACGCGTATTTCCTTTGAAGCTGGCATGGTTCATTTTGGTGGTAGCGCCCTATTTTTATCGCCCAGAGATACTCAACTAGGTAGAGGTGAACCCCTACATGACAGTGCTAAAGTAATATCCAGCATGGTTGATTGCATCATGTTAAGAACAGACAAACATGAAACTGTTACTACATTTGCACAGTACTCCAGCGTACCTGTCATTAATGGCTTAACTGATCAACAACACCCTTGTCAGTTGCTGGCTGATATGCAAACTTATTTTGAATGTCGTGGCGATATTAAAGGAAAAACTGTAACCTGGATAGGTGATGGTAACAATATGTGCCATTCTTACATCCATGCTGCCATGCTACTTGATTTTACTTTACATATTGCTTGTCCAGCAGGATATCAACCACTCCCCGAATTTGTTAAGGCAGCTGGCAAACACGTTAAATTTTTTAATACTGCATTAGAAGCGGCCAAAAATAGCGATCTTTGTGTTACCGATGTTTGGGCTAGCATGGGACAGGAAGAGGAACAAAAACTTCGCGAAATTGCTTTTAGAGACTATCAAATTAACGAAAATATTATGAATATTGCTAAAAATGACGCACTATTTATGCACTGCCTACCCGCTCACAGAGGTGAAGAAGTAACTTCCGAAGTTATTGACGGGCCGCAAAGCGTTGTTTTCGCTGAAGCCGAAAATCGCTTACATGCCCAAAAAGCACTTTTAGAATTTCTGCTTTGTAAAAAAGAACATTAAATTAATTTACTAAACCACCACTAACAGAAGATAATTGTGAAAAAATTACTCAGTGCTTTTTTTATCTTAATACTCTCTTTAGATTTTGCCCAGGCAGAAACGATTTATGTTACCGATGATGTTAATTTAACATTAAGAGGTTCCCCCAGCATTCATGGTAAAGCTTTAAAATTATTACCAATTGGAACACCACTCATGGTTATTGAAAATGAGAGTAAATTTGATTTTATCAAAGTACGTCTTATGGACGGCACAGAAGGCCATATCAAATCACGTTTTACTACAAAGCAAGCGCCTATTGTTGACCCTAAGGACAGCGCAAGTAAAAGCATAGCGCAACTTCAATCCAATAATGCCACACTAGCGACAGAAATAAGAGCGCTTAAAGATAAACTAACCCCAGGATCATCTTTAGAGAAGTCTTTAGCGACTGAGCGTGATCAATTAGCAAGAGACTTTGAGGATCTTAAGAAAACGGCTGCCAATTCATTTCAATTAAAAAACGAACGTGATGAGCTTCAAGAACGTGTCGTTAATGTTGAACGAGAACTGCAACAATTTAAACTAGAAAATCAAGCTCTTAAAGACACGGCAAGTCAGGACTGGTTTTTATACGGCGGCATTTTATCGCTAATTGGTGTTCTATTAGGATTTATCCTTCCTAAACTCGGCTGGAGACGGAAAAATAACTGGAACAACTATTAACGCCCAGCTATAAAACATAAAAAATTTAAATAGATTCTTTAAAGCAACACAACATATTCTTTACTTATACCTCAGGAATTAAACACATGGCTCATTCAGATGACCACAACACGCGTCACTTTTCTTCTTTAGTTGTTGACGGCATGGAGCGCGCACCAAGCCGAGCGATGTTGCACGCTGTAGGCTTTAAAAACGAGGACTTCAAAAAACCGCAAATCGGTATTGCTTCGACCTGGAGCATGGTCACTCCCTGTAATATGCATATCAATAAACTAGCCGATTCTGCAGCTACGGGCGTTGATAACGCGAATGGTAAAGCCGTTATTTTTAATACCATTACCATATCTGACGGCATTTCAATGGGCACTGAAGGCATGAAATATTCGCTAGTGTCCCGCGAAGTAATTGCCGACTCAATTGAAACAGTCGTTGGCTGCCAAGGTTTCGATGGTATTGTTGCCATTGGTGGCTGTGATAAAAACATGCCTGGCTGTATGATTGCAATATCACGATTAAATCGCCCCAGCGTTTTTGTTTATGGCGGCACTATTATGCCGGGCTGTCATAAAGATAAAAAACTCGACGTGGTTTCTGTTTTTGAAGCGGTGGGCGCCAGAGCCAACAATGAAATAAATGATGCCGAACTTGCTGAAATTGAAGCTAAAGCCATTCCTGGAGCTGGCTCCTGCGGCGGCATGTATACTGCAAATACAATGGCATCCGCAATTGAAGCGCTGGGTATGAGTCTACCGAACAGCTCTGCCCAAGCAGCTATCTCAAACGATAAAAGATTAGATTGCGAACGCGCTGGTGCAGCTGTATTGGAATTACTTAAACAGAATATTAAACCCAGTGACATTATGACTAAAGAGGCCTTTGAAAATGCCATCACTATAGTCATTGCACTTGGCGGCTCAACCAATGCAGTGTTGCATATTTTGGCCATGGCAAATGCTGCCAAAGTTGATATCACTTTAGATGACTTCACTCGTATCGGCAAACATGTTCCTCTAGTTGCCGATTTAAAACCCAGCGGCCACTACATGATGACCGAATTAATTGAAATCGGTGGCATTCAGCCGTTGATGAAGATATTGCTAGATAAAGGTTTACTGCACGGCAACTGCTTAACCGTAACCGGCAAAACGCTGGCGGAAAATTTGGCCGATGTTAAACCGTATCCTGAAGACCAAGATATCATTCACTCACTAGATAACCCGATTAAAAAAGACAGTCATCTTGTCGTTTTATATGGCAATCTGGCACCGGGTGGCTCAGTTGCAAAAATCACGGGTAAAGAAGGTTTACGTTTTGTCGGCACAGCAAAAGTTTTTGATGCCGAGGAACAAGCGTTACAAAGTATATTAAGTGGCGATATTGTTAAGGGTGATGTGATTGTTATCCGCTACGAAGGCCCCAAAGGCGGCCCCGGCATGCGTGAAATGCTCTCCCCGACTTCCGCCATTATGGGCAAAGGGTTAGGTAAAGAAGTCGCATTAATTACGGATGGTCGTTTTTCCGGCGGCACGCATGGTTTTGTAGTAGGTCACATTACCCCGGAAGCTTATGTTGGTGGTCCATTGGCAATCATTGAAAATGGCGATACTATTATCATCGATGCCGAAAATAATGAATTAAGCCTAGTGGTCAATGAACACGAAATCGCCCGTCGCCTTGAAATATGGACACAACCTTTACCACGCTATACCCGGGGGGTGTTGGCAAAATATGCCAAATTGGTAAGTTCGGCTTCGTTAGGTGCGGTGACGGACAATCTTGATTGATACTAAATGATTTATTGATATTTTCGTGAACAAAAATCGCGCAAAGGTAGACGTACTAACAGCAGGAAGCACGGCTACCTTGCCAAACTATCCGCCCACAAGCAAACACTCCAGCGGTTAATTATGAATTCACAAAAATCATTCGTCAGCTGGTTTAGAGACTCCTCACCCTATATCCATGCACACCGCAACAAAACCTTTGTTATTTCATTTGGCGGTGAAGCGGTGTTGGCTGATGACTTTGATCATCATGTACACGACTTTGCGCTCCTCAGTAGTCTAGGAATACGTCTAGTTTTGATTCATGGCATACGCCCACAAATTGATCAACGACTTGCAAAACTAAACACTTCTCCCCAGTTCCACAATAATTTAAGAATTACAGATGATTTGGCACTTCAATGCGTAAAAGAAGCAGCGGGCTTGGTTCGTGTAGAAATCGAAGCTCTGTTATCAATGGGATTAGCAAACTCACCTATGGCAGGTTGTAGTCTCAAAGTAGCATCTGGTAATTTTGTTACTGCGAAACCAATCGGCGTCATAAATGGAATCGATTATTGCCATACTGGCGAAGTTCGCCGTATTGATAGCGATGCAATTCATCAACAACTCGATCAAAATAATGTGGTTTTAATTTCACCCATTGGTTATTCACCTAGTGGAGAAATTTTCAACCTGTCTGCTGAACAGGTTGCCACTGCAATATCAATTGCTTTAAAAGCAGAAAAGTTAATACTGCTAACCGAACAAAGCTGCTGTCACCCAGAAAATAATGAACAGATTCGGCAAATGACGACAGATGAAGCTGATATTTTTCTGCAACAACATCAGGCCATAACTGACAAAATTACTCTACCTCTGAAAGCCGCCATTCAAGGATGCCGGTCTGGCATAGAACGAGTTCATTTAATTAACCGAAATATTGATGGCGCTCTATTATTAGAGCTATTTAGCCGTGATGGTATTGGCACTTTGATAAGTTCCACGCCTTTTGAAGAATTACGTCCTGCCACACTTAACGATATAGGCGGTATTCTTGAATTAATCAAACCGCTGGAACAACAAGGTATACTAGCCAGACGTTCTCGAGAGAAAATTGAAATGGAAATCGCCGATTATATAATCATTGAAAGAGATGGCTTAATCATTGGGTGCACTGCTTTACATATTAATACAGCCAATCAATACGGTGCTATTGCCTGCCTTGCCATCCATCCTGATTATCAAAGATCAGCACGAGGCAATCGTTTACTTGATTATATACATCAAAAAGCCAGAGAATTGGCGCTAAAAAAACTCTACGTTTTATCAACCCAAACCATGCATTGGTTTATAGAACGCGGTTTTTTATC
>Ga0114978_10005172_pt1 | contig 10459 bp, 8 predicted proteins | sample S_140212_EF_Meta_FD_87027 | JGI IMG/M metagenome (GOLD analysis project Ga0114978, IMG submission 87027) | Freshwater microbial communities from Lake Simoncouche, Canada to study carbon cycling - S_140212_EF_MetaG | ecosystem: Environmental > Aquatic > Freshwater > Lake | place: Lake...
ACATCGTCCACCACCCGCCCGTCCACCGCGTCGCGCACCAGCGACGCCCCCGCCCGTGCCAACACGACGTCCAGCGCGTCCTTGGCCGACTGGGTCTGCGGCAACGCCGCCCCTAGCTCCGCCGCCACCTCCGTCCGCCAATCCGCCACGCTACCGGCGTAGTTGTAACCACTCGACGGATTTGCCGAGACCAGCCAGCGCTTGAAATCCAGCGCCGCATAATTGTCCCGCGTGAAATCATCCCGCCCCTCAAACACATTTCCGCTCATGTGCCCTTTCGCCATATCCGGCAAACCGCCTTTCATGGCGATCGGTTGCTTCGCGACGTCCGACATCGGGCCCGGCCGCCAGACGTTGTTAATGCAGTTGATGAAATGATCCGCAAAGTTCGCCGTGCCCGACGCGCTCCAGTTGTAGATGACGTTGTTGCGAAAATCCACGATGCGTCGCGGCGGTTCCTTCGCACTGCCGAGTGTCGGATGACGATCCCGGCACGTGGAAATCAAATTGTGATGCAGCGTAATATCGCCGCTCAGATCGCGATACGAGGCCGCCATCGCATGCGACCCTTTGTTGTGGAGGCTGTGGTTCAACGCCTCGCTAATGATGCACCATTGCAGCGTAAAATTCCCGCCGCGCCGCAAGTCATGCGTCCCGTCGATGGCCCAACTCAGAGAACAATGGTCAAAAATCACTCGGTCGATATCGTCCGTGACCACGGTGTCGTCGCCGCCCTTTGTGCCCACCGGCTTATTTTCGTCCCCCAACCGAAAACGCATGTAGCGCACCACCACGTCGTGCGCCTTCTTCATTTGAAACGAATAGTCGCGCAGCGTAATCCCATCGCCCGGCGCAGTTTGCCCCGCAATCGTCACAAACGACTTGTCGAGCAGCAGGGCGCGCTTCAGCACAATCGTCCCGGAAACCTCGAACACGATCGTGCGCGGTCCGTGCGCCGACCTGATCCCTTCGCGCAAGGAGCCAGCCCCCGCATCCGCCAGCGTCGTGACGTGGTAAACATCTCCGCCCCGCCCGCCCTGTGCGACACGCCCAAACCCCTCCGCCCCCGGAAACGCCGGCAACTCCGCCGCGCGAGCCGACCACGCAAACGCTCCGCACAGCATCAAGGCATATCGAAAAAAGCGGGAAATCCTCATGGTCAGATCAACTGCCATCACAGCGCTCACCCGTCCCAGCGCGAGCCGAGAATCCCCCCCTTCCCCAGCAACCTCACGCCGCACCAACCACCGCACACTCGTCATTAGACATTAGTCATTAGTCCTGTGTCCTGAGTCCTGAGTCCTCGGTCATTAGTCATTAGACATTAGCCCTTGACCCTTCCGTCGCCGCGGCGGTCATGCCGCCAACGCATGACACGCCCGCGCCAGATACCGGTCCGTGATCTCGGGCACGCGTTGCAGCGCAAAGATTGAGCGCGGCTCCCACAACATCGAGCGCAGGGGCTCCAAAAACCGCTTCGCCACATCCCGGTCCGAAATATTCCGCAAGATCGTGAGCGTCTGCCGCGACGCCGGTAGCCCCAGCCACTCCAGCACGCCATAGACATCCCGCCGCTCAAAAATTGCGCTGATTTCCGCCCACGCCGGCCCCGTCGTCCCGCGTAAGCTCCCGTGTGCCGCCACAAAGGCCGTCAACGCTGGCGCGTCCACCAGCGCCGGCAGCAGCTCGGGGCATCGCGCCACCACCTGCAACGCCTCCATGCGCTTGAACGCAAACCCGCTCAAGAACTCGCGCACGTCCGTCGGCACGAATTCCAAATACGCGCGCCACGCCGCCGGCCCGCAACTCTGCGCCGCCGAGGCCAACGCGTCCTCCGATGGCTCGACCGTGATCCACTCCTCGCCGAAAAGCCGCTCAAACTGAACATCTGGCCAAGGCGTCACACGATACGCGACACCACAGTGCGACCACGACAGCGCGATGGGCACGAAACTTTTTTTGGCACGACGTGAAGGAGCAGCCGCCGCGGCCTTGGCCGAGGTGCGAACGAGCGGGCGAATAGCGGAGAAGGTTGAGATCATGCCCACACTTTACCGCAGAGGGTGGGACATTGGCTGGCCCACCCTAAAAAAATCTGAAACTATTTTTCGTTCTTCTCTCCATCGCACTTTCTCCCCCTCTCTCCCTCTCTCCTTCCCCGTCCCCGCCTCCGCACCCATGCCAAACACCGGCCCCCAGCTCTCCCGCCCGCCCCTCGAACGTATGCTGCGCATCCACGACGAGCTGCGGCGCGGCGCCCTCGTCAATTGCTCGCATCTCGTGCGGGCCCTCGAGGTTTCCCGGAAGACCATCGTCCGCGACATCGCCTTCATGCGCGACCGCCTCGAACTCCCCATCGAGTTCGACGCCCAGGTCCTCGCCTATCGCTACACGCATCCCGTGAACGCCTTTCCCACCGTCCACGTCACCGAAGGCGAACTCCTCGCCCTGCTCGTCGCCCAACGCGCCCTCCAGCAATACCAAGGCACCCCGTTTCACCACCAACTCGAAGTTGCCTTCGAAAAACTTGCCGGCGGCCTCCGCGACAAAATCTCCTTCTCGCCCACCGACGAACTTCGCGCCGTATCCTTCAAAAACATCGGCATCGGGAAAACTGACCTCGCCATCTTCAACGCCCTCAGTGCCGCCGTCCTCCGCTCCCACGAGATCGCCTTCGCGTATCGCAAACCCGGCGACGCCACACCTTCCGCCCGCCGCGTGCGCCCCTACCATTTGGCCAACCGCGAAAACCTCTGGTATCTCATCGCCTTCGATCTCGAGCGCGCCGCCCTGCGCACCTTCGCCCTCCCGCGCATCGACGACGTCACCGTCACCAAGAGCACCTTCACGCGCCCCGCCGATTTCTCCCCTGAGAAGTTCTTCGCCAACGCCCTCGGCGTCATGGGCGGCACCGGCGATCACCGGGTCGTGATCCGCTTCACGGCCGCCGTCGCCGAGCGCGTCCGTGAACGCGAGTGGCACGAGAGCCAGGAAATGCGCGACCTGCCCGGCGGCGCCCTCGAACTCCGCCTCCGCCTAGGCGCCCTTAGCGAAGCCGAGCAATGGATCTTGAGCTGGGGAGCCGCCGCCGAGGTCCTCGCGCCCACCGAACTCCGCACGAGCGTCAAAAAATCCGTCGCCGCCCTCACCAAGACCTACGCTGCGTAACCCCCCCCCGCGCACCGAAACCTCTACCCCTTCACCCGCGGCACCTTCAGAGCCACCGGCGCCGGTGCCCAGGTCGCATGGCGCCGGTGGATTCACCCCTTTACTTTCACGATTTCGCCCACGCCGTTCCCGCTCCTAAAAACGCCCGTTGAACCGCGGAGCGCGCGGAGCAAGCAGGGAGGAAATCAAGCGCGCGCGTCCCCCTTCTCGGGCAGCGCCTCCGCTGGGCACCCAAAATGGTTTTCGCCTCCGCGTCCTCCGCGTCCTCCATGTTTCAACGGCCTTTGCGGGGACTAATGCGAGGACTCATGCACCCGCTACGCCCTTATTTCTATTTAGAATAGTTCTAATTATCACTTGCACCTTAGAACCATTCTAATTTGTTACGCCCTCCTCAAAACGCCATGTCCACCGCCACCCACAACGCTGAAGCCCTCGCGCAAAAGCTCGCCGACAGCGGCTTGCGCTCTACCCCCCAGCGAGAAGTCGTCTACGATGTTCTGCTCAGGAAACGCGACCACCCCACTGCCGACGAAGTGTTCGCCCGCGTAAAATCCGGACTGCCCACCATCTCCCTCGCGACGGTTTACAACTGCCTCGAAACGCTCGTGCAATGCGATCTCGTGCGCGCGGTGAACTTCGAGCGGAGCCCCACCCGCTACTGCCCGAACCTTCGCCCGCATGCCCATTTTCACGATGAGCAAACCGGCAAGACGCACGACATCGATCTACCCCCCGAGCTCCTCGAAAAGGTCAGCTCCGTCCTCCCTGTCGGCTACGACGCCAAGTCGGTCGAAATCATCTTCCGCGGCAAGGCCACGAAGGCAGTAGCGAGTGGCGGGTAGCGAGCATCCTGCCCACGAGCACTTTATCCGTCTTTCAGCTCTCAACGTTCAATTTTCAACGCTCAACGTTCCGTTTTCGACCACATGTCCTCCCTAGTCATCCAAGACCTCCACGTCTCCATCGGCGAAAAGCCCATCGTCAAGGGCCTCACCCTCACCATTAACAGCGGCGAAGTGCACGCGATTATGGGGCCCAACGGCACCGGCAAGTCCACGCTCTCCAAAGCGATCGCCGGCCATCCGGACTACACAATCACGAGCGGCGATGTCCTCGTCGACGGCGGCTCGATCCTCGCCCAGGAGGCCGATGAGCGCGCCCGCGCCGGCATCTTCCTCGCCTTCCAATATCCGAGCGAAATCCCCGGCGTTTCCATCGCCAACTTCCTCCGTGCCGCTCAACAGGCCCGCATGGCCGAGGGCGAGGAAATCGACGCCTCCGCCTATTACAAACGCCTCTACTCGAAAATGGACCTGCTCAAGATCGACCGGAAATTCACTTCCCGCGCGGTCAACGACGGCTTCTCCGGCGGCGAAAAGAAGCGCTGCGAAATCCTCCAGATGGCCATGCTCGAACCCAAATTCGCCCTCATGGACGAAACCGACTCCGGCCTCGACATCGACGCTCTCCGCATCGTCGCCGACGGCGTCAACACCATGCGCGGCCCAAATCTCGGCGTTCTCCTCATCACCCACTATCAGCGCCTCCTCGACTACATTGTCCCCGACCACGTGCACGTCATGTATGACGGTCGTATCGTGAAGTCCGGCGATAAATCCCTCGCCCTCGAACTCGAGGCCAAGGGCTACGATTGGATCAAAAAAGAACTCGCCGCCACCACCGCCTGATCGTCGAACCACGCGCAATCCTCATACCCATGAAGCCACCGACCGACACAGACACCCTGACCGCTCCCGTCGATACCGCCGCGGTCGAAAATCCCGCGGTGGGCATCGACCAGACCGCTGGTAATTTTTCCTACAAAGTCGACTACGCCTTCGACGCCGGCACCGGCCTCAGCGAAGACACCGTCCGCTACATCAGCTCCGTCAAAAAGGAGGCCCCGTGGATTCTCGAATTTCGCCTCGCCGCATTGAAGAAATTTTTCGCGATGCCCATGCCCACCCACTGGGCCACGAAGGATCTTGAGAATATCGATTTTCAAAAAATCCGTTACTACCTTTCCCAGGGCCAGAAGCCCAAACGCACGTGGGATGAGGTGCCCGACGACATCAAGAAAACCTTCGAGCGCCTCGGCATTCCCGAGCAGGAGCGCAAATTTCTCGCCGGAGTCGAAGCGCAGTTCGACTCCGAGGCCGCCTACTCAAACATCAAGGAGATCGTCGCCAAACAGGGCGTCATCTTCGTCAATTCCACCGAGGGCCTCCGCGAGCATCCCGAGCTCTTTAAGAAATTCTTCGGCAAAGTCATCCCCACCGGTGACAACAAGTTCTCCGCGCTCAACAGCGCCGTGTTCTCCGGCGGTTCGTTCATCTACGTACCCAAGGGCGTCAAGGTCGCCCAGCCCCTCCAAGCCTACTTCCGCATCAACGCCGAAAACTTTGGCCAGTTCGAACGTACCCTCATCATCTGCGACGAGGGCGCCGAGGTCACCTACATGGAGGGCTGTACCGCCCCGAAATTCTCCACGTCCACCCTCCACAGCGCCGTCGTCGAACTCGTCGCACTCAAGGGCGCCAAAATCCAATACATCACCGTCCAAAACTGGGCGAACAACGTCTTCAACCTCGTCACCAAGCGCGGCATCGCGCACGAGGACGCCGAAATCAAGTGGATCGACTGCAACATCGGTAGCCGTCTCACGATGAAATATCCCGGCGTCGTCCTGAAGGGCGAACGCGCCCGCGGCGAAGTCATCTCCATCGCCCTCGCCAATGATGGCCAGCACCAGGACACCGGCGCGAAAATGATTCACGCCGCCAACAACACGACGTCCAACATCGTCGCGAAATCCATCTCCGTCGGCCAAGGTCGCAGCACCTACCGTGGTGTCGTCCACATTCCCAAACACCTTAAGGGCTGCAAAAATAACACCGAGTGCGACGCCCTGCTGATCAACACCAACAGCCGCACCGACACCTATCCCGCGATCACGGTCCGCGGTGATAAAAATTCCACGCAGCATGAAGCCTCCGTTTCAAAGGTTTCGGAAGACATGATCTTCTACATGCAGCAGCGCGGTCTCACCGAAGGCCAGGCAATGAGCCTCGCCGTCAACGGCTTCATCAACGATCTCGCTCGCCAATTCCCGATGGAATACAGCGTCGAACTTAAACGCCTCATCGACCTCGAAATGGAGGGCAGCGTCGGCTAACGCCGACGAATGACCCATGTCTAATGACGAATGTCTAATGACTCAGGTCCCGCGCCACCCCTTCACGCCGACCGCACCTCGATTCGTTCACTAGTCACTAGTCATCTGTCATGAGTCCTTAGCCACTATTCATTAGTCATTAGTCATTCCGCTTAGTCCGCCATGTCCGCCAACACGCTCACCGCTCCGTCCACGCTCACCGGCTCCTTCACGCCCGAAGCCTTCGCCGCGCACCTCGCCAGCCTCCCTCCGTCGCTTCCCGCTTGGTGGCTCGATCGCAAACGCGCCGCTTACGCCCGCTTCGCTGCGCTCCCCATGCCGGCCCGCACCGACGAGATGTGGCGCTTCAGCAACATCGGCACGCTCACCCTCGACGGCTTCACCCTGCCGACCGTCGACACCGAGCTCGCGCGCGCTTCCATCCCCCACTCGCCCATCGATATTCCCCAGGCAGCCACACTCGTCTTTGCCAACGGCCGTCTCTTCTCCCGCGAACTCCTCTCGGCGGAACGCGCCGCCCGTGGCGTCATCGTGGATACACTCCACAACGCCCTCGTAAAACACGAGGCGATCGTCTGCGAGCATCTCCTCACCCAGCCGCCCAAACTCGGCTCGCCGAAGTTCGCCGCGCTCCACGAAGCCTTCCTCGCCGACGGTGCCTTCATCTTCGTGCCCCGTGACGTCCACCTCGATCTGCCCATCGGCGTGTTCTCCTACGCCCTCGGCGCCACCGCCGCTGTTTTTCCGCACACCCTCGTCGTCGCCGGTGAAAACGCCCGCGTCTCCATCGTCGAGTATTTCGGTTCCGGCAACGACACCGAGGCCCAGTTCGCCGCCGGTGCCAACGATCTCTACGCCGGCCACGGCGCGCAGATCAGCTACATCGGCAAACAGGACTGGAGCCACCGCGCCCTCTCCTTCCAAGCCAACTCCACGATCGTCCGCCGCGACGCCCGCGTGCAGTCCCTCAATCTCCACCTCGGCGCCCGCCAAGCCCGCCATGAATCCCTCTCGCAACTCGCCGCCCCCGGCGCGTTCTCCGAGATGCTCGCGCTCACGGTCGCCGAAGCCGGCCAGGAATTCGACCAGCGCACGCTCCAGATTCACCAAGCACCGCACACCAAGAGCGATCTCCTCTACAAGAATGCCCTCCGCGGCACCGCCAAGACCATCTTCTCGGGCCTCATCGTCGTCGATTCCGACGCGCAAAAGACCGACGCCTATCAGAGCAACCGCAACCTCATGCTCAGCGACGACGCTGAGGCCTGTTCGCTCCCCGGTCTCGAAATCCAGGCCAACGACGTCCGCTGCACGCACGGCGCCACGTCCTCGCGCATCGACCCCGAGCAGGAGTTTTATCTTCAGTCCCGCGGCATCGCCAAAGAGCAGGCTGACCAACTCCTCACCTTCGGTTTCTTCGAAGAGGTCCTCAACCGCCTCGCCAACGACGATCTCCACGAAGCGCTGCGCACCCTCATCCAGACGAAGTTTAAGAAATAATTTTTCGCCCACGACACCCGCCGCACGCACGGAAACTCCTCCGCATTTCCGCTTCCTCCGTCCGTTTTTCTTCCGTGTATTCCGTGGGCCATTCCTCCGTCCTCTTCTTTCGTCCTCTTCGTCCGCCGCTCTCTCCATGACCAACCGTGACCGCATCCTCTCCCGCGAAGTCATCGCCACCCAGATTCCCTCTGGCGACAAGGCCACGCTCCACGCCGGCACGACGGTGATGATTCACCAAACGCTCGGCGGCGCCTATACCGTGCAGACCGACTTTGGTCTCTTCCGGATTAACGGCGCCGATGCCGACGCCCTCGGCGAGCAGGTCGCCTCCACGCCGGCCGCCAAAGCCTCCGCTGCACCCGGGGCCGCCCCCGACCCTGAAGCCGTCTGGGCCCAACTCCGCCACGTCTTCGACCCCGAGATCCCCGTCAACATCGTCGACCTCGGCCTCGTTTACACGATGGATATCCAGGCCATCACCGACCCAGAGCCCGGCCACCGCGTCAACGTCGCGATGACGCTGACTGCCCCCGGCTGTGGCATGGGCCCCGCGATCGCTGAAGATGCGAAATCGAAAATCCTCCTCGTCCCCGGTGTCTCCGACGCCGATGTCCGCATCACTTGGGAGCCAGCCTGGAATCAATCGATGATCAGCGAAGAAGGGAAAATGAAGTTAGGTCTGATCTGATCCCAACGTCCGTTGATTTCGGGACTTTCCCGGAACGCCCCACCGGCGGATCGCGGTCAAGATCTCGTTCAAGGGCAGCTACCCGCAGCGACCCACTGAACACCGCGAGGAACCCGAGATTGGGCTCACACCCCTGCTTACCGAGGAAAGATCAATCGGCTTGTCGTCCCCCTGAAACCTCGCCCTTCTTGCGTCGTCTTCGCGCCGCCAGCCGGTCGCTCCGTATCCGCCCCACTTCGTCCGCTTGTCCCTCCCCCCCTCGCCCATCGCATGCAACCTCCCGTCGCCCCTCACCTCCGGCAGCCGAGTCGCCGCGAATTCCTCTACGTCGGCTTGCTCGGCACCGTCGGGATGACCATGAGCGATCTGTTTCGCTCACAGGCCCGCGCGGCCGGCGTCACGCCACTCGCCGCACCCGGTCTCGGCCGCGCAAAGTCGGTCATTAATATTTACCTCCCCGGCGGCATGTCCCACCAGGAGTCATTCGACCCGAAGATGACGGCCCCGGTCGAATACCGCGGCCCCCTGGAGGCCATTAAGACCAACGTCGACGGTCTCTATTTTTCGGAAAACCTGAAGGAAACGGCCAAGATCGCCGACAAGATTACCGTCATCCGCTCGATGACGCACGGCGAGGCGGCCCACGAACGCGGCACGCACACGATGTTCACTGGCTACCGGCCCAGCCCGGCGATCCAATATCCCAGCATGGGCAGCGTCGTCTCCCACGAACTCGGCCCGCGCGCCGACCTCCCGCCCTACATTCTCATCCCCAATCAGACCACGCCCTACGCTGGCACGGGCTACCTCGGCGCCGCGTTCGGCGCCTTTGCCCTCGGCAGCGATCCGGCGACCGACAACTACGCTGTGCGCGACCTCACGTTGCCCAGCGGCATCGACGCGGCGCGTTTCGCCGAGCGCCGCGAAATGCGCTCCGTCGTCGATGCACATTTCAGCGCCCTCGAAAAATCCGACGCCCTCGACGGCATGGATTCGTTCTACCAACGCGCCTACGCGATGATCAGCTCCGACAAGGCCCGCGCCGCGTTCGACATCAAGGCCGAGCCAAAGAAAACCCGCGATGACTACGGTCGCAACGCCGCCGGTCAGCGCATGCTCCTCGCGCGCCGCCTCGTCGAAGCCGGTGTCCGTTTCGTCTCCCTCACCTACGGCGGCTGGGATCACCACGACAATATCAAGCGCGCCAACGGGCTCCAGATGCCCAATTTCGACAAAGCCTACGCGACGCTCATCCGCGATCTCGACGAACGCGGGCTGCTCGATTCCACACTCGTCGTGGTCAACACCGAGTTTGGTCGCACGCCCAAGATCAACGCCACCGGCGGCCGCGACCACTGGCCAAAAGTGTTCAGTATCGCCCTCGCCGGCGGCGGCATGAAGCGCGGCTACGTCCACGGTTCCTCCGACGCCACCGGCGGCGAGCCCGATAACGACCCGCTCACGGTCGAGGATTACGCGGCGACGATTTACAACCAGATCGGCATCGACCCCGCCAAAACGCTGATGACCCCCGGCGGCCGTCCGCAAGCGATCGTCAAAGACGGTCACGTCGTCAAAGAACTGCTGGCCTGAGCCATGGTTCCCTCGCGCGCAGGAAACGTCCCTCGTCCCTTGGCGACCGCCTTGGCGTGTCTCGCCGCCTTCTTTGGCGCGTCCTCCGCCCTCGCCGTCGCGCCCAACTTCAGCGCCATCGCGCCCGCCGGTGGGCAACGCGGCACGTCCGTCGAAGTCACGCTGCGTGGCGACCGTCTCGCCGACGCGCAGGACATTTTCTTTTACACGCCGGGGATCACCCTCGAAAAAATCAGCGGCGCTCAGGATAAGGAAGTGAAGGGGGTCTTCCTCATTGCCGCCGACTGCCGCCTCGGCGAGCACGCCCTGCGCATCCGCACCGCGAGCGG
>Ga0114978_10005173_pt1 | contig 10458 bp, 10 predicted proteins | sample S_140212_EF_Meta_FD_87027 | JGI IMG/M metagenome (GOLD analysis project Ga0114978, IMG submission 87027) | Freshwater microbial communities from Lake Simoncouche, Canada to study carbon cycling - S_140212_EF_MetaG | ecosystem: Environmental > Aquatic > Freshwater > Lake | place: Lake...
AAAAGAATTTAATTATTATATTACTGACACTAACAAATTTATTTTCAATAAATACAAGACGTCTTCAGCCCACGGAGAGCAAATATTTGATGTTCCTTCTGAATTAGTTAAAGCAATAGACTTGTATTTGAAACGTCACCCCGCTATAAAAAAGACCGCTTATGATTTCCTAGTTCAAGCCGATGGAACTCCTCTACCTTCTGTCAATTCTATTACACGTGTCCTAAATAAAATATTTGGGCGTAATGTTGGGACTACAATGCTTCGGCATATTTATTTAAGCTCGAAGTATGATGTCAGTGAAATGAATCAAGATGCTGAACAAATGGGTCATACTGGATCAATGCAGAGAGAGTACCTAAAAACAGAAACTAAACATATTTAACCACAAAAAACCATAGAAAACAATGACAAACTATAAATATGGAAAAATTTATTGTATTCGTTCTCACCAAACTGAAAAGATTTATATTGGATCAACAACGCAACCATTAGCTGACAGATTTTCTGACCATAATTGTAAATTCAAAAAAGGAAAAGAAAATAGTTCAAAAGAAATTCTACAATTTCCTGATTCGTATATTGAATTAATTGAATTGGTCCCATGCAGTTCAAGAGAAGAACTCAATAAAAAGGAAGGTGAGCATATTAGACTAAATAATTGCGTAAATAAAATTATAATAGAAACTCATCAATAACTGGCACTATATACGCCTTAACTCGACCCCCATCACCAGCACCAGAAATTTCACGACAGCCTATACACGCTTTCTTGAGATTTTCTACAGGTATTTCGTAGACAACATAAGTCTCATCAGGTTTATGAAAAAAGTAATAATAATAATCAGCCTTTGTGCTGGAAATTCCACTTGGTTTTCCATTACATTCATACTCTATAAAAAATGTTTTGCAACCATAAATATGACCCATTCTGTCTGATTTAACTTCATAAGAGTACTTATTGGATTTATAATCGAATTCTTTTTGTAGACCTTGTGCCGTCTCAATAATATATTCGTCTATTGGCAAATAGCGTTTAGAAATTTCTTGGTATTTCTCCCCAAACGCTAATTTTTGTCTAAAACTCATATTTAATATAGGTAAATACTATTTTTTAAGTAAATACAACTTATAGAAGTTTTTTACTACTTTTCTTTTTTCCATGTCCTTTAGATTCTCCAGAAGTTGAACCTTTATGTAAAGGATTTACCATTGTAGGGGGAAACCCTAATTTGCGGTCAGAAGTTAATCCTACACCAGAAGGTAGACGTTGAGTTTCAGGTGGTTCTGGAAATTCCCTAATAATTGCAGCCGTAATTCCTGGAAGTCTTCTTTCAGCTTGAGGATTTTCACGAATTTGTGCTTGTACTATTTGAACTACTTGTTGTTGAGTAGCGCCAATATTTCTTGCCATAGAACTACAAATCATTGCTATAATTACACCTGAAGCACAACTTCCAAAAACAATAAATCCAGCATTTGGTAACACATAACAACCACCACGATTTAAAGCTTCAATAATTCCCATAAAAATATTAAATATAGTAGCTCCAGAAATAAATCCAGTCGCAAAAACTGATCTAGGATTAGCTCTTAACATTTCTTCATCTGTAGCGCGATTAACATCATCTTCTAAATTCCCACCTTTTAGTTTACGTTTACGCAACCCACATTTATGACATTTAGTCATTTTACTACTATGTATAGATTTTCCTAATCCAGATTTAAAAACAGATTTTTGTCCTTCAGGTAATCCTGAAATATTTTCAAATCCTTTCTCTACAAAACGATTAAAAATCAATAATGGTATTAAATCATTAGTAGCTTCTAAACCTAATTTGCCAATTTGATCTTTAATAATTTTAATATTAAATTGAAATTGTTCTGCATTTTGACTAGAATTAAATATTCTTAAAATAGACCATAACATACAAGTTGGAAAATTACCTTGAGATTGTATACATTCTTCTGGTTTAACTATTCTAACAATTCTTGTATTTATAAAATCAATAAATTGTCTATAATTGTAAAATACAGATCTAGGTTCATCATAATGAAAACCATGTGGATCTATAAATTCAAATTCAGTAGGACTTTTTTGTGATAATATAGTTGCATGATTAGTTGAATTAGCAATATTATTTACTGGAGGTCTAAAAAGAATTAATTTATTTGATTGAAAAAATAATCTTATTTTATTAAGTTCTATTGGACTTATATTATTATAATCATTAATACCAAAAGTTAATTGTGGTATAAACATGTGTCTAAAATTAAAACCACCAGCTACATTAGAACTAATCGATGAAAAATGAGAATGCTTTATTTTGTCCATTACGATTTTATTAGCAAATTCTGAAATTTTGAAAAATGTATTAAACTTTTCTACAATGTGTTTAATTTCTTCTAAAGTAGGTAGGTTTTGTATTAATTTTGGTAACATAAAACTCTCAAATGTGTCATTCAAACTTTTATTAATTTGCGCTAATTCATCTCGAGAAAATGTTGCATTTGGATCATTATAATTTATTACTTGCGTTGTAGGTCGTGTAGATTTTGCTATAGGCTGTGGTGCAGGTTGTGAAACAGGTTGTGGTATAGATTGTACAGGCTGTACAGATTGTTTACTTAAGGAAAATAATTGTATTGGTGCGCTTAGTAGATTAGATTTTTTAATAGGTTGAACTTTATGAATAGGTTGAACTTTAGGAATAGGTTGAACTTCAGGACTAGGTTCAATTTTAGGACTAGATTTAATTTTACGACTAAGTATTGGATTTTTAATTTGTACTGGTTCTGTATATTTTAAGTATTTATTGATTATAGCCATCTTAATATTAGATGGTTGTGTAAGTCGTCCTGAATAACTTCTAGGCGCTTTTTTAAGTTCAGCTTTAACTATTGGAGTTAATTCTTCTATTTGAGCTTCAGGCATACCATTAGCTCTTGCTTGTGTTTTGAATTGTTCTAACCATATACCACCACCTTTTAGACCCATTTATAATTACTCATTATTAATTAATCCCGCTTCTGTCTCAGTAATATAGTAAATAGGGAAATTTTTATGAATAGCCAACCACCTTGAACCAGTGTTCTTAATTGCTTGAACTTCATCTTTACCCATTCCCACATAAGTCTTTAGAAAATAATTCAATGCATGAGCCCCTGTTGATTGGGGGTAGACTACAAAATGAGTTGCTTCCGTTAAGCAAAGACGTGTCGATTTATAATTGCTCAAATGGTGCGAAAGTATAAGAATACTGGTCACTGTATGGCGACCCATAATACAAATGTCATCAATTAAAGTTTGGACTGCCTTAGCCTCCTTCCCCTGCAAAGTGTCATAGTCATCAAATATAACTAGAGAGTCACGTATAGGTTCTAAATCTTTCATTGGTGTAGCTATAAGTTTTTCAATATTCAATCTTAATGGTTGTTCAACCATTCCATCTAAAGTCGCATCTTCTTTTAACTTCGAAACAAGGTAAACTGGACGACCTTTGAATTGCTTTTGGTACTGTTCCGCAATATGCTTTGCCATATATGATTTACCACTTCCTGAAGCCCCCGCAATATAATATATAAATCTTTTTTCGGGATTTGGGTCAATACTTAATGAAAATGTCGATCCAGGTGGTAACTTAATTTTAGATGACCCTTTTTGCTCAACTTCACCAAGCATTTCTCTGTAGGCCTCTTCAGCACCCTCAACGTCCAAATTAAGATGCTCTGGCGGGATTTTCTTACGGTACGCCTCCTGAAGAATACGCATAGTTTCACTCTGCTTACGAGGACTTAACTTATTTAATAAATGTTTGCCCATTTGTAGTTCTTGAACTCCTTTCTTACCTACACTTTTAGATTCGCCTAGTTGTAGGTATAGATTGTCTTTATTATATTCTCCACCTGTGACAGTCGCAATAGGTACAGAATCCTTAGATTTGTCGAATGTTAATTTTACCTTGGAAGCCATTTTATTACATATACTAACATAAAAAAAATAAATTTTTACGGAAAAATCAATTATATTCGGTAATCTCGTGGAATTGGAAGTAAAGACGCTACTTCTAACGCCTTTTTCATCTCCTTCTGTAAGACTTCTCTTAATTTGGGTAGTAGTTTTAGATCAGGAAGAGCGTGTTTTAGTTCGGGGAAAAACAGTTTCGCGAAGTCGTCTTTCAACAAATCTAACTCTTTTCTAGTATTTACTTTGTTTTGAGTTTTTGTTTCTTCAAGAACCTCCATGTCCGAAACTACTAAATATAATTTGCCTAAAGGTGAGTTCAAAATTTCAGTTAATTTGTCTACAATTGGCGTGTCTTTATATTGTTTGGACAATGAGAGCATACGTTTGGCCAATTTAACATAATTTCCTTCCGCTTCAAACTCTAACATATTCTCAGCCAATCCTTTCTTTAAAGCAGGAATATACGCATAAGGTTTATTCGAATGAGTCCATAAAATTATATTACTAAAATCTACATATTTATTTTTTACCCACGCGACTACATCTATTTTGGTAATACCCTTGGACTTAAATGCGTCCTCTAAATAGAATATATTCTTGCCTCTTAGTTCTTTATACCCACTAGCAATTTCTTTAGGAGTCCATCTTAATAGTCCAAATCTTAACTCTTTTTTTGCAGTTAAAAATTCTACTGGGGTCAAATGAGATTTCAATAACTTCTTACCTAATTTAAATTCATTTTGTGTAATGATTTTATTGGCCCATAAAGCAGACAAGTGTTCTAATTCACTTTGTTGATTATAGTCTTTAACTATTGATTTAATATGGGGTTTCTTTAAAAGATTCCATTCGGTTATTTCTCCAATTTTTATGTCTGTGATTTTACCCAATTTTTGAATCTTCTTGATTTTATTTTGAAATATTTTAGTAGAACCTGGACGCAAAATAACCTCTTCAATCAAATCATAGTCTGCCGAATACATTATTTTTGGGTCAGCAGAACTACCAACTACAATTGGCTTTCCTATAGAAAGTCCCTTAATAACTTTTACAAGCTCTTTCGAATACTGGTCTGGGAAATCACGCTCCATTAACTTTTACAAGCAAATTAATTCGGTAGCCTAAACAAATCCTAGCGAATCCGGATTTAATAAGTAGGACTTTGGTGGTGAGTTGGTGGGTTTGAGTTCGAAAAATTTTGTTTTATAAAACAGGATTCTCAGGAATGTGATTCGTCAAGTTTTTCGTCAATTTTTGCCACAGCGAAATGAAAAAAACTCACCAACTCACCACTACTCACCACCTTTTTTATAACTATTTCTATTTAAAATAAATTAGATTAGAATTAGGTAAGAAGTATAAAAAAGGTAAAAAGTGAGACTGGTGGTGAGTTGGTGGTGAGTTGGTGGTGAGTTGGCGAACTCACCACCTTTAAAAATCGTACCACCACTTTTTCAGCCTTAAGAATTCAATGAGGTCGTCTGTATTTACAGTATAGGTTGTGTTATGCTTTCCAACATTCTTTTTGATTACATCGTATAATTTTATGTCTCTGCCAAATTTTGTTATATTCAATTCAAATTTTGTTTTTAATTTCATATTTTGATGTAATTCACTGGCTTTCCATACAAATGTCTTAATTTCATGAAATTCTTGAATTAGCTGTTGAAAATATTGGGCGTGGTATGGTATGAAAGACTGTTTAACTTCTTCATAGTATTGAGTTATAGGCCTTTGTTTAGGATTAAAATCTGTTAAATCTAAATTAAGTAAATAATTATAATACGCTTCGCGAGTTTCTATTTTAGCTAATTCAGTATGCACAGTATTCCAAAAGTCTAAATCTCCTATTTTTTCAGAACTAGCTTTGACTAACATAAATCGTCGATCAGTATGTTCAATTGACACTGGAACTTCTGCATTTGTAGTCATAACTAATCGAACATAAGATTCTAATTTTACAATACCAGCACCTTTGTCTTCAAAAGGTTGAGTTTCACACGTAATTAAATTCTTTAGTTTGTCAGCATGTGTTTTATTGGTCATAAATGAAGCTTCTTCAAATTTAATTAATAAAGTCTTTTTTAAGTGTCCATTAAATCTACTAAATACATCATTTTCTGCATTTCCAGTATTAAAAAAGTATTCTCCTAACATTTTACCTATAAAGTCAAAATACGTGTCTTTACCAACACCTTGATCACCTTGAATAATAATTGAAATTCCAGATTTTTCATACGGTTTTTGAATTAAATGGGCTACCCACTTTTCAATATAATTAAACACCTTGTCATCGTTATTTGAAATTAATTTTAAAATACTTTGAATAGTTGTAATAGATCCTTCTTTTGCTTGACAATCAAAATCTGTAAAAATATTAAAATATTCTGGAGCAACTTCTTGTTTTGGTTTATAAACTAAAGATTCATAAGTTCTTATTTTTGGATCAGCAATCCATTCTTTAATAAATAACTTTTTGTCGCATAATAAATTATTATATAAATGAGTTAACTCTGATGATTTTAGAAATTGAATACCATTATAAAGTCTAACATAAAGTGGTGGATTCATAAGTTTAAAATGCGTCTTTTCAAAATCAGTTTTCATAAATTCATAGGTATTACAGTGTAGAAGTTCATAAGCCTTTGGATTGTCTTCTTTCAAAAAAGTCCAAAGTGTATTAATTCCTAAAGAACTTTTAGTAAATGTAGCCCATTTCTTTTGACATTCTCCTGATTTCCATTTAGGAGATTTACGACTCCAATTATTCCAAATTTCTATGTCTTCACCTTCATTAAAGCAAATCATTCCAATAGTAATCCAATCTTCATAAGAATCGCGCACTAATTCGTTTAAAATTTTAGAAATCAAAGTGTCTTTAACTTTTTTAGGAATTTCTAAATATTTACAATTTTCTGGTATATATGAAATTATAGTGTCTATTGGATTACCACAAATTAGTCTTAATGGTCTATTTTCACCATCTTTATTACTATTAAGCATACGCATTTTTTGATTTGATCCATAAACACCAGTGTCTAATTTAACACCTTCTGGCAAATCTAATTTTATGTCAGAAATCCATTTTTTATTATCAGATTTATTAATAGAATAATTTGTCATAACAAATCTCCAACTGATTTTATTATGTAAAATTGATGATGCAGTCATTAAAGAATATGATTCATTACCTAAAAAGGTTTCAAGTTGTTCACGAGTTTTTTTGTCAATTTCTTCAAATGTTTCAGGAGTACATTTTCCATCAATGTCTCCATAAGGACGATTTATTTCATTTAATACTTCATAACAATCAAGCCGTGTTTTAAGATTAAAAAGAACTTGGTCTAGTGAATACTCTACCGAGTTTTTAAATGACGCTCTTAATCCTTTGGCTATTTTAACTGTCATTATTATTATATATACAACAGAATATTTAAACTGGAGTTTGAGCGACCTCGGACTTAACTTCAACTGAAGTTTCAACTACTTTTTTAGGTCGACCTCGTGGATTAGGATTAGGATTTTTGCGTCTCCAATACGCTTTTTGAGCTCTCCTAACTGATTCATAATTACGAAGTGCAATAGCTTCAATTGTTTGTGAGGTCTCCATTATTTTATATATGGTTATTATATTTAAATGGAATAGTATTAATATAACAATGGTTTGTAATCACAATTTTCAAATTGAATGGTATAGAATTACTTGGTCGGGTAAATTCAAATTAGTTATAGAAAAATGTTCATTCTGTAATCATACAAGAAGTAGAACAATTGAGTTTTTAGCTAAATCATCTTTTCCGTCAAGAGCATGGAAATGTTGTCAAGTATAATATAATAATGTATTGGGGTCATCACGCAATAATAGACTGTTCGAAAGCAATACCTGAAGCAATAAGATGTAATTGGTCTATTGCTAGATTTTCTAATGATTTAGTTAAGAAGATTAATATGGTGCCTTACGGGTCACCACAAATTGTTTATTTTGGGTCGGGCAATAAAGCGGGCTATACACTAGTCCAATTAATTGAGACTTCAAATATAACAGCACATTTTGTAGAAGAGACTAATGACATTTATTTGGACGTATTTAGTTGTAAATATTTCAATCCTGAAGAAGTTATTGATGTAGTTAAAGACCATTTTAATCCCACGAATGTTAAATTGACCTTTTTGAAGAGACAGGCTAGACAACTTGAACTTAAGTAATTTAATAAGCGGTTGCTTATATAAATTAAATGAGCGAACTTATACATTTGAAGAATGAACTACAGGAATTCGTGAATAAGAAATCTAAATTGGAAGAAAAAACTAATGTCTACCGAGGATTCAAGGATTCCATTTTTGCTTTTGATGGCACCTTAAATAATGCAGAGAAGGTTATACTTCAGAATTTGAATACTCTAATATTCACTTATGAAATGAAATTGAAAGAATTAAGTGGTAGAATTAAAGAGCATAATGACGCAATTAATCAATTAGTAGGGTAGTACACATTTAATGCGGCTCCACCATTTGACGGAGGGTAATAAACATCTAGTGCTGAACCACCAATAAGAGATGGATTTTTAGAATAAGCTTGAATTTTGCTACGATGTTGAAGTTGAATTGCCCGTTTAGCAACCAACTCCAATTTCTTATTACGTAACTCGGCTTGAATCATCTTAAACTGCTCCATTTACTATTTAGAAAGTTTATTTTTCAAATATTTTAATAACTCTTGACGAGTTCTTTGTCCTTCATACTTTTCCATCTTAGTTCCATCACGAAAAATCATAGTAGGGTAAGAGTCAACTTGAAATGTAGAATCTTTTTCTTCAACCGCTTCAATTTTAATTCCGGGAAGTTTAAGTTTCTTCCACACAGGCATTAAATCATGACAATGAGGACACCAATCCGCCCAATATAAAGTAAATGATTTCATAGGTTTTCCAAGACCTTTCATTAGTGGCTCTTGGTCACAAGTTTTAGTTAAGAAACAATTTTTAGTCATATTACGCCACTTCTTAAAATTAACTATTTTTAGATTTGCACCATTCCACACAACCATTAAAGGACGAAGTTCAAATAAAGGATTAGTAAATGTTTTCCAATCACTTGCATTAACGCCACGTTCACTCCAATTGGCTTCTGGTCTTTCTGGATCATCTTTACGACGCCAATTATTGGGAATATACCCTATAGTTTCATTCTTTTTAGGAAACCAACGATTTCCAGGATCAGCTCCATTTACATAAGTCAACCATTCAGGCAATTGATTTTGTTCTAAACTTTCTAAATCTACTGGACCTCCACTTCTGAAATTTCTTTGATTTAATAATTTTTGTCTGTCATTATAATCTTCTGTAATTGTTGATTGAGTTACAAGAGCTTTAGCGTATAAATATTTCTGGTAATTCGATTGAAAAGATGGATCAGCACATTTTCTCGTGTCAGCATTCCAATCATAACCTTGCTCATAACAGTCCAAAAATAAATCTGATTTGAGTTCTTTGCCATCTTTATTTTTTGTGGTGTCACATTCATTTGTTTTAGGATCCCATGAATAATTATAATCAGCACATAAATCACCTAAATTTTTTAGAGTTCCATCTAAATTATAAGCGGGATTAGCGTCAATAATTGTTTTTCCATCTTCTTGGTATTTTATTTTGAAATTTTGTGATTTAAGTGTTTCTTCTCTAGTTTTCTTATTTCCATCTCTTGTTAATGATTTATTACAGAATCGAACATCATTCTTTAAATCCCAATAACTATTTGCTTTGTCACAGGCTTCAGCGTCAGTATTTGCTGATCCATCGGCATTTTTTAGACGATTACATTTATTCTCAGACTCAACCCAGTAATAACCAGTTGATTTACAATTTGCTTTTAATCCTTCAATTTGTTGTCTTTCTTCTTCGCGTTTTTGCATTAAATTGATTCTTTCTTGTGCTGAAGACAGTCCAGGACCACATTCAGCGTCATACCCTTGATCATACCCTTCATCAATCCAATGAGTAGTTAATTTACCTTCATCATTACCTAATTCTGTAGCAATTAAAGGATTCTTAGCTGCATAACATTTTGGATCAAAGACGGCTCCAGCGTGAGTTAAAGGAATTTTAGTTTTGGCAATAGTTCCACGCATTGTCCCAAAAGGATTAGTTAATTGATCACCATCAAGTTCAGGTTCAATTAAATCATCTGTTCCAACAACATTTGGTTGAGCGGACCCATATAAATCATCTTCTTGGAAACTTTCATCAGCAATAGGTTCTCCAATTTCTTCGCTAAACGCTTCTAATGTTTTAGGGAATTCTTCATCAGGAAACCTTTTATGTAAGAATTCTTCAATAACTCCTTGTTTATTTTTAACTTCAGTTTCATCAGGGAACTCATCAGGGAATTCTTCGGGGGCTCCAGTTTCTTCAGTAGGGAATTCAGCAGGGAATTCTGGAAACTCTTCACTTGGTCCAGTTTCTTCAGTAGGAACTTCAGCAGGAAACTCATCA
>Ga0114978_10005175_pt1 | contig 10457 bp, 9 predicted proteins | sample S_140212_EF_Meta_FD_87027 | JGI IMG/M metagenome (GOLD analysis project Ga0114978, IMG submission 87027) | Freshwater microbial communities from Lake Simoncouche, Canada to study carbon cycling - S_140212_EF_MetaG | ecosystem: Environmental > Aquatic > Freshwater > Lake | place: Lake...
ATGTGTCGAGAAAATATGTGTATATATGCGTATGTATATATTATATATCAATACATTTAACATATTTTATTAATAAATTATTATTAAATTCGATAACTAAATAATAATTCGATAACTCAATAATAATTCGGTAACTCAATAATAATTCGATAACTAAATAATAATTCGATAACTCAATAATAATTCGGTAATATTTTTCAACTAGCATTTCCAGTCATATATGAAACTATTATAAAAAATATGACACCTGCACCACCACTATTCCCCAAATCTTGAAATGCGTAAAATGCAATTAAAATGTAAAATATTAAAAGCATATATGGCCTGACATTGTTGAATATTTTATCATATGTTGATTTATTTTTAATATTCATACAAGGATATAAACCGAATATATATACTGATTGAATTGCCATCCAAATACCATTACCAAGTGCTATAAATATCCCTAAAAATAAAGTAAAAATCATTCCCCAAAATGGGTGTTTACTTACAATACCAAATACAAGCCCTGTTCCTGCTGCCCAAAACCCCAATCCTATAACAATAAAGTATAATAATATTGGAAAAAGAATAAATATTAATAACTTTCTACCTCCTGCTAATTCCATTGCATCCCAGGAATCCTTATCATCACCTCTACTACTATCTGTTGTATCAAATAATCCTAAAATTGTTTGAGACATTGAACGCCCCCCTTGCCCCAATCCTCCATATACCGAATTAAAAATATAATTATATAATGCATGTGATACACCACCCCCTACACCACCATTATCTAATTCAGTAGTTAAATATATATCTATTCCTTCTTGTTCAATTGTATTTTGTTCTCCTTGATTATCAACACATTGACGGGGTAGAAGATTATAAGGAAATCCGTAACCAAAAAAAGAAGAATCTTTATTCTTATAACAATATGGATCTTGGTATCTGTTTGTTGGAAAAATATATTCTTTATCATTTTTTGACATTGTCATTAAAAATAATACATTTGCGCCTAAAATACCCCATATATATGTTATAATAATTGCAATAACAACATGTATAACAAACACAACTATAGTATTTGTAGTAGATAATTGTGTTTCTCCCATCAAATCTTTTGTATTAGAACCTAGCGAGGGTGCTGCACCCGGTGCGGTTGATGCCGCTGGTGCTGGTGCTGGTGCTGCTGGTATTAATGATGGCAAATCATATCCCTCAATAATAGGAGTTGTCCCCCCCATTAATTGTTGTAATGTTGTTTTAATCGTCATTTTGATGATATAAATATAATATAATATACGTATAATATAAGTATAATATATTGTAACATTTTAAAAATACTATAATATTTTAAAAATATATAAATAATTAAACAATATATAAAATATATTTAAAACTATACTTTGTAATAATATATATTTATATACAACATACAACATACATAAGTTAATAATTCATATACGTGTATAACACAATCACAATATTTCATCCAAAACATGACAAAAATCGAAGAAGGTTTGAAACTAGATTTTCACAATGTTCTTATTCGTCCAAAACGTTCAACTATTGATAGTCGCTCAAATGTTAACCTAAGTCGAGCAATAAAATTCAAAAACTGTAATTCTCTACAACCTTGGGTAGGTATTCCTATTATAGCGTCCAATATGGATACTGTTGGAACATTTGATGTTTACAGTGTTTTATCAAAATTTAAAATTATTACAGCATTACACAAGTTCTATAATGTTTCCGATTTTATATTATATCAATCAAATAATAATGTAATTCTGAATCCCGATTTTTTTATGGTATCAACCGGAATTAATGAATCAGATTTCATTCGTCTAAAAGAAATCCTTTCGGTTATCCATTGTAAATGGATTTGCATTGATATCGCAAATGGTTATATTCAGTCACTTGTCCAATTTTGCAAACGTGTCCGCGAAGCATACCCTGATAAAATTATTGTAGCTGGAAATGTAGTTACACGCGAAATTGTCGAAGAACTGATTCTCAATGGTGGCGTTGATGTTGTTAAAGTTGGTATCGGCCCTGGTAGTGCATGTCTTACTCGCATGAAAACTGGTGTAGGTATGCCACAATTATCTGCTATTATGGAGTGCGCAGATGCAGCACATGGTGTAGGAGGACATATTATTGGTGATGGAGGTATCACTTGTCCAGGTGACATGGCGAAAGCATTCGGCGGTGGTGCCGACTTTGTCATGGTCGGAGGTGCATTTTCTGGACATGATGAAAATCCCGGCGAAATTATAACCAATCCTGATGGTTCGCAAAGTAAATTATTTTATGGTATGAGTTCTTCGCATGCCATGAATAAATATTATGGCGGTATGAGTGATTATCGCGCTTCAGAAGGACGCACTATTCGTGTACCATATCGTGGGCCATTAGAAAATACGGTTATAGACTATTTGGGAGGGCTACGAAGCACATGCACATATATTAATGCATCTTGTATTAAACATATACCACTTTGCACTACATTTGTTCAAGTATCACAACAACTTAATACATCACTTGTTTAATACATCACTTGTTTAATACATCACTTGTTTAATACCTTTAATAAATTATTTTTATTTACACAAAAAATAAAAATAATATTTTATGATTTTTATATTTATATTTATATTTATATTTATATTTATATTTACCGCGCATACATAAGTCCGGCATTTCCAGACATAAATGTAATAACATTATACCGTTCTTCCAAAACAACCAAATTATAATTATAATCATATATACGCCATGTAGGTTTATTCACACCAATCGGCAATTTTGTAACGGGATCACATATTGTCAGAAAATTAGCACTTGGATCCAAAGGTGGATAAAATGTAGTAAATTCAAATTGCACATTCGAAAATTTACTCGTATTAAGCGCTCCGGTCGGCTGTAAGTTAAATGGATCCGAATCTAAACAAAAATTATAACAATATAATCCATTCGGAGCATTGCCTTTTGTCCTTGTATATTTTTCGATATAGTTGTATACACCCGCATCTAATACATTTTCACGATATTTACCATCTAATAAAATAGCCATATTTAATAAAATATCGCGTTGATTATCTATACTAAATGGTTGTGTAATAAAAAATCCCGTATTGCCTAATGTTAATGTATTAAATCCAGGACCTATAGGTGATGTTGTATAACAAGAAACCTCTTTACTTCCATAAATTTCGGTGTTATAAACAGGAGCAGGTATTATATTCACTGGTAAATAACTATACGGCCAATTCGTATAATTGCTCCACTGGTTACGTAGATTAATATCGCTACGTTGAAAATAAAACATCCAACTACTTACCATACCCAATGTATTTTCTAACCATACACGCTGCGAGCCAGTAACATTCTCGAAATTCCATTCATATGCCGACTTGATTAAATATTTTTGCTCTGAGGCCGCAAATGTTTTCGCTTCATCATTTGATAAAAAGCCATATGTGCTAATCAAATGTATATCTGCATTCCATTCAGATTGTGCCGAATTTTGGTAATCCCCTGCATCTAGATTAACACTAGGAGGCGACTGTAAAAACCGATAAAGCTGCATATATTCATTCGTATAATTGGGACGAACAATAGGCCAACCATTTGTCGGATCCATAACATCGCGAATTGTATATAAATCTTGTATAGGACGCATCACTACATCTATCTTTAGCTGATTATATTGAAGAGCGATTAGTGGAAATGCCATTTGATATGAAAGCGTAAACCATGCATTTATTGGTATATATAATTTACGACTTCGTATTGAAGGCTCTGAACCTTGAGGCAAATTTGTATAATATGCATTTGGATACATATTTCTTCTACTATTTGCGTTTGCCGGATCATTTAATTCAGGAACATTGCCCGTCATTTGATTATATAATTCTTTTTTAAGACCATTGAAATCCCGCTGCACAAGTGCTAATAAATATTTCCCGGTTAATACTTGCAATGTTTGCCCTCCCACTGATATACGTATCTCTTTAATCATTTGTGTGCCTAAATTTTCAATCCAGCGAAACTCATACGGTGTCCAACTTGAACTACAATCATCCGCTGCTGGCCATATAGGGCTCCATATTGTCGGAAGTGTAACTACTATATATGTATCCATTAATAAATCCGCATACCTTGGCACATAAAATGTAAATGTAGAATCCGTAGTTAACCGTAGTGACCTTTGCCCTGTAAAGTCTATTCTAAATTTTTGTAATCCAAAATTTGTATATTTTGCATATGTGGATTTAAAAAATGTTTTCTTAGGGTTACCATTTAATATTACATTTTGATTTCCATAAGATACAATATTTAGTAATCCCCCTGTCATTTTATTTTGTTATTTAGTTATATTATTATATATATTTAACATATTAATAATTTTTAACAAGTTTTTTATATATATAATTAATATCATTATATAATTAATATCATTATATAATAATATAAATAACAATTCAATAATTATGTCAGCACCAGGAGCACCAACAGGAGCACCACCAGGAGCACCACAAGGAGCACCATCATCATCGTCAACTAATACTGGAGGTGGTATAACTATGTCTCAAGCAACAACTACACTGAAAAAATTTTTAAAAAATCCACTTGAAAATCCAATGGCAATTCATTGGTTTGGCATGTCTTTCGTAGTAGTCGTTTTACTATGGCTTATTACGTATGTTACTACAAAAATTAATTTAGGAAAAACCAATTGTGATATTATTGAAGAAATTAATAAAAATACACCACCTACTAAAATAACTTCGGCATGGACATCATCTGTATCTCCTGATTATGCTGGAAAAAATCTGAGAGACTTTTATATAAAAACAGCATACAATTGTTGTGCTTCAGGACAATTTAAAAGCGACTATGTTAGTATATGTGCACTTAAAAATGTTATAAAACAAGGCGCTCGTTGTCTTGATTTTGAAATATATTGTGTAGATAATACACCTGTTGTAGGTGTATCTTCGGTAGATATTATAGGCGTAAAACAAAGCTATAACACTCTACCTATTTCTGAGGTTCTAAAAGAAATAAATAATATTGCATTTTCAGAAACTGCAGGAATATGTCCAAACTCCAAAGATCCTCTACTATTGCATTTCCGTATAAAAACAAATAATGTTACTATTTATAATATTTTAGCTAGCGAAATTGCAGATAATTTAGGCGACAAATTGCTACCTATCGAATATATGCGCGAATGCAATGGAACAAATCTTACAAAAAAACCTATTAAAGATTTTATAGGCAAAGTTGTCGTAATGGTTGAAAAAAATAATGTTTATAATTCGATGCCTCTATTATACGAATCTAAAAATATGTGGGAACTTACAAATGTTACTACCAATTCTGTTTTTATCCACGAAACACGTTTTCTCAATATTAAAAATTCCAACGATATTGATACCATAACAACATTTAATAAACAAAATATTACACTCGTTTTACCCGATTTGTCAGCATCAAATGCAAATTATATTTCTACAGTGCCACAAGCGCTTGGTTGTCAACTCATTGCAATGAATTTTCAAAATGTAGACCAGAATTTGCTTACATATAATGAATTATTTGAAAAAAAACAGAGCGCATTTATTCCAAAACCTAATGAACTACTATATAGCCCTGTAATGGTTAATTTACCACCACCTATAGCCACTGCGTTACAATATGCTACCACAAGAACTAGAACTGGGCTCGTAACAAACACTATGTAGTTTTACAATATATTCCCATTATATTGCACGACATTATTTGTGTCGTCGCATATATTTCTTTTTAGTTTTATTTTGTTTTTTTAAACGATTCATTTGTTTTGTTAGGTTTGTTAGGTTTGAGTGGTTTGAGCGGTTTGAGCGGTTTGCACGTTTTGTTCGTTTTGTTCGTTTTGATTTTTTATATATTTTGGCTCTACTTCTCTTTATTTTTACATCCCTGTCTCCACCACCTATTACTATTCCGGGTCCCATTGTTGCAACACAACTTTGCTCAGTTCTAAAAATCGAACAAGAACCATCAAATGCAATAACATGTTCTGTAAGTCCTAATTGTCTACATCTACCTAATAAACCCTCAAATGTAGTCCATCTCCCACCATCGGAATCTATTCTCCATCCCATAGGTGCTCCTGTAGCGGTTGTAGGGAAAATATCATCAAAACTTATGAGTTTTTCTATAAATTTTATTTTACTTTTTTTTTTTTCAACAGTATATAATGTAGCCCCGTATTTTGCAAAATACGCAGCATCATTTACAGGATGATAATATAATGTTTTATTAAAACACATAGGGTCAACATCGGTTCCAAATCCTTTCATTACTTTTACAGGACCAAATCGGTTTTTAGATGTATCTTTAGCTAATTTAACAACACTGCTATGTTCACATGATGGATCTAAACATGTAAGTAAAAATGGGAAACGAATGTCATCCATTTCTTTTAACTTCTCGCGTAATTTACATGCAATTTCTACAAAAAAATCTCCACTTAATTCACAAGTTTCATTTGGTTTATTTTCACTACAAGCTGTAAATATTGGTTCAGATTTTGATGAGGACATTGATGATTCTCTTTTTTGAGAACCCAATGTCATTGATGTAATATGTGTAGCACGTTTTACATATCCTAATAAAGAATTGGGAGAAAACACTATTCTATGTGCAAAATTTAAACAAAATTTGCAAGCACGTTTAATTTTTTCTGCAAACCCAATATATTCACCTCTTGACGATTCTCTACCCCTTTCTTGCGATTCGTCTCTATCTCTATTTCTTCTTCTTTCTATATCTCTTCTTCGTTCTATATCTCTACCTAGGCGTGTATCTCTATCTCTATCTCCTAGTTTAGATTTTTGATTTGGATTTTGACTGTGCTTTCTATCAGAACTGGGACTGGGACTTCTTGAACGTTCGCGTCTTGGACTTGCTGGAGGACTTATTTTACTATCTATACCAGTCGATTCTATCTTTTGCGCTATACTGTCTTCAATATCATTTAAACTTTTTTTTAAATGTTCTTGTAATAACTCATTTACTAATTTATTCATATCTTCTCTTATAGCTTTACTATATGTTGGTAACTCCTCACGGCTACCTAGATTTACAATACCTGGTGGGGCCGCCCCTATCATTAATGCATCTTTAATTCGAACCGCTTCAAAATTTATGGGGGTACATCCCGAAGGAAATGATGATACATGTGATACAGGACCATACGTATTATCAACATCATTATGCCTACCATGTAAAAAAAATACTAACAAACTTAATTTTGATAATGGTATTAATTCTTTTGTTCCTCCCTTTCGTCGTCTCCTCACCGAACCAACTTCTTCACATGAAACCTGCACATCAGCATCTTCAAGGTGACTTAATAAATCATTTATTATACCTCCTTTAGTCGAATTTCTCGATGCTTGCATTGATGATATTTATATAATACTATTATAATAACTAAATATTTTATTATATCATGTTATTATAATAGTATATTTATTGTTTTTTAAAATATTAAATATTAAATAAAATATCATGATGTCCGACAATACTACAAATAATAATAATAATAATAATCCATTAAACGTATTATACTATGAAAATCGCGAGTTAGAATTATTAAAAAATGCAATAAACATCGAAGCAAAAAAACGCGGAGAACGTATTGCACAAAATCCTATAATGAAACAGATTATTTCTGTTCTCGAAAAATTCATCAGTGATAAACATCTTGTTTGTTATGGTGGAACAGCGATTAACAATATTCTTCCTCCTGAGGATCAGTTTTATAATCGAGATTTAGAAATTCCAGATTATGATTTCTTTTCGCCAAATGCCATGAATGATGCAAAAGCATTAGCCGATATTTATTTCAAACAAGGATTTTCCGATGTAGAAGCGAAAGCAGGTGTTCACTATGGCACTTATAAAGTATTTGTCAATTTTTTCCAGATAGCCGATATTACTCAACTCGATAGCAAACTATTCAGTAGTCTTAAACGTAACGCAATTATTAAAGATGGTATTCATTATTCTCCGCCCAATTTTTTACGAATGGCAATGTATTTAGAATTATCGCGTCCTGGTGGAGATATTACACGATGGGAAAAAGTTTTAAAGCGTCTGAATCTTCTTAATAAAAATTACCCACTTAAAGCTGAAAAATGTGATCCTGAAACATTCAGGCGTTCTTTATCGGCGCGTTCAAAAACAAAACAATATTATTATCAAAAAGATGTAATACAAAACGTTATAAAAGATATTGTAACCGACGAAAAACTAGTTTATATCGGGGGATACGCCAATTCTCTTTATTCACGATATTTAAAAAATAATGAAAGAATGTATTTAAATGAAATACCCGATTTCGATTTGTTATCTACTACACCCGATAAAACAGCTAAAAAAATCAAAGATGAACTAGATAAAAAAAATGTTCTACACGTTACAATAGAAACTAAACAATCTATACCAGAGTATTTATCAACACACTATGAAGTTAAAGTTGGCTCACAACCTGTCGCTTATATTTATAAACCATTGGCGTGTCATAGCTATAATACTATAAAATTAAATGGGAAAATATTTCGTGTTGCAACCATTGATACAATGATGAGTTTTTATCTATTATTTTTATATGCAAATCGTCCATATTATAACCCACGACGCACACTTTGTCTTTGCGAATATCTTTTTAAAATCCAACAGAATAATCGTTTGAAAAAACAAGGGTTACTAAGACGGTTTAGTATAACGTGTTACGGAAAACAAAAAACGCTTGAAGATATTCGCACCGAAAAAGCAAAACAATATAAAAAACTTAAAACAAAGAAAAAAAGTAACGAATATGATAAATGGTTTCTTCGATATAATCCTGAATTAAATACACAAATAAAACCCACCCTTAAACAGAAAAAAACAAAAGAAGATATTATAAATGAAGCGAAATTAGCGTTAGAAGCTAAAGCAATAACATCAAAAGCGGTTATTGCAGAATTAGAAAAAATAAATAAAAGTGTAAATAAAAAAGGAAATAAACGGAAAAATAAAACAAGAAAAAACAATAATGCTACTAGTATTTCTTTTGTTAAAAATAAACCATTAGAAGAACAGTTATTATTTATACAAAATGAATTCACTCCATCCAATAGTGTTGTAACGTTAACAGACGAAAAATTGTATTTGAAATAATTCTAGAGTGTGTATTTATTAGGCACAATTTACAATAATAAAAATAGATATTTATTATTGTAATTATTATTGTATTTATAATAAAGTTTTGTATGTTGTGTTATGTTATGTTATGTTGTGTTATGTTATATGTCATTCAAACATTAACACCATCCAATACTCTCGTTAATCCAAAATAACTTAACCCAAATAACGAGCTAATAAATACAAGTCCGCTTATATTATAATTTCCATCACTGTTAAATACAGATGGTAAATATTTTAAAATATATTTTCTAAAAATAGGCAACTGAAATGCAAAATATAAAATGCCTACTAATAAAGGAACCTGTATCAATTTATATATATTTTCCATATTGTCATTCGCATTTACACGACTCTTATATCTTTCTTCATTCATCGCTTCTTCTTCATGTTGGTCTATATAATCTTCATACTCTTCATTCTGTTGCATCTGTCGCTGAGGAACATAATTGGGTTTTACTTGCGCATCATTCATCATATTTGATGTGCCCATTGGTATATCTCGTGATGGCAAGTTAGTCAATCCTGATGCACTTGCTCGTTGAAGCCCTGTTACTAACTCATTCATTACGTTCTGGTTCTGAGGTTGTGATTGAGACTGTTGCATACCCATTCCTCCACCCATTCCTCCCCCACCCATCATGTTTACTCCTGCTACATTTGGAGAATATACTTGTGCCGGAGGTTGAAGTTGATTATTCATCATACCTCCACCCATACCTCCACCCATACCTCCACCCATACCTCCCATACCTCCCATACCTCCCATACCATTATTCAATTCCGTTTTTTGAATCATAATATTATTCTGATTTCCTGAACTCGGATCGGTCGGAAGATCGTCAATACTAGTTGTATCTGCCATTATATTCTCTTAATATATTCTATAAAGAATGTATCCTTTCCACTTACTACGCAAATCTTACGGTTTTCTTATCTGAATCACATAATTCTGATTTACTCTTATATGTATAACATTTTTTCCCATATAAATACATTTCCTTCTCAAGTTCATTAATAGGTGGCGACGTAAATACTATACAACTATCACCGAAACATTCTTTTCTAAACAATGTTGAAAGTCCTAAACCCAAAATAATAGATATTATATATTTACTTGTCTCTGAATGTATCCATTTCTTTATATTCATTTGTTATACTATATATTTTATACTATATAATATATAATATATTTTTGTTTTGGATATTGGATATTGGATATTGGA
>Ga0114978_10005176_pt1 | contig 10457 bp, 7 predicted proteins | sample S_140212_EF_Meta_FD_87027 | JGI IMG/M metagenome (GOLD analysis project Ga0114978, IMG submission 87027) | Freshwater microbial communities from Lake Simoncouche, Canada to study carbon cycling - S_140212_EF_MetaG | ecosystem: Environmental > Aquatic > Freshwater > Lake | place: Lake...
CTAACAACAAAATCAATAAGCAGTATTTTGCACCGAATATATCATTTAACGGTGTTCACACAATAAATAAGAATCATGAAATTGGCATTCGCCTTTCAAACAGTTATCGGGCACCGAATATCCATGAGTTGTTTGCAAATGGATTAAGCGAAGATGCCTTTAGATATGACATTGGAAATTCTAATTTCAAAGAAGAATCGTTATCACAAATTGACATTCATTTTATAGGCAAAGGAAATTCTCAGCAAATACAATTAGCACTATTCGCTGGCAAATTAAACAATTATATTTCCCTCAATAGTACTGATAGATTCATTTTGGGAGCGCCAGTTTTCGAGTATACCTCTAACAATGGAAACATGTGGGGAGGAGAATTAAGTTACAGTGTGTTTAATTCTCAAAAGACAGTTATTCTGCAAAATAGTTTGAATTACACGCAGATCAAATCTGGAGGTCAAAATATTGCATTTGCTCCACCGTTAAAATCTAAAACCAATTTTATTTTTACAATTCGCAATAAAAATCAAATATTGAACGATTTGAAAATCAATGTTGAATACATTTATGTAAAAGTACTTCAACCTTATTTCGATGTTGACAGAATGCATAACTCTTACAATCTTTTAAATTTTTATATCACAAAAAATTTGAACAAATCTGATATCTCCTTTTACATTAAAAATTGCTTATCGTCAAATTATGTTGACCCAATGAGTATGTTAAAAACTGTTCCTTATACCGCACCAGGTATAAATATTGGTTTATTTTATAAATACAACTTCTAACAATAACCATAAGTTTAACATTGCATTAATACTAAGCAAAAACTGTGTTAAGATATTTGCAACATGACACCTAAATTAGCTGTATTAGATATGGCAGGAACAACCGTGAACGACCATGGGTTGGTTCAACAAGCTGCGATTAATACAATGAAGGAAATTACACAAATCGACATTACCCTTGACGATGCTAACAAAGTAATGGGGATTCCTAAAATTGTTGCCTTTGAACAACTTTGCTCTATCAACAACTTAAGTGTAGACGATGAAATCCTTAATCGGTTGTTAAATCACTTTAATGGTGAACTAGAAAACCAATACAGCACCAAAGGAAATATAGAATTAATGCCGTTTGCAGAAGAATTATTCGTTGCAATGAGAAATCGCGGTACCAAAATTTATTTAAATACAGGTTTCAATAGAAAAATAGCTGAAATCATTGTAAAACAATTGGATTTAAAATCAAAAATCGATGGTTTTATTGGCAGTGATGAAGTGAAAAAAGGCCGTCCACATCCCGATATGATTTTGCTCGCGATGAAGAAAGAAGGAATTGAATATGGCCATAAAGTCATGAAAATTGGCGACACGGTAAGTGATTTATATGAAGGTTTTTCAGCAGGTTGTGCTTGGAATATTGGTGTATTGACTGGTGCGCAAACCTATAATGAATTATTTACAGCGCCCTATACCCAAATTTTAAATAATTTGGAACGGGTAATTTCAAAATTTGAGAAAAAATAATTCTCTGTGTTTTGAATATCCATACACATACTACCTATTGCGACGGGAGCGAAGACCCTGTGGAATATATTCATGAAGCCATTGAATTGGGTTGGAAACATATAGGCTTTAGCGCGCATGCCCCACTCCCATTCAAATCGGAATGGGCAATGAAAGAATCACAAATTGGGCAATATGTGAGAGAAATAAAAACCCTCGATAAACACTACAACGCTTCCATCCATCCCATTGTTGGTTGGGAAATTGATTACTTACATGGTAAGGGTTTGTATGCACTCAAATACGATGAAATTTCGAATGCGGAATATTTGATTTGCAGCATTCATTATTTGCCCATTTTAATGTCTGATGGAAAGGTTATTGAATACATTGAAATTGACGGTACAATAGAAGAATTTCATAGAATTTACAATTATTACAATCAAAATTTAAAGGAAATTCTTGACCTATATTTATCCAACTTTGAGCAAATGTTAAATATCTCAATTTCTCCGATAAGAATCATTGGGCATATAGACAAAATAGTGATAAATGCTGAAAGTTACCCAGCATTTCAAACATTAAAACCAGAATTTTACCAATCATTGTTTGATATCTTAAAAAAACAAAACATTGATAGTTTTATTCTCGAAATAAATACCAGGGGATTATATAAAAAGAACCGTCAGAACCCATATCCTGCTTTTGAATTCATTCATTTAATAAAAGATGCTAATTTCAAAATCATGATCAACTCTGACGCCCATCACCCTTGTGAATTGAATCAAGGATATGATTTTGTTATGGACTATTTGAAGCGCAACCAAATAGCGTTGAATTGGGCAACCATCATTGATTAAACCATGAATGCATTATCGCTTAAAACCCGATTGAATCATCCCTTACTTATTGGGCTCACAATTGGTTGCTTGGCTTTTTGCATTTATACAAGTATGTACGCCATTCGAAAACCTTTCACAGCGTTGGTTTACTCTCAAAACATTTTGGGTTATGGCATCAAATCCTGGATGGTATTGGCGCAACTTTTAGGTTATACCTTAAGTAAATTTGTTGGAATTAAATGGTTGGGAGAATTAAACCGAAATCACAGATTTCGAATGATTGTTTTAATTTTAACATCTGCAACCATTCCACTATTATTAATGGGATTTTCAAATTGCAAATATTGGCCAATTTGGATGTTGCTAAACGGATTTCCTTTGGGGTTAATTTGGGGAATTGTTTTTTCATACATTGAAGGAAGAAATTTAACCGAATTAATTGGGGCTATTCTGGCTTGTACATTCATTTTTTCATCTGGATTTGTAAAATCAATTGCCATTTTACTGCAAGAAAATCATTTTAGCCTTGAATTGATTCCGTTTTATGTGGCTATCATATTTTTGATCCCTGCAATTATTTTTAGCTATTTATTAGAAAAAATGCCAAAGCCTTCAAATGAAGAAATATTGGCCAATGCTCCACGAACAGCGTTAACAAAAAGTGAAAGAAAGGCCATCAATAAGAAATATTTCGGATTTCTATTTGCTATTATACTACTTTATGGATTCTTAACTCTATTGAGGGATATTCGAGATAATTTTGGTGCCGAAATTATGTCGGGGCTTCACATTTACAATGCTAAAAACTTAACCCAACTTGAATCTATTATCACCATTATTATGTTGGTGAGTATTCCGTTTATCAGCAGGGTAAAAAACCATTATAACGCAATCATAACAACGATAGTTGCTACGTTTATTGGGGGATTAATTTGCATATCAACTTCTATCTTGTTTAAAAATCAAGTTATTGATGGAATGGGATTATTGCTATTTAGTGGAGGTGGAATTTATGTTGGATATATACTTATCAATATTAGCATCATGAACAGGCTAATAGGCTTCAATGGTACTCCAGCTAATTCTGGCTTCTTGGTATATATGGCCGATTCAGCTGGTTATTTATGCTCATTATTCATCAGCGGATTTGCATTATTTTCAAAAAAAGGGGAATTGCCGTGGTTGAGTTGGTTTCAAAACTTAATTTTTTTCGGAGGGATAATTGTCATGCTATTTGCCGTTGTTGCCTTTTATCAAATTAGAAAACACAAAATAAAATAAGAAATATGGATCATAAAAGAGCCTCAGTTGTAGGAGCTGGTATTTTGGGTTTGGCGGTTGCAAAAACACTTGCTGAACTTGGTTATAAAGTAACAGTTATTGAAAGATCTTTGAAAGCAAGAGGATCCTCCATAAGAAACTTTGGAATGGTTTGGCCTATTGGACAGCATATTGAAAAACAGCTACCAAGAGCATTAAAAAGCCGAGAAGTGTGGATGGATATTTGCGAAAAAGGAAAAATATGGAATAATCCATGTGGTTCTGTTCAATTATTCACCAACGAAATTGAATTAGAAATGGCCACTGACTTTTATGAGCAAAATATCCATGCAAGAAAAGGCCTTAAAATTTTAAGTAAGGATGAATGCAAAAACCACATCCCCCATATCAACAATTTTAATGTTTTGGGTGGATTATACAGCGATTCAGAAGTAATAGTAGAGGCAAGGGAAGCAATAAGACAAATACCTGAAATCCTTTCGGCAACATTACCCATTGAATTCATTTTTGGCAAAACTGTTATCGAGGCTACGAATGAAAAAGTGGTGACATCTGATGGCACAACCATAGAAAACGATCTTGTATTTATTTGCAGTGGTTTTGAAATCAATATCCTCTATCCGAATGTATTTAACAACACGCCAATAACCATAAGTCAACTGAATATGCTTAGAAGTGGCCCTATTGATTCAACCATTCCATCCATTTGCGGCGGATTAAGTTTCTTGCATTACGACGCATATTCTAGCATCAAAAAACTTGGTGAATACAAACAATTATGTGATGAGAAATACCCGAATCAAGTGAAGCATGGAATTCATTTGTTGGTTTCTCAAAATCAACACAATTGCCTAACAATAGGTGATTCACATGAATACAACTTGCAAAATGACCCGTTCCAAGAAATTGATGTAAATAATTATATTTTAGACTATTACAATGAGTTGTTCGCCAACCACGATTTACAAATTACCCAAACCTGGATGGGTGAGTATTTAAAAATGAAAGATGGCAGCAGCGAATGGATTGAGGAAATTGAAACTGGCGTTTTTATTTTCAATGGCCCAGGTGGAGCAGGAATGACGCTTGGTTTTGGCATGGCAGATGACGCCATCCCCACCCTCCTTAGGTAAGGTTATGATTGGCCAAGACATTCTAAAATGTCTGTCCAAATTTCTTCTGGAATTTCGTTAGATGCATTTTCATCTTTCCCGAAATCATCCCATTTTCTGAGTTGTAAGCAATTCTCTAAGTTAACATGTTGTTTGTAGTAATTCATCTCTTCGGAGGTAAGTAATCCGCCTTGAGCATGAAAACTATCAACGCTGGCTTGCGACAATTGCTTCAAATAATCTGGATTTTTTGTAACCAAATACCTTTTAGCCCAAACATGCGATAAGATAAGTTCTACAATTTCATTGTTGAATTCTAAATTATGTAAAAACTGAGCACCCAATTCTTCATGTTTGAAGTCGGTATGTGATTTCATTTCCAATTCAGCATAAAGCAAATGACCAATATCGTGCAGAAAAGCAGCAACCCTTAGGTTTAAAGATGCATTTTCTTTTTTTGCACAATACCAACATTGAACGGCATGTTCGGTCTGAGTAATATTCTCACCGTATTTTAACAATCCTTGGTTAAAATAAAGTTGTTTGAATTGATCTATTATTTTATTCATAATGGGGAACATAAAAAAAGGAGAGTGCACGAGACACTCTCCTTTAAATTAATTTAATTTAAGAATTTTTAAAAGATTATTTGATAACCCAAATTTTCTCATTGATATCATCTTTACCACCAAACTGACTGTTAACAGCATCTTTATAGTTAGCAGCATTGTTTGAACTTTCAGATGCAGGGTATTTGAAACGAACTGGGATTTTATTTGCACCAGCAGAGTTTCCAGTACCAGGTCCACCTTCGAATAGAGCTGGAACACCAGTTCTACGGTAGTTGAAATAACCTTCCCAACCACTATTTTGGAAGAATCCTAAATACTTTTGAGTCAAAATTTGATTTAAACCTTGAGCATTGTTACCCGCATAAGCAACTTTGGTTTGTGCCAAATATGCAGCTTGGTCAAAGTTGATTGTGTATTTGTTGTAAGAACCACCATCGGTTACTTTTCCACCTGGCTTAAAGAAATTAACATCAACAGGACCGCTTTCAATACCATAGAATGAATGCGCAGCTTTGATACCTTTTTCGTACCAATCTTTTGCATTTTCAGTAATCCAACCTCTATTAGCTGCTTCAGCAATATTGAAACACATTTCAGTATAACCGAACATGATTGTATTTTCAGCAGTGTAAGTGCTGTAATAACGTTTGCGGTTATAGAAAGAGTAATCACCAGGTAAGTAAGCTGAACCATTGTCAACACCTGCTTTGGTACTCATGTCAGCCAAATCTTGGCTAGACTCAGCTCCAACAAATGCAGCATAATCAGTTGGTAGTAAACCAGCTTTTAGCTTAGAACCTGCAGGCTCAGCAATCATCATTGCTCTTGGATCGTTTAATCCAGCCAATGTGTTCAATGTAGCCGCTGACATGTTGTAACGGGTAGCATCAAAACCAAAGTTATCAGGATTTACTGGGTATTTGTTAAATGTATTGTTGTAAACAAATAACATGTTATCAGTTGAACTACGGAATAATGGATATTTAGTAGGATTAGAAACGATGCTAGCGAATTTAGTTTTAACATCTAAGTCAGACTCTTTTGCACTCAAAGCAGTCAATACACGCAATGCCAAAGCATTGTTAGCACGTTGCCAAGCAGACAAATCGTTATTGTAATAGATGTCACCTGCAAAAGATGCTTTACCAGATGCAATAAGTGTAGTCATATCAGCGTTTGCTTCTTCTAACCACTTTAACACTTGAATAAATATTTCTTTTTGAGAATCATATTTAGGAGTGAAAGTTGATGAAGACAAAGCTTGAGTCATTGGCAAATCACCAACTAGCATGGTCATTTGATAGAACAAATTAGCTCTAAAAAACTTACCCAAAGCTGAATATGGATTTACTGCATCATAACCAACACGAACTGCTTCTTCTTCCATTTTAACAACGTTTTTCAAAGTTGTATAACTTAATGAAGCGTTAGCCCAGTTGTACTCTTGGTTACCATAGTAATTATAGTTACAGCAGTTGTATTGGCACCAGCGAGCAACATCGCCCCAAGGCTCATCAAATACTGAGTTACAAACTCCGTTTAAAACCAAATCAGGAGTTACGGCTGTTGGGCGATTTGGATCTTTATCCATATTATCCCCTTTTTGACATCCCCCAAAGAAAAACGATGTCGTTAATATAGCGATTGTGTAAAATAATGTTTTTTTCATGAGTTTAATATTAGAATACTAAGTTTACGTTAACACCATAGCGACGCATGGTTGGAGTTTGCAATGCAGAATATCCAGTCATTCCAGGGAATTGATCTAAGTCTAAGTCATTTTTTCCACCAGCAAAATACAATACGTTTCTTGCAACCAATGAAATTGTAGCAGACTTAAATGTTTTGCCAATTTTGCTTGTAGGAATGTTATAAGATATAGAAATTTCTCTTAATTTCATGTAAGACTTGCTCATCAAATTCGCTTCATATTGACCATAATAACGGCTAATATAATCCTGCAAATAAGTTTTGGTATCGTTGTTTTTGAAAGTCAATTCAGCTTCGTTCGTGATATGACCATTGTCATCATAAACTGGCTTACCACTTACAATTTGAACACCTTCACCAAGCCAAGATTTAACACCTTGACAATCTTGAAGACGCGCATCGCCCATTCCTAAACCGTTTGCATCTTTGATGTTGTTTAATGCAGATTCTTCGTTTCTACCACCGCGGTATGTTTGACGTTGAATTTGGTTAACAATTGCACCACCTACACGACCGTCTAATTGGAAAGCCACACTGAAATTCTTGTATTTCATTTTGTTGTTCATACCCCAAACCAAGTCAGGCAAAGAATATCCTTGTAATTTACCTTTAGGCAATACAATTGGACGTCCACCAGCATCATTGATAATAGTACCATCGTCTTTGCGCGCAAATGAAGAAGCATAAAGGGCATCAATTCTCTCACCCACTTTAATTACTCTGTCGCCTCTGTTACCAGATACAAAATAATCAGAAGACAATTCTTTAACATCACCGTAAACAGCAGTTAAATATTCTCTATAGCTAGAGAAGTTAGCTGAAGTATTCCATTCGAAATCACCAGCTTTCTTAGCTTTCATTACGTCTGCATTGATTGTTAATTCCCAACCTCTACGTTGTGTTTCAATACCATTCACCAATTGGTTGGTATAACCTGTAGCTTCAGAAATAGTTCTTTGGAAAATCCCAGGACCGTCATTGTATAAGAAATAAGTAGCTTCGATACCAATTCTGTTGTTAAGAATACGCATATCAGTACCAAATTCAATATTAGTACGTGAAAACGGTTGTAAACCTGAATTAGATAACGTATTTGTGAAGTTTGCAGAAGGTTTGTTGTTGTATAACAAAGGAGTGCTGTATACAGAAGAGTTTGTATAAGAAGGACCATTGTAAGGAGAACTATATGTTGAACCATAACCCAAAGTACTTCCAGCAGGTCCAATATTAGGACTTGTTAAACCACCTTTAACTTGTGCAATAGATGCACGTACTTTCCAAAAAGAAAAATCTTTAGTTTTTAATTTGCTAAACAATTCAGTTGGAATTAAAGAAGCAGAAGCAGAAGGATAAACATAAGAATTAGATGCTGTTGGGAAAGTAGAAATGTTATCCATTCTCGCAGCAAGGTTTACGTTGAAACCATTTCCTCCAATGTCAGCCAATGCATAAAGTGAACTTACTGCCATGCTTGAAGCAAAGTTGTAAATTTTCACTGGATTCGCACTGTTTGCAAAGCTATAAACTTCAGGTACGTTTAAGTAATCTGTAGTAGCCCAAGAAGAGTTGTATTGGAAATCACGACGGTTTCCACCTAAAGATGCATCGATATTGATTTTGCTAACTGTTTTTTTGTAGTTAAACATAAATTCATTGTTCATTTCAAACATATCTCTTCTGTCTTCACGGTAATCACCTCTACCTTCTTCTCTACCATAAGGGTGAGCACTAAAAGGCATTTTTTCTGTTCTTAATAAATTGTAAGTTGTAGCAGAAGTTCTAGCCATCAAATTCAACTCAGGAGTAATTTGATAGTTCAAAGAAGTATAGCCATAAACATCATTTTTGTAATGTCCACGTAACCATTTTTCAGCCATAAACCAAGGATTGTGGTAACGTTGGTATTCTGCGAATACACTTTGAACACCTTCTTTACCTGGTGCCCATATGCCGCGAATATCTGGTGCCATAATATCCCAGTCTGCTCCACCCCAAATAGTGATGTTATAAATCATAGAGTTTGGACCATAATTTACATCTGGAATGTTAGGAGTTGATTGACGGTTATAGTTAATATTTGCGTCCATTCTCAATTTGTCATTGAAACGGATTGTGTTGCTTAAGTTAAAAGTTTGACTAGTTAAAGATGTGTTTGGAACAATACCTTGTTGGTACATGTTCGAAAACGAGAATCTAACGTCAGCTTTTTCACTTGAATGCGCAATGCTAAAGTTATTACTTGTAACAGCTCCTGTTTGCAAAAAACGGTTCAAGTTGTCTTTACCACGGGCAATCCAAGGAGTTGCACTTCTCACACCTGTAATAGGATCAACTGGGCTATCGTATTGTGATATTAATTGACCATCAAATTTCGGTCCCCAAACATCATAATCACCATCATTCAACCCACCACCTTTACCATCAGTAAATGAATATTTACCATGATCACCAGGTCCGTAAGCGTCTTGTACTTTAGGAATTGTTAAGAAACCTTGCTCCATCATGTTGCTTGAGTTAAACTCAACTGAAACACCACGTTTGCTTCCTTTTTTAGTAGTAATAACAATTGCACCATTTTGACCTCTATAACCATAAAGAGCCGCTGCAGCAGGGCCTTTTAATACAGTTACTTTGTCAATATCGTCTGGAGCCAAATTGTAAGCATCTGAATTGACAGGAATACCGTCAACTACGAATAATACACTTTGTCCGCGATTGATGTCTGAACCACGTAATACGATAGCAGGTGAACCAAGAATTTCAGCACTTTGACCAATAGTCAAACCTGCAACTCTACCTACTAAACTGTTCATTACGTTTGGCTCTTTTGCTTTTACCAAATCAGAACCATTAACCTCTTGAACCGCGAATCCAAGCTTCTTTTTGTCCTTTTTAATACCCAACGCTGTTACAACAACTTCATCAACTTTCGCGGTGTCGGTGAAGTCGTCTGTTTGGGCAGTTAATGTGCTTGTAGTTGCAATTGCGATGATAGCAATGCACAACTTACGAGCAGATAACAATGTGATTTTTTGCATATTTCTTTTTTAGTTTGTAGGCGCAAATCAACCCCTAAAAAATTATCACATTAAATACTTATCATTAACATATAATAACCAACAGTTTGGTAATCATTTCATATTTTAAAGAATACAATTTGGTTAATTTCAGGAAACCATTCCGCTATTTTTATTTGATTAACAATCAGTTAAAATAAATACAAAAAGAAACGTTGAAAAAATATTAATATTTTAGAAATATACGCCTTGGAGCAGGTAATTCTGAATTAACACCACGCACATATTTCCATAATAAACTGTTCATCAATTGTTCGTCAGCCAAATCTTCTTTGTCTAAATCTAACTTTTCACTCTCATTCATTAAAAATGAAGTAGATTTTGAATTAGTCGATGAATTTTTTTCATTTAAATCAAC
>Ga0114978_10005178_pt1 | contig 10456 bp, 7 predicted proteins | sample S_140212_EF_Meta_FD_87027 | JGI IMG/M metagenome (GOLD analysis project Ga0114978, IMG submission 87027) | Freshwater microbial communities from Lake Simoncouche, Canada to study carbon cycling - S_140212_EF_MetaG | ecosystem: Environmental > Aquatic > Freshwater > Lake | place: Lake...
CGGTATTCCACTTCTCCTCGTCGGGCCAGAAGGCCTAGAAGGAATTGGCGACCTTCCATTGCTTGTCGCAAGCGAAGTCATCGAAATGGATGATGATCCTGCGCAATCGGTGCGTCGTAAGCGCGACTCCACACTTGTTCGTGCTGCTGAAGCTGTGCGCGACGGGAAAGCCAGTGCCATGATCTCGGCCGGCAACACGGGCGCAACTATGGCAAGCGCATTATTGCGTATGGGTCGTATCTCAGGCGTTGCTCGTCCTGCAATTGCAACTCCAGTGCCAGTTCCAGGTGGTCACCCCACTGTTTTGCTTGATGCTGGTGCAAATGCAGAAGTACAACCCGAATGGTTAGTTCAGTTTGCACTGATGGGCTCTGTGTACTCAGAACGTCGCTTCGGAGTTGAGAATCCGCGCGTTGGTTTGTTGTCGATTGGTGAAGAACCTGGCAAAGGTGACACCTTGCGCAAAGAAACGTACGAGTTGCTCAAAGTTGCACCCGGAATTAACTTCATCGGAAACGTTGAAGGTCGCGACCTAATGACCGGAGTTGTTGATGTCGTTGTCACTGACGGTTTCACAGGAAATGTTGTTCTCAAAACTCTTGAAGGCAGTTTGCGCACAGTCGTGAAAGCCCTCTTCACTGCATTTGGTCAACCCGAATATGCAGACGCAGCAAACACTCTGATGCCTGCTCTGCTTCCGTTGTACGAAACTCTTGACCCTGATACGTACGGCGGAGCAATTTTGCTTGGCGTCGATGGCGTATGCATCATTTCGCACGGATCAAGTAGTGCACGAGCCATGGTAAATGGCATTAAATGCGCACAAGAAATGGTCGAGACCGGCATGGTCGAGGCGATTCGTGTTGCAATCTCAAGTACTCTTGCTGAGTAAGCACCCACTGAAGGAGACATTCGATGGCAACTATTGAACGCAACGAAGTTCTCGCAACTGTTAGTCGCCACCTGGCAGAAATTCTCGAGATTTCAGCCGCTGATATTTCTGAATCGCAGACTCTTGCCGATGACCTCGGTGCTGACTCCATTGCTCTTATCGAACTTGTTGACTCTCTCGAGCAAGAATTCTCAGACATCATTCCGAATTTTCAATTTGAAGACGATGATTTGTCTGGTCTTCTCACAGTTGCCGACGCGGTGAATTACATCGTGCTCGCACTTGGCAAATAACTAACGCCAATGTCGGATTTGGAGAACTCTTCTCTTGCAGAGTGTGCCTCACGAATCGGATATGCCTTTCAGAATCCTTCGTTGCTGCGTCAGGCCCTTATTCATCGTTCATGGCAAGCCGAAAACAGCGACCCACTGACAAATGAACGTTTTGAATTTCTTGGCGATGCAGTTCTCGGGTGGGTCATTGCTGATGTGGCGTTTCATCGTCTCGCCGACATGCCGGAAGGCAAGCTGACAGATCTTCGTCGCAGCGTGGTCAACATGCATGCGCTTGCAGACATTGCGCGGCAGTTAGGAATCGGAGAGTTCTTATTGCTCGGCAAAGGTGAAGACGCAGCAGGCGGGCGCGATAAGTCGTCCATTTTGGCCGATGCGTTGGAAGCACTTATCGGAGCTGTGTATCTCGATGGAGGAGCACCGGCTGCATATGAAATGGTGAAGCGATTGCTCGCTGATTCGGTTGAAGAAGCAATTCCACATCTCGAGATGTTTGATGCAAAGACGCGTCTTCAAGAATTGTGCGCGCGCTTATCAATCGGAATTCCAACGTATGAGGTAGAGGGCGAAGGCCCAGACCACGAACGAGTGTTTACGGCAGTTCTATATGTCGATGGGCGTGCGTATGGCTCAGGTAGCGGACGTACAAAGAAAGCAGCTGAACAAATCGCCGCTGTAGGTGCCTACGACGCTCTCGTCGAACAACACAATGCCTGAGCTGCCAGAAGTCGAGACCGTTCGACGGGGGATTGAAGCCAAAGTTGTTGGCCGAAAAATCATTTCAGTGGAAGTTGGCCGTGAACGATCAGTTCGTCGTGTCGGCCGAGAAGCAGTGATTCATGGTTTAACTGGGACAACAATTACAACCGCACGTCGTCGTGGCAAATATTTATTGTGCGATCTTGATTCCGGCGATGAGATGATGATCCATCTACGCATGAGTGGACGCGTATTGGTGGAACCAACTGGCACAAAACGTCCCGCTCATACACATGTGGTGTTGTCATTATCAATGCGTGATGGTGTCAGTGACGAGATGTGGTTTGTTGACCCTCGCACCTTTGGCGAAGTTGTTGTGTTTGATCCGGTTCACACGGCCCAAGTGTTGCCAGAACTTGTCAAGCTGGGGGTTGATCCCATCTGTGAGCAATTCGACAGCACAGTTCTGGCTGATCGCCTAAAGGGAAAACGCGGAGCCATCAAACCACTGTTACTGAGCCAACATGTGGTCGCAGGAATTGGCAATATCTATGCAGACGAGATTTTGCATCGTGCTGGCTTGCGATGGAATCGAACCGCGGACTCACTGACCAAGCCGCAGGTTCGTCGCCTTGCGCAACACATCTCTGAAGTCCTGCACGATGCGATCGCAGCCGGGGGTTCCACCCTCGATGATTCCCAGTATGTGGACATTGAAGGCAAAACGGGGTCATTTCAAGCAGAACATCGCGTGTATGGCAGAGATGGCAAGAGATGTGTCACCTGTGGAAAAGCCGACATAGTTCGAGTTGTGGCTGCCGGCAGGGCTACGGCATATTGCCCTCGTTGTCAGAAATAGAGCGCCATTCCCTGAAGGCGGGGCCCGTCTATTACTGTTGCTATCGCCGTGTTCCTTAAATCTCTCACTCTCAAAGGCTTTAAGTCCTTCGCTGATTCCACCGTCCTTGAGATGGAGCCAGGTGTCACTGTTGTGGTCGGTCCAAACGGTTCGGGTAAGTCGAACGTTGTTGACGCAATCGCGTGGGTGTTAGGTGCACAAGCTCCGAGTTCGGTGCGAAGCCAGAAGATGGAAGATGTCATCTTCAGCGGCACAAACAAGCGTGCAGCACTTGGTCGTGCTGAGGTAACGCTCACACTTGATAACTCTGCTGGTCTGTTGCCCCTTGATTTTTCTGAAGTCAGCGTGTCGCGAACTTTGTTCCGTAACGGTGACAGTGAATATTCCATTAATGGCGTTGAATGTCGTTTGCTTGACGTGCAAGAGCTTTTGTCTGATGCAGGCGTTGGACGTCAACAGCACGTCATTATCAGTCAGGGCCAAATTGATGCAGTACTTACTGCTCGTGCAGAAGACCGTCGCGCCATCATCGAAGAAGCTGCCGGAATTCTGAAGTATCGCAAACGCAAAGAAAAGGCCGAGCGTCGTTTAGAAGCAACCGAAGTCAACTTGTTGCGCGTCCAAGACCTGATTCGTGAAGTACGTCGCCAATTGCGTCCGTTAGAGCGCCAGGCAGAAGCCGCCCGTCGTCATGGTGAAATCGTCGGAGAGCTTCGTGCATTGCGTTTGTTCTTGTCGGGTCGTGAAGTTGCGTCATTGCGTGCCCGCCTTACGGCACTTGCCGGTGAAAAACTTGCTGGTGATTCAGGCGAAAAAGAAATCCGTCAAAAACTTGCAGCCTTGGATACTGAAGTACTTGCTGCTGAGGCAGAACTGTCTGCACGTGGTGAATCCGGTGTCAACGATGAGCTAATGCGTGTCGAGCAACTGCGTGAACGTGCCCGTGGTTTGGCTGCAGTTCTTGCTGAGCGCCGCCGTTCAATGGAGCGCGACCAAGGCCAACTCATCGCAGATGATGTTGTGGCTGCACTTGAGGCTGATGCAGCACAAATGCGGGAAGAGTTGATTGAAGTTGAACGCAGTCTTGCTATTGCCATGCAAGAGAATGATTCGTTGCAAGAAGAAGAAGAAACGTTCGAGCGTGAGCGCACCGAACAAGGTCTCTTCCATATGGTGCAGAGCAACGAAGCATCAAATGCTGCAGCAGAAGTACGTGGCGAGCTTCGCACATTGCGTAACACCGTGGAACAGGGTGCTGGCGAAGCACAAAAGATGCAGGCTCGAACTGAGCAACTAGTTGCACACGACGCAAATGTCGCAGCCGGCATTGATCGTCTGCAGTCTGAATTGGCCGATGCAGAAACTGAAGTCGGTTCATTGCGGGCCCAGTTAGTTGATGTCACAGAAACTCGTGAACAAATTGAATTATTAGGTGACGAAGCACAAGTTGCTCGCGCTGCTGCAGAACGTCGCAGTGCACGTGCCGCCGCAAAACTTGAGGCCTTAGAAGAAGCAGTTGCTTCGTCACGAGCTCGCATCGGAGCAGAGCATCTCGCCAATGTTTCCGGAGTAGTTGGCGCACTTGTTGACCTTCTTGATGTCGACGCAGGTTGGGATGCCGCAGTCAAAGCATCACTTGGTGAAGCACTTGCCTCAATTGTTGTATCTGATTCGGCATCTGCTCGTAGAGCAATTGAAGCGTTACAGGCCGTTGATCACAATGGTGCAGTTCTTGCACTTGGAATTAGTCAGAATGCATCAACCGTATTGCCTTCTGGCGTTCAGTCAGTTCGCTCTCACGTGCGTCCAGCATCTGGTGCGCCCGCAGCCTTAGCAGCATTGCTCGATTCGCTTTTGTCGCATATTGGTTGTGCCGATGATTTGGATGCAGCAATTGCAGTTGTAGAAAGTTCATCGTCTGCCACTGTTGTTACTCGTCGTGGTGACCGCTTGTCTCCATCAGGTTGGCGCCTTGGTGCTGCTGATGATCTTGGTTCGCAAGAAGTCATTGATCGCACTCGAATCGAAGTGGAATCAGCAGTAGCTGATCTTGGTCGTCTCGCTAGCGAAGTGGAATCTGCGAAGACTCGTCTCGTTGCGGCTCGCCAACAGGGAACTCAACTTCAATCACAAATTGATCGTCAACTGATAGTTGTTGAAAGTGCATCAGACAAGTTGACCACCGCCATCAACGATCGTCGTGCCAATGCGGCTGAACAACAAATCACACGTGATGCAGCAAATGAGACCCGTGCACGCTTGACGCAGTACCAACAGCGCGTACTGGAACTTGAAGAAATTCTGCCTGGCCTTGAAGAATCCGAAGCCGCTGAAGTTGCAGCCGCCCGCGCTCAGACAGAAGAGCGGGCCACCATTGACTCGAAATCTGCACACCTTGTTCTTCGCCGCAAAGATCTTGATGTTCGAGTAGCTGGCTTGCGTGAACGTGAGCAATTCCTGAAGCAACGCGCAACTGATACCGAGCGTCGCCTTGAAGTGGACTCTGCTGCTCGTCTTGAAGCTGGTGCGCGTCGTGAGAAAATTGAAGCAGCGCTCGTTGCTGTTGGTCGTCTATCCGATCTCGTCGAATTGCATAAGACATCAACAGAATCACGACTTGCTGAATTGCACGAAATGCGTCGTCGTCAAAGTGATGAAGTGCGCGCTGTTGCAACCCGTCTTGATAACGCTCGCCGTGGACGCCACGAAGCTGAACAGCAACTTGAAGAGTTGCGTGAACGAGTTCGCCGCGTCGATGTTGAAGAAGCAGAAGCTCGTATGCGCTTAGAGGCTGCTGTTGAAATGATCCGACGTGATCTTGAAGTAGAACCAGAAGTAGCTGAAGCTGCTCCAATGCCAGAAGCTATTGAGGGCGTTACCCATGCAGATCGCGCCCGTGTCCTTGAGCGCGACATTCGCCTCATGGGTCCAATCAACCCTCTTGCACTACAAGAGTTCACTGAGTTGCAAGAACGCCACCAGTTCCTTGAAGAGCAACTGAACGACGTTCGTGCGTCGCGTCGTGAACTTGCCCAGGTAATTGCAGCTGTTGATGTTGAAATTCAGTCCGTCTTTGCTGAAGCGTTTGCTGATGTCAGCGTGAACTTCACCAACCTCTTTTCATTGTTGTTCCCAGGCGGTAAGGGCAAGTTAGTCCTTACAAATCCAGATGACATGTTGAACACTGGTATTGAAGTGGAAGCACAGCCTCCAGGCAAGACATTCAAGAAGTTGTCGTTGCTTTCTGGTGGCGAGCGTTCGCTTACCGCGCTCGCGTATCTGTTTGCAGTGTTCCGCAGTCGTCCTTCTCCGTTCTATGTAATGGACGAAGTTGAGGCAGCTCTCGATGACGTGAACCTTCACCGTTTCCTTGGTCTTGTTAGTGAGTTCCGCCGTGATGCTCAGCTCATCATTGTCAGTCACCAAAAACGCACGATGGAAGCAGCTGACTGCCTCATGGGTGTCTCCATGCAGCCTGGTGGCTCATCAAAGGTCATCACTGAACGTTCCACTGACGCATTGAGGCGCTAGGAATTCAGATGCTCGCCTCGGCTTCAGCAAACATTGCCATCGCACTTGGCGCTAGCGGAACAGGCGTCGCGATTCTGGTAGTCCTTCGCAGTCGAAGCAACCGCACCCGAACTGTTTCGGCTCCGGTAGAGAAGGCTGATACGGCCGAAACCCCAGCCGCAGTTATTGCTCCTGAGGTAGTCGTTCCCGAGGTTGTTGTTCCAGAAATAGCAGTTGCACCGAGTGTCCGTGAAAAAGCCGGTCGTACGCGTTCCTTGTTTGCTTCTGCTTTTCAATCCATTCGTGGACGAGGCATCGATTCGGCCACCTGGGATGAACTTGAAGAAACATTGTTGCTGGCAGATATCGGGATTGGATTAGCAACACGACTACTTGATCCGTTGCGAGCTGCTGTGAAAGATGGCTCGTTGCGTTCACCAGACGAAGTAATTGCTGCTCTGCGCGACGGCATGACAGCTCAGTTGGCAACGTCTGATCGTTCACTGCATCTCGACGCTGTCGGCTCTCCAAACGTCTGGCTATTCGTCGGCGTTAATGGTGTGGGCAAAACCACCACTATTGGAAAAATCGCAACGGCACAGACCGCACTAGGCACAACAGTTCTTATGGCAGCAGGCGATACGTTTCGTGCAGCTGCTGCTGAACAATTGCAAGTGTGGGCAGAGCGGTCAGGGTCAGCATTCGTGCGTGGCGCCGAAGGGGGAGACCCTGCGTCAGTGATCTTCGACGGAATTCAAAGTGCAGCAGCAAAGGGAATTCAACTAGTGCTTGGTGACACAGCAGGTCGTTTGCAGAACAAATCAAACCTGATGGAAGAACTAAAAAAAGTGCGACGAGTGGCTGACAAAGCTGAGGGCGTCGTGAACGAAGTTCTTTTGGTCATTGATGCGACAACAGGCCAGAACGGTCTTGCACAGGCACGCGAATTTGCAGCAGCCACAGATGTCACCGGAATTGTGTTGACCAAACTCGATGGCTCAGCCAAGGGTGGAATTGTGTTTGCTATTGAGACTGAATTGGGAATTCCAGTGAAACTGGTCGGTCTCGGAGAAACTGCCGTCGATTTGATCGTGTTTGACTCTTCTGAGTTCGTTTCGGCATTGTTCGAATAGACCACAAAGGTGCTGCCGTATTCACGGAGGCATTGTCTGTAAAATGGTGATGAACAAAAAGGTATTTATGTTGCATCGTCGTTTTCTCCCCACTGTCGCAGTTGTTGTTGCATCCAGTTTCTTGTTTACCGCATGTGGATCAACTGACCCACTCGTGTTGTCGTTGAAGTCGTCACAGGTCAGGTCCGGCTCGAATCGGGCAAATCCCACGTCTGCACAGAACGCAGAAGATGCAAAGTTGGCATATGCACAAGATGTTTCTTATTCCGTACTCAATGATCTGCCAGATCTTGGGACAACAGCAATGGCATGGTCTGTGAATCCATTGAAGGAAAACATTGCAACTCTGAAGAAGTTGGCTGTCTCGCTTGGATTGCCTGGTGATGTGGTGAAAGAAGACTTTAATAATTTCGCAGTCGGTTTGGATGACAAAACTGGCGCCGGATTACGGCTGTTTGTTGATGTGTCAAGTGCGTGGTGGAATTATTCATCAGGCTCAATTGCAGGCAGTGGGTCAATGTCGTCTCCGTCATGCCCACCTAATGCTGAATGTGTTGATGCTGGTAATCCAGTTGTCGCACCCACGCCGCCAACAAATCTCCCTGATGAGGCAACAGCCATTGCTCGCGTCACACAACTACTAAAGGATGCCGGACTGCGCGTCAAGGCGTATGCACTGACTGCCACAAGATCTGATTGGTCGACCGAAGTTGTTGGCACCTTGATGGCGCGAGAGGTTGCAAGTAATTTGTCGCTCAATGTGTCGTTTGGCAGCGATGCAAAAATTACCTATGCATCAGGTCCGCTGATTGAGTTAAAGAATGCAGGGTCATATCCGCTCATTGCACCTAAAGTTGCAGTGAAGCGGTTAAGTCAATTGCAGTATGGGTTGGTGGGTCCGACCGCACGGTCAGCTATCGATATCGCGGCGTCCTCACCAGTCACTAATAGTTCGACTACTGGTGCGATCACAGTGCCCATCACAGGTGTGCGGTTGGCACTGATGCAGACAACTTTGACAAACAACTCGAGCATCTTGTTGCCCGCGTACACCTTCACCAATGCTGATGGCGAAGTTGGCACTGTTCTCGCAATTGAAGATAAATACCTTTCGTATGGCGATAGCGAAGTGACTGACGGTGCAGATCCGTTGCCCGAGCCGAAGCCTGTTGACCCTGGTTCGAGTGACGGTGGTTCTCCGGGCGCTATTCCTGGTCCCGCAGTGACGCCAACAAATCCCGTGGCGGCGCTTGATGATGCGTCAGCAAAGAAGTTGATTGGTCTCACAGAGGCAGAGGCACAAAAAGTCGCCGCCGAGTTGGGTTGGCAAGTACGCATCGCGATGCGCGATGGGGAAGCATTCATGCTGACAACAGATTTCCAGACCAATCGAGTCAATCTCACGATCACCAAGGGTTTAGTCGCCGCTGTTGTCGTTGGCTGACGCTCTTTTTCAGAGCGATGGCACCGATAACCTGAGAACCTCATGTTTGATTCGTTAGGCGACCGGCTACAAGGAATAGCAAAGCGTCTTCGTGGCAAAGGCCGTCTCACTGAGGCTGATGTTGATGAAGTCCTTGCTGAAATTCGTACCGCTCTCTTAGAAGCCGACGTAAACGTTGGTGTCGTGCGCGATGTTGTCGCGCGTATTCGCGAACAAACAATTGGTATCACGGTTTCTGAAGCCCTTGACCCCAGTCAACAAATCATCAAGATCGTTAATGCCGAACTGGTGGCAATGCTTGGCGGGGAAACTCTCAAGATTGCGTACAGCAGTATTCCGCCCACAGTCATTCTTATGGCCGGTCTGCAAGGTTCAGGTAAAACCACCAGTGCTGCAAAGTTGGCACGTTGGTTCAAATCACAAGGTCGCCAACCACTTCTAGTAGGTGCTGACTTACAACGTCCGGCAGCTGTTGATCAGTTGCGTACACTCGGTGCCCAAGTTGGCGTGCCGGTGTTCTCGGAACCAGGCGACCCGGTAAACACAGCACGTCGCGGTCTTGAAGAAGCGCGCCGACTGGGCAAAGACATTCTTATTGTTGACACAGCGGGTCGTTTGGCCATTGATGAGGAAATGATGCAGCAAGTTGCTGATATTTCTCGCGCAGTCATTCCGAAATACACATTCCTCGTTGTTGATGCGATGACAGGTCAAGATGCAGTCAGTGTTGCTAAAGCATTCGATGAGCGTCTGGCAATTGACGGAGTTATTCTCAGCAAACTTGATGGTGATGCGCGCGGCGGTGCTGCACTCTCAGTAAAGACTGTTATCGGCAAGCCAATTGCATTTGCCGCAACAGGCGAGCGCATTGATGCGTTCGAACAGTTTCACCCAGACCGTATGGCCGGCCGCATCCTTGGTATGGGTGACGTGCTCACACTTATCGAGCAAGCCGAAAAAGTTTTTGAAGCTGACAAAGCTGAAGAAACCGCAGCCCGCATGCTCGAGGGTCAGTTCACACTGGAAGATTTCCTCGAGCAGTTACAGCAACTGAAAAAAATGGGCCCGCTGTCCGGAATCATGGGAATGCTTCCCGGCATGCCAAAGGAAATGAAGGACGCTTCGATCGGCGACGATCAGGTCAAACTCACCGAGGCAATTATTCGTTCCATGACCCCCGATGAGCGCCGGACGCCAGAAATTATTAACGGCAGCCGACGCACGCGTATTGCCACTGGCAGCGGCACTCAGGTCGCCGACGTCAACAAACTCATCAAGCAGTTCACCGAAATGCAAAAAATGATGAAGAAGATGGGCGGCCTCGCAAAGCCACAAGGCAAGCAGGGCAAGGGAAAGAACAAAGTCAGCACCCGTCAAGCCATGCGTGAGCTTGGAGACATGTTTGGTGGCGCTGGGGGCCCTGGTGGGTTTCCGGGCATGCCAGGCGCTGGCGGTCCCGGCCAATTTCCTCCCTTTTCAAAGTAGGGATTTCGTTGGGGAGTCGGGCTTTGCACCGCTAGCCTTACCTAGTCCCGAACTGGGTCCTTTCAGGAGAAAATCGCACCATGGCAGTGAAATTGCGCCTAACACGAGTTGGCAAGACCAAACAACCTCAGTACCGCGTTA
>Ga0114978_10005179_pt1 | contig 10455 bp, 10 predicted proteins | sample S_140212_EF_Meta_FD_87027 | JGI IMG/M metagenome (GOLD analysis project Ga0114978, IMG submission 87027) | Freshwater microbial communities from Lake Simoncouche, Canada to study carbon cycling - S_140212_EF_MetaG | ecosystem: Environmental > Aquatic > Freshwater > Lake | place: Lake...
ATATGAAGAGAGTTGCCTTGATTCTCGCCTCTTAGATTATTCACAGGTGTTACAATGCTCAAGAAGTCATTATGGTTATATTACTGACCGAGGAGTAAAAGTTGTTGGCCCATCGGTGGGATATCACGGTAGTATTCCAAATAATTTTATTGTATTTAATAAACTATTTGAAGATAGAATTGACCCATGGGAGAAAAAGACAATTGATGTATTAGAGGCAACACAATTCATTCGTATGTTGCCATTCAAATGTGCAGCGGGTGAAACAGAGAAGGCAATGTTCTTCTATGTCCATGCTTGCCATTTATTGAGTAAGGTTTTTAAATAATGGAAAATGTATTAACTAAATTTGATAATTACAAACGCACATGGTCTGTCAAGGCCGAACTACCAATTGAGTTTACGCTAAAGTACTCTAGTGATGTATTCAATGTAAACAATCACGACCTGTTGAGTTTTGGTGAGTCCAATCGCAGAGTGGTTGTCATAGATGAAACTGTATATAAACTATATGGCGAACAATTAGAAACATACTTCAAAACATTTCAGGTAGAATTAGAATTGTTTGTGGTTGATGCCACAGAAGAAAACAAAGATTGGTATCATACCGACCAGATTTTAGGTTTCTTTGAAAGAGTTGGTGTTTTGCGTAGAGAAGCCATCATCGTTATTGGCGGTGGTGTTCTGTTAGACTTGGTTGGTTTCTGTTGCTCAATCTACCGTAGAGGCATTCCTTATGTGAAGGTGCCAACTACATTATTGGCCATTGTTGATGCATCTGTTGGTGTTAAGGTTGCGGCTAACCACTTTGGTCGTAGAAATCGTATAGGTGCATATTACCCACCAATTTCTACATTACTAGACAAAAAGTTTATTGCTACACAAGATGAAAGAAACATTGTTAATGGTATAGCAGAGATATTTAAACTCGCACTAATCAAAGACAAAGAATTGTTTGAGTTGTTAGAGACAAGTGCAGAGCAATTAATCACCGAGAAATTTCAGTTTGGTGCCGTGCCAGTTCGAGTAATCAATTCTGCCATTACAGGCATGATTGAAGAATTAGCACCAAATCTATGGGAGAAAAAACTAGACCGATGCGTTGACTTTGGTCATTCATTTAGTCCTATTATTGAAATGCAGAATATGGACACATTACAGCATGGTGAGGCTGTTGTGCTAGATTGCCTGTTGAGTTCTTGTCTTGCTAATGTTCGTGGTTATATTGATACTGAAACCTTAGAAAGAATCTTTAAGACAGCACACAGTTTAAAATTGCCTGTATTTCATAAAGATTTCTGTAATTTTGACTTGCTTAAAAAATCATTATCTGATACTATGAAACATAGAAACGGTAATCAATACTTACCTGTACCTGTTGGCATTGGTAACTATATGATACTGAATGATGTAACCGATGAAGAGATAAAGAGAGCTTCAGAATTGTTTGAAGAAGTTAACTATGAATAAGACTATTTTGATTACTGGTACAACCAGTGGTGTTGGTGCAGCAATCGCACATGATTACATTGAGAAGGGATGGACTGTAATTGGTTTTGCTCGTGGTGAATCTATATTTCAATTTGAAAACTATAAACACTTTGAGGTTGATATCACCAATCCATATTTACTAAGTGTTGTTTTTGAACAGATTGGCAATATTGACATTCTAGTTAACAATGCAGCTGTGTTTAAGATGAAACCATTTTCACAAACTAGTATTGATGAAATTGATGATATGATTGATATCAACCTTAAAGGTGCAATGTATGTAACTAAATTCGCCTTGCAGAAGATGGAAAAAGGCAGTCGTATCTTCTTCATCAATTCGGTTGCTGGTCTTGAAGAACTGGAGAATCAATCAGCCTATTGTTCTTCTAAACATGGTCTTACAGGATTTGCTGGTGTTCTTGGCCAAGAATTACGACCAAGAGGAATCAAAGTAACAAGTATTCATCCAGGTGGTATTGATACCCCATTATGGAATAGAGATATACCTTACCCATGTGGTGATGTAAGTAAGGCAATTTCACCAATAGAACTTGTAAAATTAATTGACTTCGTGTATAATAGTAAATTCAATATTGAATATAAAACGATTAAGATGTTTCCTGATACGGAATGGCACAAATGATTATACCAAATAAAGACTTGTTCATCGTAACCTCCGCCCTAAAAACTAGCATTGGTGTTATTGATGATGAAGCAAGATTGAATCAAACAATTTTAGGATTAAAATCCTTACGCAAGCGTGTACCTTCTGCAATCATTTTATTGGTAGATGCCTCATCAAGAATGGTTGACGAAGCCACAATGGCTAGCGTTTGCCAATATTCTGATAAATTTATCAATCTTTTTGGTGATGAAGATTCAATGTCTCTCGCAAATGCAGGTCTTAAATCCCAAGCCGAAATTGTGTTATTATTTAAAACTTTAAACTCTTTGAAATTTCACCCCGAATTACAGCAGATGATGGCTGGTGTTCGTAGAGTATTCAAATTATCTGGTAGAACAAATATGCTTGAAGGCTATGACTCAAAAGCATATGATGACTTGTATGGTAAGTATGTATTCAAGAAAGCAATTCCATCTTGGTTGCCACCAAATAAACAAATTGAATCTGGTTGTGACCACCTATTGATTACAAGAATGTATTCGTTCTGTGTATCGTTAATGGATGATTACTTGCTCACATTGCCACAGATATATAATACTATTAATAAATGTGGTGTAGATACCGAACACGCACACTTTGGTAACATTAAGAAAGAATACTTGGTACAATTTGATAATTTATATTGTGAAGGTGTTTTGGCAGGTAATGGCCAAATTGAGAGATATTAATGATTGATGATAAAATTAAAGAATTAGCACGACTTGCTAAACCAAAATACTTGCAGAACTATGACAACTTCAAACCCGGTGAAGATTATGTCATGTACTCAGGCCAATTGTGGGACGAAAGGGAGATGGAATTATCTCTCAAGGCCTTTCTAACTGGCAAATGGATTTCTGCTGGTGAGAATGTTGAGAAATTTCAGATTCGTTTCTCAAAGAAATATAATGTGAAACAATCACATATGGTTAACTCTGGTAGTTCAGCCAACTTGGTGATGATTGGTGCATTGAAAAAACATTTCAAATGGGAAGATAACGATGAGGTGATTGTATCACCGGTTGGTTTCCCAACAACGATTGCACCATTAATGCAGAACAACCTGAAACCTGTATTCGTTGATATTGAGTTTGATACACTAAACTTTGATGTTAATCTAATTGAAACAAAGATTACACCTAGAACAAAGGCTATCATCGTATCACCTGTTCTTGCTAATCCACCTGACATGGATTTTATTAGAGAATTATGTATACGACATAATTTGATTCTAGTTGGTGATAACTGTGACTCTCTAGGTACAAAATGGAATGGTAAACTGCTTACTGATATGTACTTCTGTTGGTCAACATCATTCTACCCTGCACACCATATTTCAACTGGTGAAGGTGGTATGGTTTCATCCAATACACCAGAATTTATTGATATTGTTCGCTCATTAAGCTGGTGGGGTAGAGATTGTTACTGTGTTGGATCAAACAATCAATTACCATGTGGTACTTGTGGTAACAGATTTGACCGTTGGTTAGATACATATGATGGCATCATTGACCACAAGTATATTTTCTCTCATGCAGGTTACAATCTAAAGCCACTTGATATGCAAGGTGCAATTGGTGTTGCTCAGTTGGAGAAAGTGGACTTTATTGATAGTAAACGCCGTGAACACAAAGCACGATTGTCTTTATTATTGGAAAAATATTTGAATGTTCGTATTGCTGAAACTTTACCTCAATCCAATCCATCATGGTTTGGTGTGCCAATCATTTGTGAGACACAGCAAGTTAAAGAGAAGTTGGTTGCATACTTAGAAGCTAATAAGATTCAGACACGAAATTACTTCGCTGGTAATATTCTATTACATCCAGGCTTTAAACATCTCGATGATTACAATAAGTATCCACTAGCAAACAAAGCACTATCTCATGTGTTTATCTTGGGTTGCCCTCCATTTTGGAATGATAAAGTTTTTGAATATATTGAAGAGGTTTTAAAAAAATGTCCGTAATTATAGAAAGAAATGATTAAAAGTTAATCATGGAAAAAAACAAATTAGATAGTATGCCAGACACATATGAATTAGTATTTCGCCGTGAGGTGAAAAAGGACGATAAGGTTCAAACTTATACTAATAAAATTTATATGTCAAGTTCAGAAATTGAAAAATTGAAAGTGGCACTATGAATATACAAGTCTTTGGTGGTAATGGGTTTGTTGGCTCTGAGTTCGTTAAAACAAACCCAAACATGATTGTGAATAAAAGAAACAATTATAAAGTTTCGCCGAATGTGGACGAAATTGTTTATTTCATTTCAACTGTAACCAATTACAATGTTAAGACAGACCCTTATATTGATATTGATACCAATCTATCCACTATGATTAAAGTACTTGAGCAATGTAAAGAAAAAGGTATCACTTTCAACTTTATTAGTTCATGGTTTGTTTATGGTGATACCGAGATGCCTGCAAAAGAAACCTCGTATTGTAACCCAACAGGTTTCTATTCTATCACCAAACGGTGTGCTGAACAATTACTAATTTCTTATTGTGAAACATTTGATATTGATTATAAAATTCTCAGATTAGCTAATGTAGCGGGTCAAGGAGACAAGAAGGCATCACCACAGAAGAATGCCCTACAACACATGATTAATGAATTGAAAGCAGGCCGTGATGTGAATGTATATGATGGCGGTAAACTTTATCGTGATTACATCCATGTCGAAGATGTTGCAGTTGCCATCAATTTAGTAATCGAAAAGGGTGAGAGTAACACAATCTATAATATCGGCAATGGTAAGAGAATCTTCTTTAAGGATATTATTGGGTATGCAAAAGACTTGATAGGTGGTGATGGGAATCTAGTTCCAATCGAAATCCCGATGTTCCATCAGAAGGTGCAAGTCAAATCAATGTGGATGAACAACGACAAATTAAAATCGTTAGGCTACATTCCTAAGTATGATATCAGACAGATCGTGGAAGATATGGTTCGGTGAATTTCGGTGAATATTAAAATCTATCAGGCATATTACAAACAGGAACAAATACCACATTTAGATCCTGCATTCATAACATACGATAACACAATCAACGCACAGCCACATTTGAGAGAATATCCAATGTGGCAAAAACTATTGGAGAAACATGAAGGCTCAGATGCGTATTGGGGTCTAATGTCTTGGTTATGGTTTGAGAAAACAAGAGTACCTGCACAGGTGTTTAAGGATTGGATGTTAGAGAATCCTGGCTTTGATGTGTATCACATTGACCCATTCCCAGATTTACCACACCAGTACGCAAATATTTGGACACAAGGAGATGTATGGTGTCCCGGAATGATAGATTTCTGTAACAGGTTATTTCCTAAATTAGGTATTGAAACTAGAGTAGAAGATTACAGGTACATAGCAGAAGAGTTTGCAACTTGTAACTATTTTGTTGGTAACAGTAAATTTTGGACAAACTATATGCATTTTCTTGATAAATGTCTAGACTTTATACATGAAGATGAGCAAATGAAAGACTACATATATGTGAAGGGAAAGGAATACAATGGTCATTTTGTACCAAACTTTCCTTTTGTGACGGAGAGGTTGTTCTCGTTACATAACATATTACATAAAAATATAACTGTCAAAAAATACCCTATATGATTAATTACTTTGATTATTTGAAATTTCACAATGAATTTAAAAATGCAGAGCCATTTAACCATGTGATAATTGACAATTTCTTTGATGAAGAAACGGCACTAAAATTATCTGGTGAATTCCCTGACTACAATGACCCAAATATTTGGTCTGTATATAAGAATGCTATTGAAGATAAGAAACTGACACCAAATTGGGACTTGTTTCCAAAGACCACATATCAGGCATTCTCATTGATGAATACACCAGACTTTGTGAATAAGATGCGTTTACTTACAGGGATTGATAACCTAGTAGCTGATTACGGTATGCATGGCGGTGGTTGGCATATGCATCAGCGTGGTGGTAAATTGAATATGCATAAAGACTATTCAATACATCCTAAATTGGGTATGGAAAGAAGAATCAATGTCATTATATACCTGACACCAGATTGGCAGGAAGAATGGGGTGGTGGTCTTGAATTGTGGTCACATGATCCTAATACCAATTCACCAAAAGAATGTGTAACCAAAGTCCACAATAAATTCAATCGAGCCATACTATTTGATACCACCCAAAACTCATGGCATGGATTACCAGAAGCCATCAACTGTCCAGAGGGTGTGTATCGTAAAAGTCTGGCGATATACTACCTATGTGAACCTAGATATCATTCAGAACAACATGATAGAGCATTCTTTGCACCCCATGGTGACCAAATAAACGACCCAAATATTCTGGAGTTGATTAAAAAGAGATCCAGTTCAAAGACTTCTGCTGAGGTTTACAGAACTTGAAAGCATAAATAACTCGTAAACAATAGCGCTGTAGAGGCGGAGAGATGAAGTTTAAAGAATTTATACAAGAATCGAAAGAGAAGCACGCAGTTTTGGCGTTTGGTCGTATGAATCCGCCAACGTCCGGACATTTGAAGTTGGTTGATAAAGTTAAAGATATCGCCAAAGAACACGGTGCTTCACATCATGTAGTCTTATCACATTCACAAGATAAGGCTAAGAACCCTCTCTCCGCAGAAGCAAAAGTAAAACACGCCAAAAGATTCTTTCCGAAAACTAATATTACAGTATCGGACAAAGAACATCCAAATTTCTTAACACAAGCTCAAAAACTTCATAAACAAGGTGTGACACACCTGCACATGGTTGCTGGTTCTGACCGCACCGGAGAATACCACAAGCTGTTACACAAATACAATGGCACTCACGAAGGTGCGTTGTTTAATTTCAAGCACATAAAAGTACACTCAGCAGGTGAGAGAGACCCTGATGCTGAAGGCACAGAGGGTATGTCCGCTTCAAAAATGCGAGCACACGCTTCTAGTGGTAACTTCAAAGAATTCAAGAAGGGTGTTCCTAGTCATGTACCAGAACATCATGCAAAAGAGTTGTACCATGATGTACGGCACCACATGGGTGTCAAAGAAAGTGTTGATGAATCATTTGAAGAATTGCTGTTTGAAGGTGTACATGATAAGGGCATCTTCAAGGCTGTATTCTTAGCAGGTGGTCCGGGTTCAGGTAAAGACTATATTCTTGATAACACACTTTCAGGTCATGGTCTAACAGAAATCAATTCAGATAAAGCACTAGAGTACCTCATGGACAAGAAAGGTCTGGATAAAACCATGCCTGCATCCGAAAAGATTGAGCGTGATGTTACCCGTGGTAGAGCTAAGAGTGTAACTGAATTGAGAGAACGACTTGCATTGCATGGTCGTAATGGTGTTATCATCAATGGTACTGGTGATGATGCAGAAAAGATTAAGAGAATCAAGGGTCGCCTTGAAGAATTGGGTTACGATACCTCGATGATTATGGTTAATACCAAAGATGAAGTATCAGCCATGCGTAATGTGGAGCGTGGCCAACGAGGTGGTCGTACAGTACCAGAGACCGTTCGCAAAGAAAAATGGCAGGCAGTACAGAATGCAAGAGTAGATTTAGGTAAATTATTTGGTGATAAGTATATTGAGTTTGATAATTCGGAAGACCTGCGCTCAGCACATCCTGAAATTGTCAAAGCCAAAAAGAAAGAAATGGATGATATTTACAAACAGATGCAGAAGTTTGTAAATTCACCACCAAAAAGCAAACAGGCTAAAGAGTGGGTTGCTGCTGAGTTGGAAAAGAAAGATACTCTTACTGTATCAAAGAAAGATGCAAAAGCATCACCACATCCAGATTCAAAGGCCGCAGAAGAAGCACGCCAACTTGGTTTGGATTACTATGGTTTTGGTCGCTACGGTAAAAATAACAAAGTCACACACCGCTCGGTGCATGATAAACTACAACCAGTGCAGGCACCTGTGGCTAAGAAAGTTAATGAAGAATTTGAAAACTTCTTGAGTGAAGCTGTTACCTTTACAGTAAAAGGTGATACACCAGAAGAAGTTGCTAAAGTATTAAAACTATTAAAATCAGATGATGAAACTGAAGAAGTTGAAGAAGAAACACATGATGCAGCATTCTCCAATTCTGATGCAAGAACATTGTTGACATTAGGTAGAATGACAGAAGAAACTCTGTTGACTGAAGATGTTGACTTAAATCATAAGAAATTATTGAAAGACAACAACGGCAAAGTAAGAACATTCATGTTACGCCGTAGTGCTGCAAAAGAAGCGCATACACATAATGGTGTTGTCCATCAATTAGGTAAAGGATATGTTGTTAAAATTAAGGAGAATGTAAATGTTAAAGAAACTATTAAGTCTGTTCAAGAAGAAAGAATCGCCGGTTCAAGTATCATCACCGACCGTTTCAGAAGTGTCGGCGCCAGTATACGCCATACCAATGGTACCAGTGGAAGAACCAGTGGTGGAAGCGAAACCATTGCCGAAGAAATCGCCGTCCCCAAAACCAAAATCACCCTCGCACAGATCAGGTCCAAGAAAGAAAAAGCCATCAGCGAAAGTATAGATATGGGTATTGAACCAGGTATTTCAATGGCTCAATCTGGTGAAAATCCTGGTCGTGGTACAGATAAAATTAATAAAAAAGGTAGAGTTTCACCGATTGAAGAATTGACTGGTGATGAAACAACCGCTTCGATTGGTGACCAAAAAGAAGATGAACTAAAGAAAGTTGGTATTAACCTAACTTCTTTCCGTAAGAGGAATTACGCAGTATGAAAAGACTAAGAGATTTTATTGCTGAGGCCTCTCCTGCATGGACTCGCAAAGAAGGTAAATCAGAGGCAGGTGGTTTGAATCGTAAAGGTATTGAATCATATCGCCGTGATAATCCAGGTTCTAAACTTTCAATGGCAGTTACAACTAAACCATCAAAATTAAAGGCTGGTTCTAAATCAGCTAATCGCCGTAAATCATTTTGTGCCAGAATGGGTGGCATGAAGAAAAGATTAACATCCGCTGAGACCGCAAGAGATCCGGATAGCCGTATTAATAAAGCACTAAGAAAATGGAACTGTTAATTCAAAAGGAATAGACATGAATAACACTAGTAATAAAAGCATCAGAAATGTAGCTGATGTTGCTGCTCGTATTATGATGGGTGAAAAAGTTGTACATCCAAATCAACAAAAATTGGATGTGCATGAACCAGAAAAAGATGAATTGACTGCCAAAGATTTTGAAATGCTTCGTGCAGGTAAAAAAACCGGCGTGAAGAAAGAAGAAGTTGAGGAAGTTGAGGAAAGTATTATGAATAAAATAAAAGGTGTCTTAGGTAAAAAAGAAAAATCTGGTAATCTTTTTGACCAACCACAAGTCAAGAAAGACACAGCTGATTACTTGAAGAAATCAGCCAAACAACCACAAGGTCCAAATAATGTTAAAAACATTATGTCAAAAGAAGAAGTTGATTTAGATGAAGCAAGAAGTACTAATTTGCACGCCGGTGGTGTTGGTAATGAAGTACATATGTCAAAATTTATGCAAGATCATACTAAAAAAAATAAATCAACTGGCACCTCAGATGCTTGGAATGAATATCATGGTAAAGGTACTGTGATACATTTAGGTAAAGACGGTCATGTGAAGGTTAAAAGCCACGATACAGGTAAAATACACAAGTTTAGTTATTATGGCAAAGGTATGGATCGTGATTCTGAAGATATGGCTGTTCACCACAATAAGAATGACATTCATAGTTTACGAAATGTCAAAGAAGAAGTTGAAAGTGTTGAAGAAGCTGATACATTGCTTGCTCGCACAGGTATGAACTTGCCTCATAAGTTTCCTCGGTCGGGTCAAACCAATCTAGGAAATATTCCAGCAATGAATACTCCAGGTAATAGTAAAGAAACTGATGCTTATGCCGAAAAACGCCGTGGAGATAGAGCAAAGCAACTTAAACCAGCTATCAAAGCGGCTTTAGGTACACACGGTCCCAAAGGTAAATTACCAGAAGAAGTTGATTTAGATGAAGGTAAAATGGCACAATTAGATGCTGATTTGAAAGATTTGAGTCATTCTGATTTCCATAAAGAATATGGTAAACCTAAGTCACACTATGACCCAAGCAATTTCAAGAAGCCTGTCCAGAAAGGTCAAGAAATGAATCGTGCTAGAGCTTTAGCACAAAGAGCCATGGCTTCTATGAAGAAAGAAGAGGTTGAATTAGATGAAATGTTTCCAGGTACTCCAGAGTATGAGAAGAAATACGGTAAGGCACCACAAGATATGAAGAAAGGTGAGAAGAAGAAAACTACTCAAGGCGA
>Ga0114978_10005180_pt1 | contig 10455 bp, 8 predicted proteins | sample S_140212_EF_Meta_FD_87027 | JGI IMG/M metagenome (GOLD analysis project Ga0114978, IMG submission 87027) | Freshwater microbial communities from Lake Simoncouche, Canada to study carbon cycling - S_140212_EF_MetaG | ecosystem: Environmental > Aquatic > Freshwater > Lake | place: Lake...
AGCGAATCGAAGGTCTTGGGATCTTCGATTGCAATCAGCGACAGCATCTTGCGGTTGAGCAGAACGCCCGCGCGCTGGAGACCGTTGATGAAGAGCGAGTAACGGGTTCCGCGCATACGGCATGCGGCCGTGATGCGAGTAATCCACAGGGCGCGGAAGTCGCGCTTGCGTGCACGACGGTCACGCCATGCGTGACGCTTTGCGCGCATCATGGCGACCTTCGCCTGTTGCTTGTGGCGGGACTTCGTTCCGTAGTAGCCGCGAGCTTCGCGAAGAAGCTTGCGACGGGCCTGGGTGCGTGCTGCACCCTTGCGTGCGCGTGGCATGGATCAACCTCGATCTATCTCAAACTTTTCATCGACCGGCGGGGGTCTGGGACTTCCCAGGCTCTTCGGACCCGACGGTCTGGTGACTGACTGCATGAACGAAATGTGGACTCGAAATCTCAGCGAGGCCTTAGGCCTTCACTTCAACCTCAAGCGCCGCCTCGCGCTTCTGCGCCTTTTCGACGGAGAGAAGCGGACGGAACAGCAGCTTGCTCAGCGCCCTGATGTCACCGCTGCGCGCGTAGCGCTTCTTGCGGTAACTCTGGATCGCAGTGCCGGACTTGTTGCTCTTGAGATGACGGCTGTGCGGACGACCAAAGCGAACCTTGCCAGTCTTGCTGACCTTGATGCGCTTTGCGAGGCCCTTGTGGCTCTTGTTTTTTGGCATAAGTGGACTCCCTCTGAGGGGTCGCGGACGATAGCAGAATCACGCGAGCGGTCAACCCGCTTTCTCGATGTGATTTGCGTTATCGGCAAACCGTTCCCGAGCGGTCACTGGAGGAGGAACACATCGAACTCGCTCCACTGAGCGGGGCTGCTCAAGCCGTTGGTCAACCCGGCCTCGATTCCACCGCGATCCGCGGGAATCCAGATGTTTTCCGGGGTTGGCCCGCCGATGTCCCCGAGCTGGATCGTGATCAGCGGCGAGATTTCGAACAGCACCGCGAGGTCGCCGAACAGGACATTCTGCCCTCGGCCGGCGTGGTCGAGGCTGTTCTCGACCGTCGCTCCGATGGGATGTCCAAGGGCCGTCTGCATCACCAACGGGTTGCGATCAGCGAGCAAAGGCAAATGCGACTGCGTGGCCCACATGCGGTTGAGCCGCTCGTTGGGCACTTGCGACGCGTAGCCGTCGCGTTGAGTGTCGTTGGCGCAGCACAAGCATTCGGGCAGGCAGTAGCCCTTTTGATGCAACAAGTCGAGGTGCTTGCTGTTGTCGTAATTCGACCACGAAGTGAGTTTGGAAAGATCGGGTGCGAGACCCGCAGCGATCGGGCGCGAGTTGAAGTCGCCCTGATAGGCCGTGAGTGCGGAGCCGATGGTGCGCATGTTTGATGCGCAGAATTCGACCTCGCGGCGATGACGCATTTCGTTGAGCACTGGAAGTCCGACCGAAATCAGCAGCACAGCCACGCAGGCAACGGCGATGAAATCCGCCCAGCGTCCCCGTCCGAGTGAAGGCGTCGCGCCTGAGCCGATGCGCATGCGTTGCGCGGTGGATTCTGTTGCGCGGTCGATGCGGGCGAGCGTTGCGTCGATCAACGCGGAGTCGGGAGCTTGTACTGGATACGCCTCGACACGCATGAAGAACGCGTGCGCAGCGGCGAGTCGTTCACGGTCGGCGGGGTTTGCCTTGGTCGCGGCGGCAAGGTCGAAGCCGTGCTCGATGAGCAAGTCGACCGCGCGCTGGTCTGCGGCGCAAAGGCTCGCGTCCGAACCCTTGAAATCATGGTTCGTGGAGTCGTTGGGCGTCATTCGTCAGAACCTGACTTCATGGATGGAGTGCTGATTCCGCGGCGCGTACAGGCCTGTTTCCAACTTTGGGCGAACGATGCTACCGCGGCGTGCAGGCGGCTCTTCACCGTTCCGAGTGGGATGGCGAGGCTGTCGGAAATCTGCGCGTAGCTGAGCTTCTGAAAGTACGAGAGCAGGAGGATCTCCCGAAAGTGCGCGGGCATATGGTCGATCACCTGCTTGACGACTGCGCCTTCGTCGCCCGACTCAAGAGAACTCGAGGGGCTATTGGATGTTCCGGGCAGAAGATCCATGAGCGATACTTCGGCGTGGGCACCGAGCGGCGCGTCGAGGCTGACTGCGGAACGGCGCTTCTGTCGACGAAGAAAGTCACGGCCCTTGTTGGCAGCGATGGTGTAGAGCCAAGGCTTAAACCTGCGCTCAGCATCGAAAGCATCGGCCGAGAGATGTACTTGAAGAAACGCTTCTTGGAACACATCGTCGGCGCCCGCATGCGATCCCACCAGCCTGGTGAGGAAGCCGTGCAACTCGCCCGAGTAGCGTTCGATGAGAACGCGAAGTGCGCGTGCGTCACCGGCGCGATGCAGCACGAGGAGATCTTCGTCGCTGCTGTTCTGAAGTGTGGTTGTGTTGGAGGCGGCGTGCACGGTGGAGCGCGCCTGTCGGTGGCGCGCGGGCAAGATAGCCGAGACCGCGGTGGCGTTGAGCCCGAGGCCGCCACGGTAGGTGCGGAGCGTGCTGAGGTCGACCAAATTGGCGATCGCCCGGGCTGCGTCCCGCGCCATCTCGTGCGCCATCAGGTGTAAGAACCGCTCAAGCGGGCTCGGCGCCTCGGCGGTCAGTGCGAGAATGGCGGCCGGAGCGGGCATGGCCTCGCGCTACGCCACCTCTTGGCGGGGAGGTTCGGTTGGGTTGTTGATTTCCCTTAGAATCTGCGCTCCGTTTTCACCCTTCACCGAGATTTCCATGGGCGTGCCTCTCAGCCAGATGTGGACCGTAGCGAGCTATGTGCTCGGCCAGAAACTGCGTGGCCGCCGGCGCTACCCGCTGGTTCTGATGCTTGAGCCGCTCTTTCGCTGCAATTTGGCCTGCGCCGGCTGCGGAAAGATCCAGTACCCCGCCCATATTCTGAAGCGCCAGCTCACCCCAAGGCAGTGTTTCGACGCCGTCGAGGAATGCGGCGCACCAATGGTGTCGATCCCGGGCGGCGAGCCGCTGCTGCACCCGGAGATCAAGGAAATTGTCGAAGGACTGGTCGCGCGCCGCAAGTACATATACCTGTGCACCAACGCGCTGCTTCTGAAGGAAAAACTCGAAGCGGGGCTGTTTAAGCCTTCGAAATACCTCACTTTCAGCGTTCACATGGACGGGCTCGCCGAGAACCATGACTTCGCCGTCTGTCGCGAGGGGACCTTTGACAAAGCGGTCGAGGGCATTCGTCTCGCGGTGCGGATGGGCTTTCGCGTCACCACCAACACCACGCTCTTCGAGGGCGCCGATCCCAACGCGGTCCGCGCCTTTTTCGATGGGATGATGGGCCTCGGCGTCGAGGGCATGATGATCTCCCCGGGCTACGCCTACGAAAAGGCGCCCGATCAGTCGGGGTTTCTCAAGCGCCGCGAGACCAACGCGCTGTTCGAGATGATCCTGTCCAACCGCAAGGACGGTCAGCGCCGCTGGATCTTCAATCAGTCACCGCTGTTCCTTGAGTTTCTCATGGGCAATCGCAACTACGAGTGCACTCCATGGGGCATGCCGTGCTTCAACATTTTCGGATGGCAGAAGCCGTGCTATTTGCTGCAGGAGGGATACGCCGACACTTTCGCTCAGCTCATGAGCGACACCGTGTGGGAGAATTACGGCCACGCCAGCGGGAACAGCAAGTGCGCCAATTGCATGGTGCACTCTGGGTACGAGGCGAGTGCGGTGAACGACACTTTCCAGAGTTTCGGCGGCATGATTGCAACGGTGAAGGCGATGGTGTTCAACACCTATGCAAATCCGGCGGCCAACCGTCGATTGGCTGAGGAGTCGACCAAACCGCACGGGCCTGCGCTGCACCTTGTGCAGCTTGGACTTGCGGAGGATGTCGAGGGCACGGATGGCGTGCGCACGCTTCGGTTGAAGCAGATGGCCTGAAGCAGACGGCCTGCCCGCAAGTCTGTCCGCAAGCCATCCCGCAAGCCATCCCGCAAGTGATGTGCACAACTTGTCGGCGCCAACACGCGCGGCCGCCGATGCGCGACACTGGCGAAATGCCCTTCCGTTCTGGCTCCATCACCTATCGCCGCTTCTCCGTTGTCGGCGCCGCGCCCGACATGCTCGATCCGAAGTTGTTCGCGTCGTTGCGCGAACACGCGCTTGGCGAGCTTGAGCCGATCAAGCCTGGCGAGATCCATGTTGGTTGGACCGCGGGCCGACATCTCTTCGACCGTTCCTTCGACTACGAACGCATCGGATTCGGCAGCGGGCTGCTGCTGGGATTCCGCGCCGACGCGGTGCGCGTTCCGCCGGAGATCAAGAACGCGTACATCGCGATGGCTGAGGATGCGCGCATGGAAACGGCGGGACCGAAGTCGGGTTTCGTGAGTGGCGCACAGCGCGCTGGCGCGAAGGCTGCCGCGAAAGCGGACGCGAAGGCCGCCGCGAACACTGCGTCCATCAACGATGGTGGCGGCGCGTTTCTTGCGCGCTCGGCGAAAAAAGACGCGCGTGATGACGCAATGCGCCGCATCGAAGAGGAAATCGCCGAAGGTCGCTACCGCCGTCCCAAGCACACGCCCGTTTGGTGGGACTTCTCAAAATCTACGCTGTACGCCGCCATTTCCAGCGATGCTGAAGTCGCCGCGCTTCGTCACCTCATGGGTGATTCGCTCGGCATCAACATCGAGCCGCGCAGCGCTGGCCGCGTAGCGTTGGATTTGCTCGCTGCGAGGGGACGCACCAACGACTACGACGATCTGCGCGCGCAGCCGCTTTCGAGCGCGCCGCCGGAGATCGAACTCGTTCAGGAAGATGGTCAGCGCAAGTCCGCTGATCGCCCAGACTTTCCGTGGACGGGCAACGAACCGCAGGATTTCCTCGGCAATCTCTTCCTGTTCTGGCTGTGGTGGCACTGCGAAACCCGCGAGGGACTCGTCGAAACCGCTGACGGCGAGATCGCGATCGTGATCGACAAGACTCTGGACCTCGAGTGTGCGTGGGGGCTTTCTGGCCGCACGAGTTTGCGCGGCGACGCTCCGACTCGTCGCGCCGAGACTGCGCGCGCCGTGCAGTTGGGCAAGTGGCCGCGCAAGCTCGGTCTCACCGTTTCCGCGCACGACCGAGTGTGGGAGTGCACGCTGCAGGGCGATCGCATGGAAGTCTCCGGGCTCAAGCTGCCCAAGCCGGAGGACAAGCCGCAGTCGTTGCGGGTAGCGGTCGAGGAACGCCTCGATAGTTTCGCCACCTTCGATGCGGCGCTCATGTCGATGTACAGCGCGTTCATCGATCTGCGCTGCTCGCGGGCCTGGGATTCCTGCCGCGCCGACATGCGCAACTGGGTGAGTGAACTCGGTTCGACGCGCAAGATGATCGCCGTCGGCGTGTGAAACCTGCGCGTTTAGGCTGAACGAACGGCTTCGACAAACGCGCGGATGCGCGCGTGATCCTTGATGCCACGCGCACTTTCAACGCCGCTCGAAACATCGACGCCCCATGGCTTCGTGGTTCGAATCGCATCGGCGACATTGGTCGGATCGAGGCCGCCAGCAAGCAGGCATCGCGCGCGCGCATCGTCGTGCATCGCGGCGAACTCGGTTGTGTCCCATGCATCGCCACTGCCAGCGTTGCGTCCATCAACGACCAGTCGAGCTGTGTGAGCAGACGCAAGCCACGCTTCAAGCGCGGCCTTCGAGAAATGAAGGCCTTTCCAGCATTCCCACGCGGTGAAGCGCGCCAAGTCCGCCGGTGTTTCCGCACCGTGAAACTGCAAGATGGGAAACGCTTCCGCTGCGGTCGCCGTCTGCGCGTCGATGGGTAATTGCAGCACCGCTACTGGCATTGCGCCCGCATCGACGATCGCCGCCGCCAGTGCGGGCGCGAGGGCAGGGGACACGAAGCGCGGGCTCGACGCGACCAGCACGATTCCCACGAATTCAGCGCCCGCCTCGACCGCGCACGCCGCCGTCGCGTGATCGCGCACGCCGCAGATCTTGATGCGCGTTTTCGTCAAGCGGGCGTCCTCGCACACTCTGCCCGCAATTGGGCAACGATCGTTTGTCGATCGTGGTCGAGCTCACGCCCGGCGAACCCGTCGAGCGTGGTTGCGCCAGCGCGCGGGTTGGCCAGTCGGCGCACTTCGATGGTTGCAAGCATCAGACGCACATCGTCCGCTGCGGGGTGGGTGCGAAATCGATCGAGAAATCGCGTGTAGGCGGCGGCGGCTTCCTTGTACTTGCCGCGCTGCGCCAACGCGTTGGCGACATCAAGTTGGATTTCTGCGGGCAGGGTTGCGTTGGGCGCGCTGTGCAGCAATTCGGTGTACAGCTGTGCCGCGAGCGTGTAGTCGCGCTCGCGATGGGCGGCGGCGATGGTGACCCGCAGCGTCCGTTGCCCATCGGTCTCGACTGACGCGCCGTCGGCACGCACGCGCGCGGCGATCGGTCCGCCCGCCACGCCCAGGCCTGCCGTCATCGTTGCTTCGCGCAACGCGCGCCGTCGGCGCCACTGCTTGAACAGGTAAAGCGCGTCGATGTCGTTGCGCTTGAGAATCCCCGTCGCCATCAGCCCAACGCCAACGCCGAAACCAAACAGTAATCCGCCGAGGTGCGCCAGCGTCGCGATTCCCGAATGACCGCCGCCGGACCAATCCAAGATTGTTCGAGCGATATCGAGCGCTAACGCGAAACCGATCATCCATTGCACGGAAACCTGCGCGCGCACGAATTGCGGAATCGCGATGCCGCGCACATTTGCCCGTGGATGCAGCGCGAACACCGCGCCCATGAGCGCACTCACCGAGCCGCTCGCGCCGATCGACGGAATAAAATCGCTGACCGACACGCCATCGTGCTGCCCGAGCCAGTGCCCGATCCAGACCTGCGCCAGCGCCGCGAACGCGCCGCCCGCCAGATACAGCGCGAGAAACCCGAGCCTGCCCAGCCGCCCCTCGAGGACGATTCCGAACGCGGCCAGGAAGAACATGTTGGAGATGAGGTGGATCCATCCGGCGTGCACGAACTGATAGGTGATCGTCTGCCACCAGTGGAAATCGATGTAGGCGACGCCGAGGCGATCGGAGCCGAGGAGCTCCTCGAAAGGGCTGCCGGGGCGGCCCGCGAGGTACATGGCGACGCAAGCAAAGACGAGCAGGGGGACGACGATCGGTTTTCGGGCGTCGTCGCGATCAGTGCCCGTGGGGATAAGGAACATGGGCCGCATCATAGGGATCGACCTCCCGCGCAACTGCCACGTGTTTGCACCTTCGGCTTGCACCTTCGGCTCGCACCTTCGGCCGGCGCCGAGAACCGCGTTTGATTTCAGTTGTCCATCGCGAGAAAGGTTCCATTGACGGACCGCTTTCGCTAGCATCTTTGTTCTTCGCGCCAATCGCCGTTTTTGTGGCGAGGCGGGGCGGAGGGTTGAGAAAGATCTACCTGTCGATCGCCGTTGGCGGTTGGCGGATCGTATTTTCGTAACAAGCACCCAGCCATTCATCCCGACCTAGCCCCGACTTCGACCATGAGCACGACTCCCGCCGCTCCCGCCGCGACCTCCGCGGCACCGATCGCCACAGCAGCCTCCGAGCCCTTCTTCGACAAGGGGCTTGCCAACACCGTCGCTGCCGAAACGCAGATGTCGTTCATCGACGGCGGCAAGGGTGTGCTCGAGTATGTCGGCATCGACATCGACTCGCTCGCGCGCAGCTCGACCTACGAGGAGACGGTGTATCTGCTTTGGAACACCAAGCTGCCAACGCAGTCGCAGCTCAATGCGCTTAAGAGCGCGCTGCAGGCCGAGTACGAAGTTCCTGACGCGATCTACGACATGATCCGCCAGATTCCCAAGGACGCGGTGCCGATGCACGCGTTGCGCACTCTGGTTTCGGCGCTCGCGCTGCACGACCCATCGGCGACTTCGAGCGAGACGACGCCGGCGGGCATCGAGTCGGCCAAGCGTCAGGCGCTGCGACTGGTTGCCAAGACGCCGACGCTCATCGCCAACTTCGACCGTCACCGTTCGGGCAAGGCGTTCGTCCGTCCCAACAAGTCGTTCGATATCGCCACCAATTTCCTCTGGATGCTCAACGGCGAGAAGCCCACCGACGCGATGGCTCGTGGTCTGGACATCTGCTTGATCCTGCACGCCGATCACGGCCTCAACGCCTCGACCTTCGCAGGTCGCGTCACCATCGCCACGCTCAGCGATATGTACAGCGCGATGACGACCGCCGTCGGAACCCTCAAAGGCCCGCTGCACGGCGGCGCCAACGAGGAAGTCATGATCATGCTCGACGAGATCGGCACGATGGACAAGGTCGAGCCCTTCATCAAGGGCAAGCTCGAGCGCAAGGAGCTCATCATGGGCTTCGGTCACCGCGTCTACAAGGCGTACGACCCGCGCGCGACTTACCTCAAGACTTTCGCCAAGCAGATCGCCACCGACACCGGCAACCTCAAGCTCTTTGAGATGAGCCAGAAGATCGAGGGCATCGTTCTCGACGCCAAGGCCGGCAAGGGCATCTTTCCGAATGTCGACTTCTACAGCGCGACGACCTACCACTGCCTCGGCATCAAGACCGACCTCTTCACCTGCATGTTCGCCATGAGCCGGATGTCGGGTTGGTGCGGTCACTGCATCGAGCAGCTGCAGGACAACCGGCTTATCCGCCCGCAGGCCAAGTACAACGGTCCGCATGCGGCGGCATATGTGCCGATGCCTGAGCGCGGCTGAGCGATTCGCTTCGACACTCCTCCGTAAATCACGGGCGCGCCAATCGGCGCGCCCGTTTATTTGCTGAGCGGCGCGACCGCTACCGCCCGCACAGACTGCCCTCGAAGTCTTGTCAACCGACTTCAGTGAATCCTCACTTGCGTCGACAATGCTGCCGTGAGGTGCAGGAATTGCCTGTGAGGAGCCCGCATGGAATCATCAGCCGACTTCCGTCCCTTCGGCGACGATGACAATCCCCACCGCGATCACTCGCACGACGAGACGATGCCTCTTGGCTCGCCTTCGCAGTATCCGAGCCAGTTAGGCCGTTCCCCGAAGTCGTCGGCGCGCCGCGACGGAATCGAGAAGGAAGGCGACGAGGTCGGTCACTACAAACTGCTCACGCCGCTCGGCACCGGTGGATTCGGAACGGTGTGGTTGGCCAAGCGCATGTGCGACTTCGAGCAGATGGTCGCGATTAAAGTGGTGAAGCCGGGCATGGATTCGACCTCGGTTCTCGAGCGATTCGGCCAGGAAATGCAGTTGCTGGCGCTGATGGACCATCCGCATGTCGCCAAGGTTCTCGACGCAGGCACGACCCCGTCTGGGCGCCCGTTCTTTGTGATGGAGCGCGTCGACGGCAAGCCGCTCACCCGCTACGCCGACGAGCATCGCTTGACCATCGAGGAGCGCTTGCGCTTGTTTCTGCAGGTTTGCGAGGCGATTCAGTACGCGCATCACAAGGAGATCGTGCACCGCGATCTCAAGCCGTCGAACATCCTCGTGGTATCCGACGGCAACGGCGGAGCCAATTCGAAGGTCATCGATTTCGGTATCGCCCAAGCGTTGACTCGCCGCATGAGCGAGCACACCGTGAACGCCGAGTCTGGGCAGATGGTCGGTACTCCCGAGTACATGAGTCCTGAGCAGGCCGAAGGCAGCGGTGAGCATGTCGATGGTCGCAGCGATGTTTTCTCGCTCGGCGTTATCCTCTACGAATTGCTGGTCGGCGTGACGCCATTCGACGCCAAGCGTCTACGCAGCAACGGGCACTCCGAGATTCAGCGCATCATTCGTCAGGACGAGCCGCCTTCGCCGAGCGTGCGTTTCTGCGCGATTCACAGCGAAGCCGCCGAGAGCGCGCGCCGCATCGCTCAGCTGCGCCGGGCTTCGATGAGCCGACTCGCTGGAGTGATCAAGGGTGAACTGGGCTGGATTCCCATGAAGGCGATGTGCAAGGAGCGCGAGGGCCGCTACGCAACGCCCGAGGCGCTTGCGGAGGATGTGCGCAATTACCTTGCGGGCGCCGCCGTTTCTGCGGTTCCGCCTTCGCATATCTATCGGCTGCGCAAGTACGCGCGCAGTCACCGCGGTTTACTGGCGATGGGTTCCTGCCTAGCGGTGGCGCTGTTGTCTTTCGCAATGCAGGCGTTCCTGAACAAGGGCACGGCGATGGCCTACGGCGAGGATTCCGAGTGGATCCTCAACCAGACCGCGGCCAACCTCGCGTTGAGGCCGTCTTCGCTCGAAGATTCGCTGCGGCTTCAAGACGAGAAGATCGGCGAGCTCGTGCAAAGGCAGAACCATCTGCGCAGCGCCAATGCCGAGGACGAGTTGCTGCTCAAGCGCGATACGCCCAACGAGAACACTGCGCTTGATTCGCGAAAGCTCGCAATCGGGGCGCGGCGCAACGAAATCGAGAAGCTCGAGCGACAACTTATCGCCGCGCATGCTCGGCGAG
>Ga0114978_10005185_pt1 | contig 10450 bp, 9 predicted proteins | sample S_140212_EF_Meta_FD_87027 | JGI IMG/M metagenome (GOLD analysis project Ga0114978, IMG submission 87027) | Freshwater microbial communities from Lake Simoncouche, Canada to study carbon cycling - S_140212_EF_MetaG | ecosystem: Environmental > Aquatic > Freshwater > Lake | place: Lake...
ACCGATAGAGCGAAAGGCTCGCCGGAATGCAGAAACGCCTGAAAGTCGGTCGCCGGCAGAGGCTTGATGCCGTATTCGACAAGATACTGCAGCATGGTTTCGCGCCGGCCCGGCGACTCAGCCAGCAGTAGCGTGCGCTTGTCTGCACGGGCGAGTTCTTCCCGGAGTTTTTGCAGCGGATCGTCCGCCCTGCGTTCAACGGCAACCCCTGGCAATCCCGAGGTTGCGAGCGTACCGGAGTGATTGACTTCTCCGGAGAAAGGCTTTATTTCGATGCGCGGCATTGTCGCTGCGGCGATGAAAAATTCTTCCGCGCTAAGAAAAAGATCCGTCGGCGGCAGTATCGGCCTGGTGCGGTCACCGTCAAGCAGTCGGTGGCGCGACTGGACATCGCGCCAGAAATCGACAGCAGCCGCATGCACATCGTGGTGCATGGCAAGCGTCGCGCCAGCCGGCAGGTAGTCAAACAGCGTTGCGGTGCCCTCGAAGAACAAGGGCAGGTAATACTCTATGCCGGCTGGCGCGATGCCGCTGCTCACGTCCTTGTAGGTGGCGCTTCGGGTCGGGTCGCCCTCAAATACCTCCCTCCAGCGGCTGCGAAAGCGGTTGCGTCCGGCCTCGTCGAGCGGAAATTCGCGCGCCGGCAACAGGCGCACTTCCTTGACCGGATAAAGCGTGCGTTGCGAATCGACGTCGAAGGTCCGGATCGATTCGATCTGATCGTCCATGAGGTCGATGCGATAGGGCAGAGCGCTGCCCATCGGAAAGAGGTCTACAAGACCGCCACGCACACAGAATTCACCGGGGGCGATGACCTGGCTAACGTGGCTGTATGCAGCCAACGCAAGCTGCTTGCGCAATGCGTCCAGCTCCAGTGCGAGACCTTCCTTCAGAAAAAACGTGTAGGCGGCGAGATAAGATGGCGGGCCAAGGCGATATAGCGCGGTCGAAGCGGGGATGAAAACGAGGTCGAATTCACCGCGTGAAATCTGATGCAGCGTGGCGAGTCGCTCCGACACCAGGTCGCTATGTGGCGAAAAATGATCGTATGGAAGTGTCTCCCAGTCCGGCAGCAGCAGGACCCTAAGAGATGGGTCGAACCAGGCCGTTTCCTCGACCAGGCGTTGTGTATCAGTGGCTTGGGCGCAAATCACGACCAAAGGGGCGGATGTTCGAGCGCAACGGGCGAGCGCAAGCGCGTCAGCGGAGCCGCATAGACCGCTGAATATCAATTTGCTTTCCGGCTTGGTATCGCTTGGGGTGTTCAAGGGGTGTCAAAAATGCGGGGCATTTGGCCGCAAAAATAGCAAAACCCGCGTTCGAAGGGCACCGGGCTGTGGCCGATGTCCGCCGTTACGCGGGACCTATATAATTATACCGTGTTGTCCCCTGCCCAATCCCCCATTCCTGATCCATGCCTGCTTCATTTTTCGGCCTGATACCCGCTGCCGGCGTCGGGGCGCGGATGGGCGGGGAGTGCCCCAAGCAATACCTCAGCCTCGCCGGACGGCCGGTGATCGAGCACGCCATCCGCGCTCTGCTCGCAGCGGTGGAGATCGAGACCGTATTTGTCGTGCTCTCGGCTGATGACGCCTATTTTTGCGATATTGACTGGGGCGATGCGGGTGACCGGATCGCACCCTTGTATTGTGGCGGCGCAACGCGGCGTGACAGTGTGCTTAACGGCCTCGTCGCCGCGTCCAGTCTGCTGCAGCCCGATGACTGGGTCCTTGTGCATGATGCGGCGCGACCCTGCCTTGGATCGATGGAGTTGTCGCGTCTGATCGCCAAGGTTGCGGCTGATGATGTCGGCGGCTTACTTGCGGTGCCTGTGGCCGATACGCTCAAGCGTATCGACGCCTCCGGGAGGGTCGCTGCGACGCTGTCGCGCGAGGGGCTTTGGCAGGCGCAGACGCCACAAATGTTTCGCCACGGTTTATTGCTGGAGGCATTGAGCAAGGCGGGGCAGGTCACAGACGAGGCGTCCGCCGTGGAGCAGCGTGGTTTGAAACCCCTGCTGGTGGAGGGTTCCCGCAATAATCTCAAGCTTACTTATCCCGCCGATATGGCACTGGCGGAGAGCTTGTTGAAAGGAAGCGTATGAGCGGATTCAGGGTGGGTCAGGGCTTCGATGTGCATGCACTGGTTTCCGGGCGCAAGCTCATTATCGGCGGCGTGACGATTCCATACGAAAAGGGCCTAGACGGGCACTCGGACGCCGATGTGTTGTTGCACGCCATCACCGATGCCCTGCTCGGTGCAGCGGGTCTGGGTGATATTGGCCGGCATTTTCCCGATACCGATCCCCGCTACAAGGGTGCGGATAGCAGGCTGCTCCTGCGCGAGACGGCAAAAAAGGTGCGCGAAGCCGGCTATGCGATCGTCAATGTCGATTGCACCATCATCGCCCAGGCGCCGAAAATGGCGCCACATCTTGCGGAGATGGTGACGCGGATCGCCGCCGACATCGGCATCCGACCCGGGGACGTCAACGTCAAGGCCAAGACCACCGAACGTCTGGGCTTCACCGGCCGCGGCGAGGGTATTGCCGCCGAGGCGGTGGCCTTGCTCGACCATGCGCTGCACATCTCTTCCGGTGGCGACTGAGCCAACGCATGCGGTCCTCATGGCAGCAAAACTGCCGTTTGATGAGCGGGGTTTTGTCTCCGCGATGAACTTTTAGCGCGAGGTCGGCGCGCGGCCAAGATGGCCCGAGCTGGAGCCAGTCGAATGGAGGGTGCGCCGGTTCAAACTGACGAGTGCGGCGCCTGCTGGCCATGGCGGAGGCTATGTCGTCGAGGCAAGCTGCCCCTGCAGCGGAAAGCTGGCGCGCGCCACAAGGCCGCCGCCTTCACGAGGCAACAGATCGAAGCGCCCGCCATGCGCGCGCACGATGCGATCGACAATGGCAAGGCCAAGGCCAGAACCACCTTTGCCACTGCGGGCGGTTTCAATGCGGGTGAAAGGTTGCTTCAAGCGTTCCGTCTCCGTGGCGGGAATGCCGGGACCGCGGTCGGCCACCTCTAAAATCACCGCAGAGCTCTCTTCTCGCAGTGTCACGGCAACGTCGTTTCCACCGTAGCGCAGGGCGTTGTCGAGAAGGTTATTGAGCATGCGCCGCACCGCCAGCGCACGCAGTGCAATTTCGCGTGTCGTGCCGATTTCTGTCGTAACGGGCTGCCCAAGTCGCTGATAATGTCCCGCGACATCGGCGATCAGGGCACCCAGAGAGGTGGGTGAAGGCAACTCACCGCCGTCGGCGCGGGCGAAGTCGAGGAACTGGCTGATGATGCGGTCCATCTCCTCGATGTCGGCAATCATGCCGTCTTTCATGGTGTTGTCGGTGCCGCTCATTTCGATGCCAAGACGCATACGGGCAAGCGGGGTCCGCAAGTCATGCGACACGCCGGCGAGAACAAGGGCGCGGTCTTCATCCAGTCGCGCGAGATCGCGTGACATCTGGTTGAAGGCGCGGCTTAGCGTCGCCACTTCAGCCGGGCCGGTTTCCTCCATCGGCGCAGGTTGCTGTCCGCGCCCGATTTCCAGCGCGGCGCGGGACAAGGCCTTGAGGGGGCGGTTCAGGCGGGATACGATCAGGCCGGCCGCCGCAAGCGACAACAGCAGGGCAACCGAGCCCCAGCCGAGCCACTGCAGCGTCGCCTGACGCTCTATGCGTTCTCGCGGCAGTCGCGCCCAGTATTCGTCATCTTCGACACGGAACGTTACCCAGAAGCCGGCGACACCGTTGCGCTGGATGGCAAACCGGGTTTGCGGTCCGAGCAGACCGCGCACCTGTTCGGTGATCATCTGCACCGGCAGCATGTCAGATGGCGGTGCGACTATTTCCTCGTCATCTTCCACCGGGTAGATGCGGATACCCTCGCGTTCGGACAGCTGCAGCAACAAGTCGCGGCGCTTTGTAGCCTGTGCGGTAACCAGGGCCGTTCTGGTGAGGTTGACCACGCTCGCAACAGTTTGTGCGATTTGATGGATGCGTGGCCCGCGCTCATAAAAGCTGAAAATCTGGAACCACGCCAGCGTTGAAACCAATACCAGCAGCGCAATTAGCAGGAATGTGCGCCAGAACAGGGAGCGGGGAATAAGTGACATCGAATGTCGGTGTGGTCAGCGCGGCGGGAGGGCGAACTCGCCCTGTGAGTTGCCCGTGTCGCGGCAAGCCTGGTCCTAGGTCGGCTTCCCGTCAGGGATAAAAACGTAGCCGAAGCCCCACACGGTCTGGATATACATCGGGTGGGCGGGGTCGGCTTCGATAAGTTTCCTGAGGCGCGATATCTGTACGTCGATGGAGCGGTCAAACACCTCATATTCCCGCCCGCGCGCGAGTTCCATCAACTTGTCACGCGAAAGCGGTGTCCTGGCATGGTTGACCAGCACTTTGAGCAAGGCGAACTCGCCGGTGGTTAGCGAGGCGGCTACGCCGTTTTTGGACAGCGTACGCGTGGCCAGATTGACAACCATGCCGCCAAATTCGACTTCGCCCTGCTCCCCGGGGGAGCCGGGTGGCAGGGGATCGCGGCGCCGGCGCATGACGGCGTTGATGCGGGCGACCAGTTCGCGCGGATTGAACGGCTTGGGCAGGTAGTCGTCTGCGCCCATTTCCAGACCAACGATGCGGTCTACGTCCTCACCCTTGGCTGTGAGCATAATAATGGGAACGCTGTTTTTTGCGCCGCGAAGACGCCGGCAGACGGAGAGTCCGTCTTCTCCAGGCATCATCAGGTCGAGTACCAGCAGATCGAAGCGCTCGCGCATGAGTATCTTGTCCATGGCCGCAGCATCGCTGGCCGAGCGCACGGAAAAGCCCTGTTCGGCAAGATAGCGGTCAAGCAGGTCGCGCAACCTGAGGTCGTCGTCAACGACGAGAATCTTTATTTTGGTGTCTGCCATGTGCACATCCTAGCCCTAGTGGGGGCAGGACGCCACAGCGCGCCCGGTCCGCTACGGCGACAAGGGTAACAAGGGGTTGCAAAATGGCCGTTTGCAACAATTCCTTACAAACTTCCTCCCCCTCTCAACAGTATGCTTACACCTGCGCGCTAAGATTCATCACCATTTGAACGGTCGGGGTGTTATTGGGGGGGGGGGCTGGGCAGGCGGCGCCGGGCTTGGCTACGGGGCGGCATAAACGGCATAAACAGTCCGCATCAGGACTGAATCATACTTGTTACAAGGCTGGTTTTGGACTGCCGCGATACGGCAAAAGGATGGAAGATGAATCTCTACGTTGTTGCGACCCTGCTGTGCGTCATGGCAATGTTCCCGTTTTCGGCCGGGGCGCAGCCGTCGCAGGACCGCCCGCAATGGCAGCAGATGTCGCCGGCGGAGCGCGAGCGAGCGGTCCGGGATCGTGCAGAGCGTCGAGATGAGCGGGCAGGGGCCGCGGAGCGTCGTTCCATGAGCAACGATGAACGCCAACAACTTCGTCGTGACATCAGCGATCACGGTCGGGATATTTATGGGGGGCAGTCAGGTAGGCCAAGACCGGGTGGCGGACAGGGCAGTCCGCAACGGCGTTGAAGCCGACTGCCGATGCTTCTGCCAAGTTTTGGCGCCGTGCGACCCAGAACAATTAACAATTGCAAGAGCAGCGATCACTGCATGGCGAAGGTCCATTTATACGCCACGGTCATTGAGACATGGCGGGAAATGACTCGAAATGCGCTCTGGGCGCGCGTTTTCATCCCATTGACCAGATTTAGACCCGGGCTGTGCGTGACGCCATGGCCAGCGCCTGGCGCGCTATAATCCGCACACCTTACGCCCGCAGAGAGTCTTGCAATGAATCGCAACTACGAGTCCGAGATCACCCTGTTCATGCGCGAACTGCTCGAGAAAAAGCCGCAAATCGTCGAAGAACAGAAAAAAGGGCGCGCGATGTGGTGGGACAAGACCGCCGATCCTGAGACCAAGCGCCGTGACGATGAATCGCGGGTCAAGCAACAAGCCTACGTCTATCAAAACAAGGTCTGATATCGAGCAACTGCGCCGTCTGCCTGCATTGGCGGCGGTGCTGTCGTTTTTGCTGCTTTGCGGCCTTGCGGGCTGCACCGCTTTGTCACTTGTCAGCACGGGCATCAATGTTGCGAGCAAGCTGACCGGTCACGCCGATGACGCCAACGTTCGGCGCATATCCGATCTGGAGCGGAAAAATGACTGGGCCGGTATTCTTACGCTGGCGCAGGAAAATTTGCAGCGCGATAGCAATAACCACGACTGGTGGCTGATTGCAGGGTTTGCGCATACGCAACTGGGGCGGCATACCCAGGCGATCCCCTGCTACCAGACCGCAATACGCCTCAGCCCAGATGATATTTACACCTGGAACCTTTTGGGGCAATCGTTTCGGGCCATCAATGATCCCGAGCGCGCAATCCGGACAATAGAGCAGGCTTTGCTGATCAAGGCTGACTCGGCGATGAGTTTTTTTCTGCTTGGCGAAAGTTACCGCGACATCAACCGTTACGAATTAGCCGCACCAAACTACGCGCTGGCCGTTGGCCTCGATTCGGGCATGGCTGACGCCTGGTACGGGCTGGGCGTCAGTTATTTGCGCATTGGCAGGCGCGGCGAATTAGCCGCGATCCACGAACGTCTTGGCAAGATCAACCCGGGCTTGGCGGCGCAGCTTGTGCAGCTTGCTGCAAGTCGGTAAGGGCGGCAGTCTGGAGGATGGCTGTATTCCTTGCCGGCTAGGCTAGCCTGTATGATTGCGCGATCAATCGGAAGCGCGCCACCCCCACCCACGCGATGACCCTACCCGCCACAGACAAGACCAAGCGCGACCCCCAGCGCACCAAGGCACGCATCCTTGCCGCCGCCACCACCGAGTTCGCGCGCAATGGGCTGGGCGGGGCGCGCGTCGATCAGATCGCGGCCAGGGCGCGTAGCAACGAGCGCATGCTCTACTATTATTTTGACAGCAAGGACAAGCTGTTCGTTGCCGTGCTCGAGGAGGCTTATCTGGGGTTTTGGCGCGCGGAGAGCAAATTAAAGCTCGATCACCTTGAGCCGATACCCGGGATATCGCGTCTGGTGGAGTTCATCTGGAGTTATTACGTCGCACATCCTGAATTCATCCGCCTGCTCAACACCGAGAACCAGCATCAGGCGAAATTCCTGAAAAAATCAAAGCACCTCACCGACCTCGTATCTCCTGCGCTGGGCATGCTGCGGGCGCTGCTGGTGCGCGGACAGGAGTGCGGGGTCTTACGGAGCGGCCTGGACCCAAGCCAGATCTATATCATGATCGCGGCTCTGGGCTATTTTTATCTGTCCAATCGCTACACCCTTTCGACCGTGCTGGGACGCGATCTGATGTCGCCGGTCGCGCAAGCGGATCACCTTGCCCATATCACAGAGGTCGTGCTCAATCATCTGCGTAAGCACAAGGACTGACACAGGCTATTTAGCTGTGGGCTGTTTTTTCGGCCGGTCAATAGTAAGGGATTCACTGAACGAGGGGGCAAGCCCCCTTGTATATCCCCACATCAGAGGGAAGCTGGTCAAGGGACTCTTATTTGCAGGACTTGATCAGCGCTTCCTTGGCGTCTAGCCGAAGGCGGCTTTCGCATCGCTACGCCGGAAGATGCGCTTTTAATCAGACCAGGTCGCGCTGCTTTTTCAAATCAGGCATGCAGTAGGCGAGCCATTGCTTGGTCAGCTTTTCCTGCAGTGAATTTTGCTTCAAGCGTTCGGACAGTCCGGCAAAGTCGACGCAGTCGAGTTCCTGGTCCTGGTTGAAGCAGGAGAAAACATAGCTGATCTTGCCGGTATGCGGATCGCGCTGGGGTTGCAGGCATTGCGCGCAGATTTCTTTCATCATGCACTGCATTGGCGAGTTGATTGAACCGATGGCGAAATGATGCGGCTTGAGGTGCGGCTTCAGCACCTCGTGCCTGGCGCGGCCAACGGCTGACATCATGCGATCGGAGCCGATGGCGATGAGGCGGTCGGCCTCGGTCATGGCGACCTCGGGTGTTCCAAGGCGTCCGGGGCATACGCATCCATGGCCTGGACGATGTTGCCGACGAAGGACCGGTCTTGGGGGCGCCCCGGCGTGAACCCGGGCTGTTCGTCGCAACACCAGACAATGACGTCTGCTGCAGCCTCGATGTCCCTGACCTTGTAGCGGTCTATGACTTTCTTGTAGCCGGCAAAATAAAGCACCTTCGATCCTTGGGTGCGGAAAGCCTGTCCGATGGAGAACAGCACGGCATTGCCAAGGCCGCCGCCGACGAGGATCACCGTCTCATTCGGGGCGATATGGGTTGGTGTTCCAGTCGGGCCCATCAATACGACTGGTTCGCCTGGCTTTAACATGGCGCACAAGTCGGCGGATCCGCCCATTTCCAGAACGATGGTCGACACCAGACCCTTGTCAGGATCGGTCCATGCGCCAGTGAGCGCCAGTCCTTCCATTTGCAGCCGCGTGCCGTGGCTTACCGGGGACAGGGTCTCAAAGTTCTGCAGGCGGTAAAACTGGCCGGGGCGGAATTTTCGCGCTGCGAGCGGCGCTTTGAGTACGATTTCAACAATCGTTGGCGTGAGGCGTTCGACGCGCTCGACTGTTGCGAGCAGGTCGCCCGCCAGCGCGGCAAAGAAAGCGGCGTTGTCCGCTTTGCTGGCCGGGGCGTGCTTGCCCAGCACGCGGGTCACCACGGGGTAGCCTTGCTTTGCGCTGCCCATGGCTTTGACGACGTTGCCGAAGTACGAGGGATGCAGGTCGCCGAAAAAGGAAACAAAGCGGCCGTCCGCCACGCGCGACAGCAGCACGTCTATTTTTTCCGGTTTGGATATGGAGAACTGCGGCTTGATTGGCAGGCCGTTTTCGTCGCAGGCCTGGAAGTACTTGCCGTCAGTGCCAAAGTGTTGCGGGTGCTCGCGCGCCAGAACGGTGTTGGGCGAGGTGCCTGCAGCGACAAAAATCGTACTGGCTGGCAGGTGAATCTCACCTGCGCTGACCCACTTGCCATCCTCGCCTATGGTCTGGCGGGTGAAGTTGATGCCGCGTGCCGCGGCATAATCATCTACGTCGACAGACAGTGGCGTAAGGGCCTCGGCGAAGCTGATGCCTTCTTCCAGCGCTTTTTCCACCTCTTCGTGATTGAGCGTGTAAGAGGGGCTGTCGAGCAGGCGGCGGCGATAGGCTATGGTTGCGCCGCCCCAGGAGCGGAGTAATTCAATGATGTGGGGCTCGCGGTTTTGGGCCGCGGCGGTGGTGCGCTCCTTGCGAATAGCACGGGCGTGGGCGAGGAATTCCTCGGCGATCTCGCGCTCTTCCGGGCTCCAGGATGCGCGCACTGCGTCTTCGCCCTTTTCCCTGGCCAGCACTTCATAGCGCTGCAGGAATTTTTCCGTCTGTATGGGGTAATAGGCGAGTGATTCGGTTGCGGTGTCGATGGCGGTAAGGCCGCCGCCGATGACGACAACGGGCAGGCGCACCTGCATGTTGGCGATGGAGTCGGGCTTGGCCGCACCGGTCAGTTGCAGTGCCATCAGGAAGTCTGAGGCGGTGCGCACACCGCGGGCAAGGCCGTTGGGGATATCCAGCACTGTTGGCTTGCCGGCGCCCATAGCCAGCGCGATGTGGTCGAAGCCCATCCCAAAGGCGTCATCCGAAGTGAGGGTGCCGCCGAAGCGTACGCCGCCAAACAAGGCAAACTCGGCGCGTCTTTCGAGCAGCAGACGGATGACCTTGAGAAAATTCTTGTCCCATCGCACCGTAATGCCGTATTCCGCCACGCCACCGAAGCCGGCCATGGTTCTTTCGCCCAAGGCTTCGTAGAGTATGTTGACGTCATGCACCGGATCGAAGCGGGCGCGGCTTCCGTCGGCGTTGACGCCCGACAAATGCGGCGGCAATGGTTCTATCTTGAGGCCGTCTATGCCCACCACCGCATGGCCGTCGTTCATAAGGTGGTGCGAGAGCGCGAAGCCGGCCGGCCCCATGCCTGCGACCAGTACGCGGTAGCCGGTGCTGGCGCGCGGCAACGGGCGGCGGATATTGAGCGGGTTCCAGCGCGTCAGCAGCGAATAGATCTCAAAGCCCCAGGGAAGTTCCAGCACATCCTTGAGCGTGCGTGTTTCGACCTGGGGAATATTGACCGGTTCCTGTTTCTGGTAGATGCAGGATTTCATGCAGTCGTTGCAGATGCGATGGCCCGTCGCTGCGGCTAGCGGGTTGTCGACGGTAATGACGGCCAGCGCCGACAACGCGTGTCCGGCCACCTTGAGCGTGTGGAATTCGGAAATCTTTTCTTCCAGCGGACAGCCGGCCAGGGTGACGCCGAACGGGCTCTTTTTGAACACGATGGCCTGTGGCTGCGCCGGATCGGCCTTGTCGCGCAGTCCGCGCGAGCAGGAGTCCTTGCCTTGCTTGTGACACCAGATGCAATAGTTGGCGTGGTCCAACGCGCCCTTGAGGTCGGTG
>Ga0114978_10005186_pt1 | contig 10449 bp, 8 predicted proteins | sample S_140212_EF_Meta_FD_87027 | JGI IMG/M metagenome (GOLD analysis project Ga0114978, IMG submission 87027) | Freshwater microbial communities from Lake Simoncouche, Canada to study carbon cycling - S_140212_EF_MetaG | ecosystem: Environmental > Aquatic > Freshwater > Lake | place: Lake...
AACCGTAAGCCCCAAAGCGTGATGTGATCCGGGATATGTGGGTCACCCGCAGAGCCAAACAGGATTGCATCCTTGCTGCGCAAGGGCTCAAGGCCATTCTCGGGCATCATCATGCCATGCTTGCGGTAGTAGTCACCACCCCAGTCAAAGTTCTCAAATTCAAACTTTAAGTTTGGATTTTGCCGTGCGAGTGCTTCAAGTACTTTTTGACCTTCTGGAACGACTTCCTTGCCAATGCCGTCACCAGGGATGGTGGCGATGCGATACGTTTTCATGCGGGATTCCTGATCACAAATTAAATGAATAAAAAAGGCGTGAGGTTATTCACCGCCGCCTTCATAGCGTTTGCCGCGTGCCAGCAACTCGGGTGTGCCAATGATGCCGTTTAATCCATCAAAGTCGAACATCTTGTCTCGAAAACCATCAGTGCTGCCCGTTGCCTTTAATTCAGCAAAATAGGTTTGCAAGGTTTTTGCGATCGAACGTACCGTGCCACCTGGGAAAATTGCGATTGAGTAGCCCAACGCTTGCAGAGCCGCGGTCGACTTCACGGGCGTTTTTCCGCCCTCAACCATGTTGGCTAACAAAGGTGCCCGGCCTTTGAAGCGTTCGTTCACGATGCGCATTTGCTCGTCGCTGCGTACGGCCTCGATGAGTAGAATATCTGCGCCTGCGATGAGGTACTGTTCAGCGCGCTCGAGTGCTTGTTCAAAACCTTCAACAGCCACCGCATCGGTGCGCGCCATAATTAATGTATTGGCACTATGTCTTGAGTTGACCGCTGCTTTGATCTTGCCCACCATTTCGGCTGTTGAGACAACCGTTTTTCCGTCAAGATGGCCGCAGCGCTTTGGAAAACTCTGATCTTCGAGCTGAATCACGTTTGCACCATTGCGCTCGAAGCCGCGCACGGTGCGTTCAGTGTTTAACGCATTACCAAAGCCCGTGTCAGCATCCACGATAATGGGCAATTGGATCCGATCGCGCATCTGTGCAATTTTTTCATTCACTTCGGTAAAAGTGGTCAGGCCAACATCAGAGCGGCCGAGCGTGGTGTAAGCCACTGAAGCGCCTGAAACGTAAACCGCCTCAAACCCAGCTTGCTCTGCCATTAAGGCAGAGAGGGCGTCATACACCCCGGGCGCTAATAAAATTTCTGGCTGCTGCAAACGGGCTTTCAAATTAATCATCATCGTGTCTCTCATTTTTTATACATCTGGTCATTAGGGTATGAAGGCGTTTGCGGGCTCTTCGAACCAGTTTCGATTCTTACGTAGGCGTTGGGTCATCGCAAAGGCGTAAGGTGCGGCCTCAAGCAGAATCTGCATCTGCGCATCGTTGAGTTTCAGACCAGCGTTTTTCGCCATACGAGTTGCCAGTTCGCGAGTACTCGCGTCGCAGCCCGACGTGTCTGGTGTGAGGTCGGGGGCGGTTAGCGTAGGTGCTGGTTTTCCTGGTATGAGCGTGGGCCGTTTTGCACGCAAACCCGCCGCGAGCTCATAGGCGTGCCCTGCACGTAAAACTAAAGCATCGGCTTGGGGTGCGCCGACCAGTTGCACGCCCATCGGTAGTCCGATGGTGTTGAAGCCACAACAGACTGAAAGTGCCGGCCCGCCCGAAACGTTGGCGAACACTTGCGAGCTTCCACGTTGCCAGAAGGTGATCGGACGATGCGCCGTGATTGGCGAGGCCGGGCCGAATGTTGGCATCAAAAGCAAATCAAATTTTTCGTATACAGGTTGTAACTCGTTGAGCATGCGGCGATGTTCACGCGTGGCCGCGACGTAGTCGACTGATTGGAAAAGCGAGGCCGGCAAAATTCGACTCAAAAAGTCATGCCCGAAATCGCTGGGGCGACTGATCAGGTTGTGCTGATGTACGGCAAAGATTTCGGTCTCGGCCAATACAACCTTGACATCCATGTAGTCCTGCATGGAACGCACGCGACAGTCTGAAACCTGTGCACCGAGTTGCTTAAAGGTTTCGATGGCTTGTTCAAGCGCTTGTTTGTGCTCAGGGTTGGCGATGATCTCTTCTTCCCACCAATGACGCAAAACTCCGATGCGTAGGCCTTTGACACCGCCGGTCAGTTGCATTTTGTAATCCGGAATCGGCTGTGCAAAACTGTTGCCGTCTTGCGGGTCGTGTCCTGCAAGCGCTTGGAGCATCAGGGCACAGTCTTCGACCGTCCAGGCCATGGGCCCGCAATGGTCAAAGGTAAACGAATTGGGCATGACACCCGTACGACTCACGAGTCCGGAACTTGGCATAAACCCTGCGATGCCACAGAGTGAAGCGGGGCCTCGAATTGAACAACCCGTATCGGTGCCTAACGCTGCCGGAACAAAGCCGGCTGCGACAGCGGCTCCTGAACCGCTGGATGAGCCACCGCTAAAGCGATCCAGACCCCAGGGGTTGCGTACTGGGGGCCAAGGTAGGTCGAGGGAAGGTCCGCCGTGCGCGAACTCGTGCGTATTGAGCTTACCCATTAAGACTGCGCCGGCTTGATACAGCTTAGTAACTGTGACGGCGTCTTTGGTGGGGACATAGTCTTGCGCAGTACGCGAACCACCCGTGGTGAGGATCTCTTTTGTTTCGTAGATATCTTTGGCGCCGAATGGTATTCCGTGCATGGGCCCGCGATAGTCTCCCGCCATGATTTGGGTCTCGGCGACCTTGGCTTGTTGTCGCGCTACATCAAAAGTGGGAGTGATGAATGCGCTTAGTTGATCATCGAGCGTTTCGATTCGTGCAATCTGATGATCGACGTATTCAAGCGGTGAGAGTTTGCGCGTGCGCAGAAGTTCTGCGGCTTGTGCGATGGTCAGGTCGTGCAGAGCGTTAGTCATGGGGAATGATCTCGTAAATTAAGCGGCGATTGGATCTAGGCCTTGACGTTTTAGCACCTCGGTGACGGCTGCGGTGCGCATAAAGGCAATCAGTGCATTGATCGAGTCAGAATGTTTTGAGTCTTTGAAAATTCCGATCGAAAACGTGGTGGATTGTTGAACTTCAGGGGGGAGTTTGGCAAAAATATGAATACCTTGAACTTGCATCAGTTCGCTCATCTGCTGAACCGCCAATTCAATTTCACCGCGCGCAACGGGTTCTCCTGTGAGGCCTTCGGCTAAAACGGTTGCCTTGGCGCGAAGCTCTTCGTCAAGACCGAGGCGTTTGAGCAGGCTTGCAAAGTACAGACCGCTCGCGCCTTGCTTGGAGTACACAAACGAACGGGATGCCCGTAAGGTAGCGATGAACGCTGCCGCCGTTGAAATGTCGGGTGCTGGCGCACCTTGTTTGACGGCCATGCCAACATCAGATGTCACCAGGTCAACCCGACCGCCCTGGCGCAAAATATGTTCAGCCTCAAGTTCGTTGATTGAGCCGGCGACGGCCATGACGAGATCGCCCCGCGCGCCTGCGCGAATACGTTCGGATAGTTTGGCCGTTGCGCCATATTCGATTTCAACCGTGACGCCAGAGCGCTTCTGAAAATCAGGGATGATTTCATTGAGCACGCTGCGTAAGGCAATCGTTGACATGAGTTTGAGTGTTGTGGCTGGGTTTGTCATGATTTATTTTTTTATAGATGAAGCAGTTGCGGGATATAAAAATAGTTTGTTGAGAACGAGTAGGCTCGTTAAGCGCGTTCGATGCCTTCCACCGTTAACGTTAAAAATTCAATAAAGGCCTTCACTTTCGCCGAAAGATTGCTTCGTGGCAAATAGACCACAAATACTTCGGGGCCTTCAACAATGTAATCAGGCAAGATTGTCTTAAGTTTGCCACTTTTTAGGGCATCTGCTGCGATGAAGTTGCTGATCATCGTGATGCCGGCCCCCGCGACGGCGGCCTCGAGCAAAGTCTCGGCATTGTTAATATTTAAAGCGCCCGAAAATGATTTAGAAAAATTCTGCCCATCTTTGGCGAATTGCCATTCGCGATGTCCGCCGGTCATGGGCAGTAGATACGCGAGGCAGTGATGGTTTTCAAGATCTTCTGGGGTTTTGGGCTCCCCGTGGTCGGCCAGGTACTGTGGCGAGGCGCAGGCGGCAAAGCTTAAGCGGCATAGTCTGCGAGCCACTACCCGCGAGTCGCTGACTTGTCCGATCTGAATCGCAGCATCAATCCCTTCGTAAGCAAGATCCACGACTCGATCGCTTAATTCGACGTCAACCACCAATTCTGGGTGTTGTTGAGTAAAGGCCCAGAGCTTTGGCGCAATCACTCTGCGACCAAACCCGACTGGCATCTGTACGCGCAGCCGTCCCTTGGGCGTGGCATTGCTCATCGTGACGGCGCTCTCTGCATCGTCGAGTTCAGCCAGAATGTTGCGACAACGCTCGTAAAAGCTTGCACCTTCGTCTGTCAAACTGACCAAGCGCGTCGAACGCTGCAAGAGTTTGACCCCGAGCTCTTGCTCGAGCCGGGCGACCGACTTGCTCATGGCCGAAGCGGTGAGGCCTAGACGCTGTGCGGCCACCGTAAAGCTGCGCGTTTCAGCGACTTTGGCGAAAACCAGCAAGGCATTGAGATTTCGCATCTTGAACCACCCATTCTTGACTGTAATTCAGTATTGTTTTTCATTTTAGCTGATTGACCTACAAATAATCAGTAGTTAGCATATTGCTTCTAGATCGATAACAGGCCTCTCTAGGGGAGGCAGAGACAACGCCTGGCAACTGATTGCCAGGCGAGAGGGTGACTTATGCTGTTGCAACAACCGGGCCAGATTGGCAATCTGCGTCTAAAAAATCGTATCGTGATGGCCCCCATGGGCACCAACTACAGTACGACTGATGGCTTGTCGACCCAGCGCGATTGCGAGTACTACGCCGAGAGAGCACGCGGTGGGGTAGCCATGATCATGACCGAGGCGATGATCGTGACCGAGGCCGCTCGATCGCACCATAATTCGCTGTGCTGTTATCACGACCGCTTTATCCCGGGCTTGGCTCGACTCGTGCAGGGCATCAAAGACCATGGCGCCCATGTGTTCGGTCAGATTAATCACCGCGGCGCGTTGTTACGCCGCGCTGTTCTCAACATGGAGCCTGTTGGTCCAAGTGATTGGATTAATCCAAACACGGGTGATGCGGTGCGGGCGTTGCGCATTCCCGAGATTCACGCGTTGCAGGGTTTGTTCGTTGCCGCTGCACGACGTCTGTGGCTTGCGGGCTACGACGGCGTTGAGATTCACGCGGGTAATGGTTATTTGTTTCAGCAGTTTTTTACAGAACGTATTAATCAACGTACAGATCAGTACGGTGGCAGTCTGCCAAATCGTATGAGAATGTTGATAGAAACGATCGATCGCGTACGACAAGCTTTGCCGGATTTGTGTTTAGTGGTGCGCTTAAGTGCTAGCGAATTTGTTGAAGGCGGGTATACCCAAGATGAGATTATTGCTTTAGCCCAGGCCGTTGAGCGAGCGGGCGCCGACGCGATTGATTTGTCGGGCGGTAGTAATGAAAGCCCTCAGTTGTCCAAGCATTGCATACAGCCCCCCTCCTTTGCGCGTGGTTGTCTTGCTCCGGTCGCCAAGCCCATTAAAGACGCGGTCAAGGTCCCCGTGTTTGTTGCCGGCCGTATCGTGACACCCGCAGACGCCGAGGCCGTTTTAGCAAGCGGTAGTGCTGATTTTGTATCCGTGGGTCGTGCTTTATATGCAGACGCCCATTGGGCACTCAAGGCGTTTGGTGAGGTTAAAGCACCGATTCGTGAATGCATTGCGTGCAACGTTTGCTTTGAACGCTTAACGCTTGAAAAAGATGTTTCGTGTGTGCAGAACCCGATGGTGGGTACTGAGTTCGAGGCTTTAGAATTTGCTGAACCCCAGTTATTTTCCCCGCCGCAGTTTCCTCGTAAACGTGTGCTGGTGCTGGGGGCTGGTGTCGCAGGAATTGAGGCCGCTCGGGTTGCACGTGGCCGTGGGCATGAGGTCGAGGTTTGGGAAAAAGCGGCGCGCGTGGGCGGTCAAATTCATTTGGCGGTTGCTGCGCCGGACAAAACTGAGGTTCAACCAGTTTGGGATTATCGCTGGTCGCAACTGATGGAAATGAAGGTTCCAGTCAGGTGCGGAATCGACGCAGATGCGGAAAAAATAAAAGCGTTTAATCCAGACTTTGTTGTCGTGGCGACGGGTTCTGTGCCCAGAGAAGCACCGCTAGATACGAGTGGGTTAGCAAGCGACATTACAACGATGCATGCCTGGGATGTTTTTAAGTCACCTGAGCGTATTGCTCCAGGTGCTGCCGTCACTGTGATCGGCGGGGGGATGGTAGGTGTTGAGGTGGCCGATCTGTTGCGTTTGAAAGGTTGCGATATTCAAGTGCTCGAAATGCAAGCCACTGCGGCGAACGGCATGGCGCGCAACAATAAGTTTGAACTACTTGAACGGATCGCTGACGCAGGCGTGCGTGTCATCACTCAATGCCGCATTGAAAGCTTGAGCGCGCGACATCTGACCGTGAAGATTGCGCAGGCAGCGTCAACGCAGTTAGCCATTGGTCAGTTTCTTATTTTTGCGAACGGTCCGCGTGCCAACATCGATGTCGTCGCTGCAGTTGAGCAAGCAGGTGTTGCGTACGCTCGCGTCGGTGATTGCCACGCGCCTGGTGATTTTATGTCAGCGATTCGAGATGGCTGGATGGTTGCCCTCGGTATTGATCAACAATCTTTTTCTGGAAAAACAGTATGACGACTCAATTAGCTGGCCACGCAAACGGTTTGCCAACGTATGAAGTCTTTGCCGTGCGTTATGCCACCCGCGATGCGCAGCGCAAAAATCATTTCATTGGTGGCGATCCGCATGACGGTCCAATGCCCATGGATTATTTTGTTTGGGTCGTGCGCAACGCCGAGAGGACGTTTGTCGTGGATACAGGGTTCGGCCCTGAAGTCGCGGCTAAACGCGGCCGCACCTTGCTGCGCACGCCTGCCGAAGGTCTTGCCGCGATTGGTGTCGATGTCAATCAAGTGAAGGATGTGATTATCACGCACCTGCATTACGACCACGTAGGTACCTTTGATAGTTTCCCGATTGCACAATTTCATTTGCAAGACGATGAGATGGCCTACGCAACGGGCCGTCACATGCGTCACAAGCAATTCAATCATGGCTATGAAGTTGACGAGGTCGTCGGGATGGTGCGTATGGTGTACAAAGATCGCGTCAGTTTTTATGCAGGTGAGGCCGAACTCGCACCCGGCGTGTCGATTCATCGCATTGGTGGCCATACGCATGGTGTGCAATGCGTGCGCGTCTGGACTCGCCGAGGCTGGGTCGTCTTGGCCTCAGACACAAGTCACTATTACGAGCATTTTGAAAAACGCCGCGTGTTCACAACCATGTTTAACGTTGCTGAGGCGGTTGATGGGTATGCCAAACTTGAGCAGTTAGCAAGTTCGATCAAGCATGTGGTACCTGGGCACGATCCCTTAGTGATGCAACGCTACCCAGCGGTCTCGAAGGCGCTTGAAGGTATTGCGGTGCAACTTGATGCAGATCCAAGTTATTAAGGTAATAGCAGCTTCTCGATTCAATATAAAAATTTTAAAAGGTTAAATCATGAAACGACTCTCTTTACTTTCGATTGTTGCGCTGTTTTGCCTGGGTTTCATGACGCCAATTTCAGCGCAGGATTATCCTGCGCGGCCAGTGCAGGTGTATGTCGGCTTTCCGCCTGGCGGGAGTGCTGATATTGTTGGGCGTCTGATCATGCAAAAGCTCAGCGACAGTACGGGCAAACAATTTGTGGTTGAGAACCGCACAGGTGCGGGGGGTAATTTGGCCTTCGCTGCAACGGCCTCAGCGAAACCCGATGGTTATTCGCTGTTATTTAGTACCCCAGGCATCGCGATTAATCCTAGTCTGTATAAAAAAGTCAGTTTTAAAATTGAGGATTTCACGCCAATCGCGCTGATCGGTGAAGCGCCCTTGGTGCTCTTGGCTAATGCTAAGTTGCCGATTAAATCGATCAATGATCTGGTTGCTGCAGGTAAGCTAAAACCCGATGCGATTCGCTTCGCAAGTTCGGGTAACGGCAGTTCGTCGCACCTGGCCATGGATGTGTTGCGTCACATGACGGGGATGCAGTATTTGCATATCCCCTATCGTGGCGGTGGCCCGGCCTTGATAGATGTGATGTCGGGCGAAGTGGATGTGACAATGTTGCCCATTTCTGAAAGCATGCCATATGTGCGGGATGGCCGTGTGATTGCCCTGGGACAAACGGGCGAGACCCGCTCGAGCATTGCTAAAGATATGCCAACGATTGCAGAGGCGGGGGTGAAAGGCTATGCCTCAACAACCTGGTATATGGTTTTAGGCCCTGCAAATTTGCCGATGACGGTAGTGACTTATATGCAAACGCAACTTTCTCGTGTTTTGCAGATGCCCGATTTACGCGAAAAGGTTGAGGCAGCAGGCGTGAGCATTATTAATGGTGACTCTGTTAAAGCAAAAGCCTTTTTAGACGCTGAATATAAAAAGTGGGCTGCCTTGATTAAGGCGTCTGGCACGGTGATTGAATAGCAGAACCTGTCCATGCGCGTAATATTGCTTTTGGGTTTAAAAACACTGATGGCCGTTGGTGCCACAGTGTTTTGCTTGGGCGTTCAAGCGCAAGACGCCCAATGGCCAACCAAGTCGATCAGGCTCGTCGTGCCCTATACCCCCGGAGGTGGCACGGATATCTTGGGACGCATGCTTGGCCGACGGCTCGCGGATGCGTTGGGCGTGTCGATTGTGATCGAAAATCGTCCAGGCTCTGACGGTAGCATTGGTACCGATGTGGTTGCAAAAGCAAGTCCTGATGGCTACACGTTGTTGATCGATGGCACGAGTCAAGCCTACAACGTGGCCTTTGGCAAAAAATTGCCCTATGACTCAGTCCGCGATTTGGCACCGATCGCGCAAACGGCGAATCAGCAGGTTCTTCTGATCGTGAACGCTAAGGTGCCGATTCAATCGGTGCAACAACTGATTGATTATGCACGTGCAAATCCAGGCAAGCTCAGCTATGGCGCCAGCTCAAATGCCAACGCCTTGCCGATGGAGCTATTCAAAATACTCACAAAAACGGATATCGTGCATGTGCCCTATCGTGGTTCGGGACCCATGCTCAACGATTTGCTCGGTGGTCAGGTTGAACTGTCTATGAGTGGTGCAGCCGCACCGTTGCCGCATGTGCGTGCGGGGTCTTTGCGTGTGCTGGGGATTGGCGACGATCGCCGTTCGACCAGTCTTCCAGAGTTTGCGACCATTAGTGAGGCGGGTGTCCCTGGGTTTCAGACTTTGCAGTGGAGTGGCGTGTATGCGCCGGCTGCAACCCCGCGTGTGATCATCGAACGCTTAAATCGCGAGATTGTTTCGATTTTAAAAGACCCCGTATTTATCAAACAAGTGATCGAGGTCGGGTTTGATCCGGTTGTTGGAATAAACACACCTGAAGCGTGGGGCGCCATGGTCTCCGGTGAGGTCAAAAAATGGAGCGCCATTGTTAAGCAAGCGGGGCTCAAAGCAGAGTAGTCAGTTCGTGTACGTTAACTTTTTATAATAGTGATTCAAACGAGAATATGGATAGCCACCCTCAATCTTTATTACCTGGTGCCACGCAACAACTCGCTGAGTTTGCGGCAGGTGTCGATTATGCAATGATTCCTGCGGAAGTCATTGACCGCATGAAGACCAGTTTTCTGGACAGCGTCGGTTGCTGTTTGTTTGGCGCGACGCTACCCTGGACGCAGCGTGTGCAAGCAATGATCGAGGAAGAAGGCGCTCGTCCGATCGCTTCGATTTTTGGTACCGGAAAAAAAACCTCAGTCGCGGGTGCTGTGCTGATCAATTCGACCGCGGGTCACGCCTTCGAATTAGATGACATTCATAAAGAGTCGATTGTTCATGCGGGGTCCATTGCAACGCCTGTGGTGGTGGCCTTGGCCGAGCAGGCAGGTGGTGCGAGCGGTAAAACGCTGTTAACTGCGATGACAACGGGTTATGAAATTGGGACTCGCGTCGGCAATGCGGCGACCATGGGTTTGTTTTTTAGAGGCTTTCATCCTCAGGGGACCTCGGGAGCCTTTGTTGCCGCAGCGTCTGCAGCCAAGATGCTTAAGCTGAATGCGCCTCGTATGCAACATGCGCTGGGTATCGTGGGTTCCCAAGCAGGTGGCTTAATGGCCGCACAAGAAGGCGCAATGGTTAAACGGTTTCATTCAGGCCGCGCCGCGCAGAGTGGTGTGTATTCGGCTTATTTGGCACAACGCGATTTCACAGGGATTAGCGATGTGCTTGAGGCAGGTTACGGCGGTTATTTAAGTTCGTATTCTGACAAACCGAATGCGAGTCGCTTAACCGAAGATTTGGGTACTGTTTGGGAGACTGCGAAGGTGGGCTATAAGCCTCACGCGTGCGTGACCAGTATCCATTCTGCACTTGATGCGTTC
>Ga0114978_10005188_pt1 | contig 10447 bp, 9 predicted proteins | sample S_140212_EF_Meta_FD_87027 | JGI IMG/M metagenome (GOLD analysis project Ga0114978, IMG submission 87027) | Freshwater microbial communities from Lake Simoncouche, Canada to study carbon cycling - S_140212_EF_MetaG | ecosystem: Environmental > Aquatic > Freshwater > Lake | place: Lake...
GACCCTCTATGCCACACACTTTCCCCGACAGGAAATCCTCTTCTGCTGGGTGATTCCGATTCAAATTCGCATCCTGCTCATGATTTATGCGGCCATGAATTTCTATCAAATTATGCAGGCCTATTCGGGACAAGGAACTTGGGTCCAAGTCGCCTATCTCTCGCAACTGTGGGGGATCGGATTCGGTTATCTTTACCGACAGCAAAAATGGCAGCTGGCGTGGCTGGGGAATCTCTGCGACATGCGCCTCTGGCGCAAGAGCCTCAGACGAGCAGGCACCGCACGGAATTTGAAAGTCTTTCGTCCCGAGTCGACGGGTCCACTTGATGAACAGGTCGATGCCATTCTGGCGAAAATTCATGACTCGGGATCGGAAAGCCTGACAGATCGCGAGCGTGCCATCCTGCAAAAAGCGAGCGAACGAGCGAAAAATCGTCTGTGAAAAATCGCCAGTTCAGGGGATTGATCACAGCGAACCCACCCCGCGGTTCGCTCGCACTCGCTGCTGGGGAAGTCGTGACTTGCAGTGTGACAGATCCCGCTGAAAACGCCGGTTCTCAAGGAAACAGCGCGATCAAATTCACAGAATCTCGAAGATCGCTTCGACTTCGACAGCCGCATTGGTCGGAAGTTGAACGAATCCGAGTGCGCTGCGGGCGTGATAGCCATCGGTGGTTTTGCCATAAATTTCGTGCAGCAAGTCGGACGCACCATTGATGACCAAGTGTTGCTCATGAAATTCCAACGTGGAATTCACGCATCCGAGGAGCTTGATCACACGTAATCCATCCAGCGTTCCGTGGGCACTGTAAACGGATCGCAAAATTTTGACCACGCAGTCACGGGCCGCCTGATATCCTTGTTCAACAGTGACACCCTGTCCCAGTTTCCCCTTGAGGTCGCTGACATGTCCTGAGGTGAAAAGCAGGTTTCCCGTCCGGATGCAGAGGTTCAAATAGCCAGGCTCTTGTTTGGGGAATGTCAGTCCGAGTTTTTCGGCAATTTGTTGAGGTGTCATGGGCGTGGAGGATCCTGTTCCGAGATTTGAAAAGACGATTTGACAAGACATACGAGGCGATATCCTGACACGAGAGACCATGCAGCGTCAACCGGACCGACACGCGATAATCCCGATCAGCCCCCTCCCAGCCTTCGCATCCCGCTGCTATCATCGATCTTGCGATGAATCGCGTGAGCATTCCAGGTCGAGGAATTTCGGGTGGGGGGTTGATGATGGAACTGGATGATACGATTTGCTACTGCTTCCATATTTCTCAGCGCAAGATTTTGAATTTTATTCGTGTCCATCATCCGCGGCGTGCCAGCCAGCTCAGCGAATGTGGGGGGGCGGGGACCGGTTGTGGGTGGTGCGTGTCATACCTGAAGCGGTATTTCAACGATTCGCAGGTCCCACTGGTGGATCAAATGCACGTGCTGAATCCCGAAGACTATGCACGACAACGAGCGGCCTACATTCAGGCAGGGCATGGAAAGCCAGCCCAAGGGGCAATTCCGCTTCCGGATTCGCTTCCGGACAATCAATCCGATTCCAGCGAATCAAGATGATTGCAGCGGCTTCGCGATCACCAACAAATCAGAGGCTGGGTCTGACACGAGGTCCGTCGCGGCAGGCTGCCGCAGCGAGACGATTGTTGCGACCTTGGAGGTGGTTTCAAACAGGACCACGGTCGGATTCCCATACGACCAACCGCTGGTCTCACCGGGATTGATCCAGACTCGCCCCTGTTCATCGCGATCGATCCGGGGCTTATGAGTATGTGCGTAAATCGCGACATCGAACTCTCCCTCAATCCCTTTGAGCGAGCGTTCCATGTGTGTCAGCAAGATTCGGCATCCGTCAGAGGTTTTGAAGCCGAAGGGAGGTTCGCCGATGCTGCCAATGATTCGCATCCCAGCGCTAACACCCGGTTTGTTCCCCTCGTTGTCGCCAAAACAAGCAATGACTTTGCAATTCAATTTCCGCAGTGGCGGAACCGCGAACGACGAAACCAGATCTCCGGCGAAAACGACGAGCTCACAATGGGCCTGATTAAAGACTTCTACGGCCCGGCGAATGTGATCAAGGTGGTCGTGGCTGTCTGCGAAAATACCGATTAGCATCGTGAATCCTGCTGTTTTAAGCCATAATTTGGGAAGAATCACGGCAACTCGAAGCGGAAACGGGGCTTTCCCGTGGTTGTTCTTTCATTCATCCTTGCTGCATGCAAAACCGATCGGTAGCATACGCCCCGCAGCAGGAGAAATCATCAGGCGGTTCTGGCAACGACCAACAGTCGATGAAACCCCTCCTCATGCGACGACTTCTGCAATATCGTGAACCTGCAGGCAAGGAATTTAATGGTGGCCGACGTAAACAAACAGACCCTGGATCAACTGAAGGACACTGCCAAGGCAATTCGCCGTCTGATTATCAAAATCACGACTGAAGCGGGAAGCGGCCATCCTTCGAGCAGTCTTTCGGCTGTGGAAGTTGTCACGGCGCTCTATTTTGGCGGTTTCCTCCGACACAATATCCAAAATCCTCGTGATCCCAAACGAGATCGTTTCATTCTCAGTAAGGGACATGCTGTTCCGGTCTTGTATTCGGCACTGTGTCAGGCTGGGTACTACACCTTCGAACAGATTATGACTCTGAGAAAACTCGGCAGTCCGTTCGAGGGTCATCCGAACATGAAACGGCTCGATACGATGGAAGCCTCGACCGGCTCGCTGGGTCAAGGACTGTCGTTAGGAGTTGGCCACGCACTCGCTTGTCGTTTGGATGGGCTGGATGCCCACACCTACGTGATGATGGGTGATGGAGAGATGGGCGAAGGCCAGGTGTGGGAAGCGATTGCTTCCGCCGAGAAATACAAGTTGCAAAACCTCACCGCCATTGTCGATCAAAACGGTTTTCAGCAGACCGGAGCGACGAAGGATGTACTGGATATGAAGCCATTCGCCAGCAAGTTCGAAGCGTTCGGCTGGCATGCACAAGTGATCAACGGAAACAAAATGGAAGAGGTCATTGCGGCTTTGGCGCACGCCAAAACGGTGACGGACCGGCCAACGGCGATCATTTCGCAGACCCAGAAGGGATTTGGCATTCTGCCGATTCTTGAAGCGGCAGGCGACTTGAACTATCACGGCAAGCCGCTTCCGAAAGATCTTGCAGAAAAAGCTCTGGCACTGCTGAGCTGATTCAGACACGTGGGGAACGTCGCTGCGCGACGCGGAGATTGACGATAAGCTGTCCAGTTTCTCTGTGGGGATGATCAAATCACGCAAATCATCCTCTGCGAGACGGACTTGCTCATAAGAATCATTGAATCAATATGTCCTCCTGATGGAACCTGAAAGATGGCGATTGGCGAAGCAGCTGGATTGAAATTGGGTAAAGCGACACGCGACGCTTTTGGTGCGGCATTAAAAGATTTGGGAAATGAATTCCCCAGCGTCGTCACGGTCGATGGTGACGTTGGAAATTCGACCCGCACGGAAGTCTTTGCCAAGACTTTTCCGAATCGTGGATTCAACGTGGGAATTGCCGAATCCAATATGGTTGGCGTGGCAGGCGGATTGGCTGCGGCGGGAAAAATTCCCGTTGTCAGTAGTTTTGCTGCATTTTTGCTGTGCAATGCCTTCGACCAGATCCGGATGTCGATTGCCTATCCTGGGATGAATGTCAAACTCGTCGGCTCCCATGCTGGGATTTCGATTGGTGAAGACGGTGCCTCGCAGATGGGGATCGAAGACGTGGGTCTGGCTTGTTCCATGCCCGGCTTCACAGTGATCGTTCCCGCAGATGCGGCGTCGGCTCGCAAAGCAACCCGTGCCATGCTCGAGCATGTTGGGCCCGTTTATCTGCGCTGTGGCCGGATCGAACTTCCCGAAATCTATACCGCCGATTCGCCGTTTGTGATTGGCAAGGCCAACACAGTCAAAGAGGGAAATGATGTGACCATTATTGCCAATGGGCTGATGGTCGGGATTGCCCTCGACGCTGCGGCGGCTCTGGCCAAAACCGGAGTGCAGGCACGCGTGCTGGATATGCATACGGTCAAACCGCTCGATGAAGCGGCGATCATCAAGGCTGCAACGGAAACGGGCCGGATCGTGGTGGCGGAAGAACATCTGATGGCGGGTGGACTTGGTTCTGCCGTGGCGACGGTTGTCGCTCGGACCAAACCGGTTCCGATGGAATTTGTGAACGTCGGTGATTGCTATGCAGAAAGCGGTGATCCGCTGGGGCTGCTGCAAAAATATGGCCTGACAGCCGAAGCGATTGTCGCGGCCGTGACGAAAGTTCGCAGTCGCTAAGGGCTTGACGCGGGGCGTAGAATATTTCAAGACCCGGTGTCGACCCGACATCGGGTCTTTTTCGCAAACGAAAGTCATTCCATCGTGGTGGCTTACCGCCAATTCCGAAATTCTGATCCTCCACAGCTGGTGCGGCTATGGAACGCATCGGGATTGGGTCGTGGTGCCGCTCAGGGGCTCAGTTGCGACGATTTTGATGAGGCGGTGATCGCACAAACTTATTTCGATCCAGCAGGATTGATTGTGGCCGTCACGGACGATCAGCAGGTGGTTGGTTTTGTGCACACGGGTTTCGGTGCAGACGAAACCCGATCGCGACTGTCGAAGAAAACAGGGGTCATTTGCGCCGTCATTGTGGCAGAGACTCATCGCCGCCAGGGGATTGGCCGCGAATTGATTCGGCTGGCAGAAGCCTATCTCCGCTCGGCCGGTGCTGAAAACCTCTATGCAGGAGGGGCGAATCCCCGTGATCCGTTCTACTTGGGGTTGTATGGGGGGAGCGAATCGGCCGGCTTTCTAGAATCCGACCCGGCGGCACATCCCTTTTTAATCGCTCAGGGTTACACCCCTTTTGAACGACACCTGGTTTTTCAGCGAGAACTTGGCCCGCGAGGTCCAGAAATTGTCTCGGTGCGGCTCTTAAACGCAAAACGACAGGCGAAACTGGCTGAGGCGACGGCCTGTGAGCCGACAGATTGGTGGTGGTCCACACACCAGGGCCGCCTCGGTTCGATGCAGTTGGGTTTGACCCCCAAAGTCGGTGGGGCTTTGATTGCGCAGGTTTGTGTCGTCGGCTTGGATTTTTACGCGAAAGGATGGCAGGTGCGCGCGATCGGCATTACCAAACTTCAAGTGATCGAATCACAACGGCGAAAAGGTTTTGGACAACTGCTGCTGGATGAAGTCTGTCGTCGGGTTCGCAACGAGATGATTCAGTTAGCAGAAGCACATGTTCTCGAAACCGACGTTGCGGGGATTGCCGTGCTGAAATCGGCTGGCTTTCAACAAATGGATGCGGGCGTGGTCTACCTCAAGACGAGTCCTGTTGTGGGATAAGTTTTATGGTCAAAACGGGAAGAATCCTCGCCGGCACGTTGTGTGGATTGGGACTGGCGTTTCTGCTCGGGTCGCTGGTCTGCTTAGGTCCCACACAGAAAGAGGAACCGCCCCCCAGCACCTCTTCTGTGACCTCTGTCACAGCACCGTCCAAAAATTCTTTTGTCGGGCAATCGGCCTGCGCAGAATGCCATTCCGGGATTTCTCAACTGTACGAATCGCATCCGATGTCGCGATCGATGAGTTCACTGGAACAACCTGGTTTTGAAGAGTCTGACGACCGGATCTCATTCCGGGTTGGTCCGAGCCTCGAGTATGTGGTTGAGCGAAATGGGGGAACGGTCCGACATCATGAGATCTGTTATGACGCGGATCAAGTTCCCATTTATGATCAGGCGGTCGAAACCACCTTTTCGATTGGATCCGGTTCCCGAGGAAAAGGCTATCTGATTGAACGAGGTGACTTGTTGTTTATGTCCCCAATTTCCTGGTACGCGGGAAAAAATGTCTGGGGGCTGTCGCCGGGATACACCGCAGAACGGCATCCACGCTTTGAACGGCGGGTAACAGATGCCTGTTTAAGTTGCCATGCGGGTCGAGTTTCTCATGTGCGGGGGGAGCCCGACCGCTACCCCACTCCGAAATTTCTAGAGCTTTCGATCGGCTGCGAACGTTGTCACGGGCCGGGCGAGTCTCATATCGCGTTTCACCGATCGGCGGATGAGAGTCCAGGAGGACAAGTGCCGCTGGATTCCGGAAAAACTGATCCAATCATTAACCCGTCAAAGCTGGCCCCGCGACAGCGCGAGGCGGTTTGTAATGGTTGCCATCTTCCTCTCGAACACGGTTATCTGCGATATGGGCAATCGTACCATGATTTTCGACCAGGACAGGATTTTGATGAGATTGTGACTGCGTTCGTCGAAGCCAATCCGACATCCGCAGTCGAGGGAGAATCACGGGCTGTCAGTCAGGTCATGCAGATGCGGGAAAGCCGTTGTTATCTGGCTAGCGACAATCGACTGGGATGTACCTCGTGCCACAATCCTCATTCTGTCCCCACCAGCACCGAAAAACAAAACTACTATCGTGAACAGTGTTTGAAGTGCCACGCTACCCAAGACTGTACAGAAACGACCCCACGGCGCAACGAATTGGCTCACGATTCGTGTATCGTCTGTCATATGCCAAAACTGGCGGCCGATGATGTTCCCCACACCAGCCAGACGGATCATCGCATTCCACGCGGCCGAATCCATTTGGACTCCTCTTCCGTTCGCCCGCTCCCCAGCCCGTTGGTGACCGAATTGGTGTCACCCTTTGATGGCTGGGATCAGCGTCTGACTGCACGGGATACCGCCCGCGCCTGGGGACTCTTGCTCACCGCCGAGTCGGAAAAACGCTCACCCCAGCAAACTCGCTACGCCACGACGGCGGAAGAGCGGCTGAAATCGGTGGTCGCCGACCGACCGGATGACCTCGAAGCCCTGGGCTCGCTGGTCTCGGTCTACTTGACGTTGAATCGGCGGCCCGATGCCCGACAGACGCTCGATCAGTTGCTGAAACAGGATCCGCAGAATGAATATGGTCTGATTCAAATGGCGTTGCTGCTTCATGCGGAAAAGGATTGGCCGAATTCCCTGCAATACTGGCAGCGCGCCATGCAGCAGAACCCATGGATTGCGTTGCAGCAGATTCAGCATGGCCAGACATTGGTGAAAGCGGGGCGGATTGACGAAGCGATCTCTGCGGCTCGGAGGGCGATCGAACTCAATCCGGGGTTTCTTGCGGCACACACCTGGCTGGCAGAAACCTTGCCTCAAGTCGGAAAACCTGACGAGGGAGAACAGCACCGAAAATTGCTGTCCCGATTAAAAACTCGCCCAAAATGACTCGTTTCAGATACAGGATCCGTACATAATGTGGCTTGGTAAATCATGACGCTCGGTACCACATGCGGACCCGCAGAGAATCCAACCATGGCGAATCCGGCGTCTGCCGGGGCTTCGCAATCAGAACAGGAATCCGATTTCCTGGCCGGTGAGCTCCCCCGAGATGGTGAACTGAAGGGATTGAATTTCGTTGATGAACGCTGCACCTGACCCTATTCCCCGTTTGACCCTGAATCACCGGGGCTCACGCTGGCGTTTGCTCACCGCGCTGCTCGCGGCAGTCGGATTCGCTTTTGGCGTGGTCTCACTGCTGATCTGGTATCAGCAAGATCGACCGCTGCAGGAAATCAATGCCGCGTTGAAGTCGGGTCGGACTGCGGAGGCATTAAAAGGGGTGAATTCTTATCTGGTCGCACATCCCCAGGATGCCAAGCCGATGATTTTGAAGGGGCGTATCCTGGTTGAGGTAGGCCAACTTTCTGACGCAATTCACATCTTTCGTCGGTTTGGTGCCGCGGATGTCACGGATCTGCATGCCTGGGCCAAAGCGCATCTGCTGCGAAAGGAATGGTCTGATGCGCTGCCGATCCTGCAGCAGCTACTCAAGCTGAAACCGGATGACGCCGACGGGCTGCACGAAATCACCGCCTGCTTATCCTTTCTTGGTCAATACAATCAGGCCATCCAATCTGCCGAACAGATGTCAAAGCTGAAAGGGCATGAGGCTCGTGCTTATGTCCAATTGGGGACACTGCACGAAAATCTGGGGAATAAAAAATCGGCTGTCGACGCATGGGGTCGAGTACTGCTCTTCTCTCCCAAAGCCGAGGGTCTGCAAATTCCCGCAGCCGATTTCCTAACCACCTATGGCAGTGTGCTGCTAGATCTGGGAAGGCTGTCCGAAGCCACACTGTACCTCAAGCAAGGACTCGAATTGCGCGAAACCGCCGATGGTCGGTTGCGGCTGGGAAACGCCTTGCAACAGACCGATCAACCGGACGAGGCTTTGGAATCGTGGCGACGTGCGGTGGAATTGGACCCGCAATTACACGCCCCTCGTGAATCACTGGCGGAAGAGGCCTTGGGAAATCGCCGGTTTGATGAGGCACGCCAGTGGCTGGAACCGTTGCTCAGCAAGCCCGATCTTGCCAGCAGCACCACGTATCTCATGCAGCGAATCACACTCGCCAGTGGGGACCGTGAGTCCAGTAAACAATGGCAGGCTCGAACTGCAAAACTGCATCAACGAGAACATCTGAAGGGGGTTGTCGAGCGTGTCATCGCGGAATCCCCCGATTCCACCTGGTCCCGAGCGATTCGAGCTCATCGATTTGCGGAAGCCGGAAATTGGCATCAGGCGGAAATGTTGATGCAGAACATCGACTTGGAAACCGGTGAAGAACCCTTTTTACAGCAGCTTTCAACGGCGATTCGCAGGCACGGCGGATTGCCGTCACTGGATTTACTTCCCATTCACCATTTCCAATAAACGATCTGATTTTGTTAGAATGCGGGTGTGGCGACGCTTTCAGGCTTGGCAGCAGGGACTCAATTTCATTTCCGCAATTCGGGCGGGTCAGAACGTTTCGCTTTTCAACACGTCCCGTCGTCGACAATGACTTTGATGATCATTCTATGAGATCTCTTTTCAATCTCCGAAAATCCGTGATCGTGATGGAACCCCTGTCACGGATTTTCCATCGGATTGAGCCTCAACGATCAGTAAGTCAACGATCAGTAATTCATCATGGTGGGAGCTCAGCGGACAGGGGGGTCCCCCGCTCTGGGTGGCCAGCTCTCATTCTGCTTCTCTTGCCGGGATTGATCGGAGGGTGTGGTTTTTTCCACAAGACGCCTGGGCCTCAAACAGATTCCCCAGGGCTCAAGGATTCACGTCCCCAACCTTCGGTCGATGCGGGGGCTGAATTCCCCGTGGCGCCGATTCACTTTGAGCGCGTGATGAACTCGGGAGTCGATTTTCGGCACCAAACCGGTAATTCTGCCGAACGGCCGTTTCCTGCGGCAAACGGCAGCGGACTGGGGGCGATCGATTATGATCTGGATGGGGCCTACGATCTGTACTTCGCCACCGGGCGTTCCTTCCCGCTGGATGGACCTGATCTGTCGGCGACGGGAAATCGCCTGTACCGGAATCTGCGGAATTGGACGTTTCTCGATGTGACCACCTTGGCGGGTGTCGGCCATCTGGGGTATTCCGCAGGCCTCGCCGTCGGGGACTTCAACGGGGACGGGTTTCCCGACATTTATGTCAATTGTTACGGACCGAATGTGCTCTACCAAAACAACGGTGACGGGACATTCCATCCCCTGGATGAGGGGGCTGGTGTGAATGACCCCCGCTGGGGAACGAGTGCCGCCTTCCTGGATTATGATGGAGATGGAAATCTCGATCTGTATGTCTGCAATTATGCCAAATGGTCATTGGCCACGAACGCGTTTTGCGGAAACCATCTGACGAATACACGCATTTTCTGCAATCCCAATTCCGTCGAAGCAGAAGCCCATGGTCTGTTTCACAACGAGGGGGACGGGACCTTTCAGGAATGCTCTGTCGAGGCTGGGGTGGGTGGCGGTTCGGGGCGTGGGCAAGGGGTCATCGCGGCAGATGTCGATCGGGATGGTTTGATCGATCTGTATGTTGCGAATGATCTGCAGCCAAACTTTTTGTTCCAGAATCTGGGCCAGGGACGGTTTCGTGACATCAGCGAAGAATCGGGAGCGGCGTATGACAAAGCGGGGCAGGTTCATGCTGGAATGGGAGTCGATGCTGCGGACTTGAATCAGGATGGGTTACCCGAGCTGTTCGTGACGAATTTCGAACAGGAATACAACACGTGTTATGATAATCAAGGTCAAATGACGTTTCTCGATGTCAGTGAGATTCGAGGGTTGGCTGCAGCGAGTCGTCCGTGGGTTGGCTGGGGAACCGCACTGGTTGATCTGGATTCGGACGGACTGCGGGATGTGATTGTGACCAACGGTCATACCGATGCCAATCTGTCTGCGATGGGCCGGGATTCGGAATACCTGCAGCCAGCGCTGATCTGGAGAAATCTGGGAAAACGGTGTGCGGTTGTGAGTGAGACGGCGGGGGGCTATTTTCAGGATCGATGTTGCGGCCGGGCGCGCTCGACGGTCGACCTCGGCAGCGATGGCGA
>Ga0114978_10005189_pt1 | contig 10446 bp, 7 predicted proteins | sample S_140212_EF_Meta_FD_87027 | JGI IMG/M metagenome (GOLD analysis project Ga0114978, IMG submission 87027) | Freshwater microbial communities from Lake Simoncouche, Canada to study carbon cycling - S_140212_EF_MetaG | ecosystem: Environmental > Aquatic > Freshwater > Lake | place: Lake...
ACCAATTGCGCCTGTTAGATAGCCAGTTACTTGTCCGCCACTTGTTGTTGTTACTGAAGTAGCAACTATCGAGTTTGGTGTATTCGCACCAATTGCTCCAGTATGATAACCAGTTACCTGTCCGCCACTTGTAGTAGTAACATTAGTAAACACACCGCTATTTGCTATATTAGCGCCAATTGCTCCAGTATGATATCCAGTTACTTGTCCGCCACTTGTAGTAGTAACATTAGTAAACACACCGCTATTTGCTGTATTAGCACCAATTGCTCCAGTATGATAGCCGTTTATCTCTCCACCACTTGTTGTTGTAACTGAAGTAGCAATTACTGAATTTGGAGTTGTTGCTCCAAGTGTTCCATTATGTGCGCCAGTAGTTGCGCCTTGATATCCACTAGTAGCAGTGAGTGTTGTAAACACGCCAGTGTTAGCAGTAGTTGCTCCTATAGTTCCGTTAAGAGGGCCGTTTACTGCGCCTTGATATCCACTAGTAGCAGTGAGTGTTGTAAACACTCCAGTATTAGCAGCATTTGCACCAATTGCTCCGGTGTGATATCCAATTAATTGTCCTGCACTTATAGTTGTAACTGAGGTAAAGACCCCAGTGTTAGCAGTATTTGCGCCAATTGCACTGCCATCAATATATGCCCCTGCAACTCTAACATTACTAGTAGATAAATTAGTTATAATAGCAGTATTAACATTTATATTAGCAAAGGCTCCGCCAAATGCATGAATATTAGCATAACCGCTATTTGGCAAACTTCCGTAATAACTATTATTTGTAGTAGCAGAAGTATACAGGAATCCAAATTCTTTATTAGTTTCATCCCAAACTAACGCAGTATTAGTTTGATTACCGCGACCTAGAATAAATCCCACATCATTGGTATTTGCTCCGCTAAAATTTCTATTTAGAATTATAGTTGGATCCGACGAAACAATACTAATTGTATCGAGAACTGTTGTGTTACCATTAACTGTTAAATTACCAACACTTAGATTTCCAGTGTAAGTTAACTGAGATGGAAATAAGGCACCTGTAATTGATCCAGGAACAATTTTTGTTGAAGCATGTATATCGCTATTATATACTTGATTATTTCGAATTCTGGTTAAAATACCTGTCATTTTATCCACTACCTAAGAGTTTGCTAGTATTTATTGGAAAAATGACATAATCAATTTTGTAAATTAACCAGTCTTATTTTTTAGAAATTCAACTTCTGCTTTAAGTTCTTTGATTGCTTCAATTAACAGTGGAACAATCTTTTCATATTGAACTGTTAGATATTCAGGATTTGATGGCGCAGGTTTAACTGCTTCGGGCAATACTGCTTGTATTTCTTGTGCCGATACGCCAACATATCTAGTCGTTGTTGAGAATCCAAGAGAAGAACCTACATCATTAAAATTATAAGTAAATCCGGTTAATGAATTAACTTTATCTAATGCATTAGCAATGGGTTCAATATCTGTTTTAAGTCTCATATCAGATGCAAAAGCAGTGATATCACCACTACAACTAATACTACCACTTCCACCAGTTACACTTAATGCCCCATTTACAGTTAATGCAGTCAATGTACCAACACTTGTAATATTAGTTTGAGCAGCACTTGAACTGTTTAATGTACCATATAAAACAGCACCACTATTACCAATAGTACCTGCACTTATACTTGCAGCAGTAGTAGCACCTAATGTACTAGTACCAGCAGTTAATGTAGCACCCGTATTACCAATTGTACCTGCGCTTATACTTGAAGCAGTAGTAGCACCTAATGTACTAGTACTTGTTACATTTAATGTTCCTGTAACTGTTAATGCACCTGTACCTATACTATGAGATGATGTAGAACCTCTATTTAAAATTGCATCTAAAGTAGAACTTTCTGCTGTTAGATAATGATAGCCAGCAAGTGTTGTTGCTGTAACATAATTAGTCAATGTTGATGTAAGAGTAGAAGAAGTAACATAACTTAATAGAGTAGATGTTAATGTAGTAGTTGTCACATAACCGGCTAATAAAGCAGCAACTTCTGCACTTGAAATATCACCCGATCCAAATCCTAAACCATCTAAATATGCTCTAGTAACATAATTAAGCATATCTGCATTATGAGCAGCAGTTGTTTCATAAGCAGACAAAGTTGAAGATAACGATGTAGAAGTAACATAACTAGACAAAGTTGAAGATAACGATGTAGAAGTAACATAACTACCTAACGTAGAACTTAAACCTGTGCTTGTTACATAAGCAGACAAAGTTGAGGTTAGCGTATTACTAGTAACATACCCTGCACCATTAGTTAATTGAGTTGTATCAGTAGGTATGCTGCTTGGGTTACTCCAAGTTAAATTACCAGATCCATCTGTAACTAACACATAACCGTTACTGCCTCCAGAAATCTTAACCGTTCCAACTGCACCTAAATTACTAGTACCAACAACTGTTAATCCAGTTAATGTACCTAAACTAGTAATACTAGCCTGCGCAGCCGTAGCAATTGTACCAGTAATAGTTGAATTAGAATAAAGTGTTTCTGCTCTTACTTGTCCAACGAAATTACTTTGAGTTCCTCCAACATTTAAATTCTTTTGAATACCAACACCGCCTGCAACTCTTAAGGCACCAGTTACAGTGTTAGTACTTTGTGTTGTGCCACTAATGGCAAAATCATCCGATCCGCCAAATTTAGTTTGTCCTGTAACAATTAAATCGTAATTACATACAACATTGCCATTGGAATAAATGTCCATTGCACCGAGTTGTGTACCGGAACTATTACGAACTTTAAAATTCATTGTTCCAGCATTAGTGTTGCTTATAATAGCAACATTTGGACTAGATACAGCAAGATTTAAACTATTTGTTGAACCAACGTAAAGTCCATTATTATTTGTAATATTAATTGTACCAGTAGTAGTAGTGTTAACATCCGTACGCATGAAAGAATCGGATGTATATCCGTTTAATTGTAGACTATTACTTGCCATACCAGTAAATTTAGCATTTGTTAAAAATGCTGTATTTGCAAGATTAAGTCCTGGACTAATAGTTTGGAAACCAGATATTGCCGGAATTGGAGTAAATGCAGTTGGGTAACTTGATAATATTAGATAACGACTTCCGCCAATACTCATTGAGATTACATCGTGTGTTCCTCCGGATGTATCAGTCAATGTCTCAGCAGCAGTTCCGCCTGTTCCTCCAATTGGACCTACTAATTTATAGTCTGAAATATTACCATCATATGCCCATAATTGGCCATTTGTAGTATCCCACCATAAATCGCCAACATTGTGTGAGCCTGTAGGGGCAGTAGCATTTGCAGTAGTAGAACCAACATTTTTCCAAGCAACACCAGTCCAAACTTTTAAAATTTTATTTGTACTATCCCACCACAATTCGCCTGTAATAGGTGATGATGGCGCAGTACCGTTTGAAGAATGCTCAAGCAATCTAAGGAAATTTTGACCTAGTATAGCACCATAATTGGGGTAATTTTTTCCTACAAAAGTAACTGTAGTTTCAGTGTTTATAGTACCATCAGGTATTACAATCGAATTAGTGCCGTTGGTTCGAGTAATAGTATATGCCATCTTAAAAGAGCTCCTACATCATATTTAGCGATGATTTGTTATTAAAGGCGAACATATTTTTTAAGACCAACTACCTGTAACTGCCCAAGGTGTTTTAACCCATATATCATTGGTTCCGGATGTATAATTTGCAATGCAATAATAGATATTATTAGAATCAGCAGCAAACATACCCTGCTGGTTGCCAGTTATACCCTTAGATGTAGTAGGTATATTAGTAACTGCTAAAGTTATACCATTATTAATAACTAAATTATTTTCTATATTTGTATTTGCAGTATCAATTATTATTACATCACTATAATTAACACCAACTTTAACATCGAAATTAAATTTATCTATATTGATATAGGATCCATTTGAATTAATTTCAGTAACTGATGCAGTAGTTGTTAAACTTCTTACTTCAATAATATCAGTTGCCAGTGGGGCTTCATTCAATGTTAAAGTTAAATCATCGATAGTATATGCTACCCCAGGCAATTGACTAACACCATTAATAGTAACAATTGCACCATTTGTCGTTGTTGCAGCAGTTAATGTAAATTCTGTCTCAGATCCATCACCCGTAAATAAATCTGATATAATAATAGTAGTAGGTGCAGATGAGATAAGTTGCCAATCAAATCCATCATAAATTTCTAAGGTTGCCAAATTACTATTAAATCTAATCATGCCTTTAGTTGGATTATTAGGACGAGATAAACTATTACCAACTGGAATTGTAAGTGCAGATGTTGAATTAATTGAAACTATACCGTTTCCAAGCGTAGTTAGATTAATATTTCCATTCACATTTGTTGCTTCAATATGATTATTTGTGATTAACAAATTACCAATTGTTGCTCTATTAGGAATTAAACTTCCTGTATATGTTGGAAGATATGCATTAACATTAGCATTAGTATAGACCGTATCTAAAGGATTACCATTTGCCCAAAAAATTCCTGCTGTTGTTATAATACTTCCAACATTTGCATAATTTTCTACAGTAACAGAAGAAAAACTGCCAATGCCAGTAATATTGCCTGATATAGTTCCAGCAACATTTAAAGTGCCACCAACATTAAGAGCACCTGCAATACCAACGCCGCCTGCAAATATTCCAGAACCTGAATTTGTGTTAGTACTAATTGTAGTATTTGTTACTGATAAAACATTAGCTCCACTAAATTCATTAAGTGTTACATCAATTTTTAAATTTTTATTACCAGTAGCATTAGTAGATAATGAGATACCTCTACCTGCAATAATTTCAACTGAGTCTAAAGGATTTGCTGTTAAAGTTGCTTGACCTTGAACTAATAAATTATTAAAGGATCCGGCAGAACTAATTTTTACTGTACCAAATCCTTCTGGGACTACCGTAAAACCAGATTTTTTATCAAACCTAATACCACTGATAGCACTATATGAATTAGAAACAACATAATTACTAACTTCACTAACAACTACAGGAGATCCTGTAAATATTTCTCCATTTGCATAATAATAATTATCAACAGAAATACTCGGAACAGTTAAACTACCTGTAATATCAACATCATCCGGTAAACTAAATGTTGCTTGTTTATTTGCTACTAAAACATTAATTTGATTTGTTGTTCCAATCAAACGTAAAGGATCTACATATAAAGTTAATGAACTTGTATTTGTTCCATCAGTAAGTAATGCCTGCCCAGAAATTCTAGTGTCTACATAATTCTTAGTTGCAGCATCTTGCAATCGTCTAGGATCTTTTACATCATTAATATAAGAATTATTAACACTTAAATTTCCCGCAGGTTTTAGTACTAAATTACCACTAAAATTACTGATAGTTGAATTAGATAGATTTAATCCAGAAATAGTTGCATTTCCAACAACAGTAAATGAATTATCTGGCATTGTTGTATTGATTCCAATGCGGCGATTTGCCACATCAAAATACATTAAATCGGAATCTATTGCTAAATCAACACTATTACGGACTAAATTGTCCTTAAGCATAGTACCAGCAATCTTACCTAAGAAATTCATGTAAAATCCTACCTATGCATTATTTATGGTAAAAGATTAATGCGCATCTGTACTTGAGAAATTATGTAATACGACAATTGTTTGACCGCTTGGAGGAGCAGTAACGAACGTAATTTTATTTCCAGCAACAGTAAACGCATCGAATGGATTTTGAAATACGTTACCTACAAAAACTAATAAGGATAATTCACCAGGTGGAATTAAACTTAATGTAAACATTGTTTCTTCACCATCGCCAGTGAATTGATCTTTAACAATTGCTGCATTACCAGTAACTGCAATTTGATACCATCTATCATTATAAATTTCAAATCTATCAATATCAGTGTTAAAACGCATTTGCCCATTTATTGCTTCTTCAGGTCTTGCTGAAGTAGGCCCAGTTGGAATTCGAATTGCACTAGATGATGACACTAATTCTACGTTTTTTAGGTATCTTCCCATTTCTTTACCTTTATTGACTAAAATTTGAAACTGTTGCAGACATCATATTAGATTCATCAACATAAGCAAAGATAGCATCTCCGTTACTTAAAACAATTTTCTCTCTATCTATAACAAATGTATCACTTGCAGCAACTGAAACATTATTATAAATCATGTTAATATTTGTTACATTATCTCCGTTTGCAACTAGCCAAAGAGAAAACATATGAGATGAACTATTATCTACATTGCAGAAATACATTGTAGTAACTACGTTTGTACCCTCAGCAGTAAAAATTGCAGTTGGGCTTGTTGTTAATGCGGTACTTGTAATCGTTGCCATTTTAAATCCTTAACTAAACACAAGACCTAACCATGTGGCCTTTCTCTTGTTTATCAATTCGTCTGATCCTAAAGTATTTACAACGTATAATCCGCTGCCACCTTCTCCTGGTGCATTTGCAACAATTTGGATTGTACTTGCTACATTTGAAGGAGTTGCTCCAGTTTGAAACTGTAACTTTAGTGCATCTTTAAGATATGTTTTTGCACCATTTGCATCTAAAACTATATCACCACTAGTTGTACTAATAACTGCTGTGTTTGAAATTAAAGTTGTTCCAATTTGAACATTGCCATTGGCAAAATAATTTAATTGACTGTCGCTTCCTAAAGCACCTGCATTATTAAATTGTATTGTTCTATTATTACCATTAGTAACAATTGCAGTACCGCTACCTAAATAACCTTTAGTAACAACATCATCGTCTGATAACGGAGATGCTGCTCTTAGAATTGTTAACCCACCATTTAATGTACCTGACCAATAAGAGTCAACTTCACTGAACATCCAAAAAGTGTTTGGTAAAATACCTCTGTTAACTTTTAACCCGCTAGTTCCAGCAGTAATACCAGTACCCAATTCACCTGCATTTAACAAAAACATGTTATTAGTAATTTGACTGTTAACTGTAGTTGCAGCAGTTTGAGTGCCAGTAACAGTTAAATCACCGTGAACTGTCATCCTATTGGTGTATACATTATAATCACCGTAAACTCTTTTAGTACTTGCCATATCAGTTTCCGTTTAATGTATTTATATGTCGTGACAAGAGGCTGGACAAAGCCAGCCTCTTGTAATAGTTAATTAAGCGTTTGGAATCTTTACGCTAACATTTTCGGTTGCTGAGCCAAATGTCCATGGTACACTTTGTCCTGAAACAAATTGAGTACCAGTACCCGGAACAACTGTACAACGATGTGAGCTAATCTTAGTGACAAAGTATGTGCCGTTGTCGCTGTCAGTTGCAGTAATAGTGCATTCGCCTGCTGCTGAAACTGCACTTGCCTTTAGTAAGCAATTTGCTGTGCCGTCAGCAGTAATAACTTTAAATGTACTACGACCTTTTTGACTTACAATATCACCAATCTGACTAGTTCCACCACTGGTAGTTTTAGCATAGATTAGTATTGCATTTTCTTGGTAAGTTGCAACATTTCGTCCACCACCAGTGGAAATATTGTCACCTGCATATTGCTCACCAGTAGGAGTTGTTAACACTGGAGTTGCTGCTGCCGCGCCGCCACTGAAAGTGATTGCAGCATCTGCTACACTAGTATAACCAGAACCTTTTTCTGTAATTTCAATTCCACTAACACCAAATGGAACTGTTGCAGTTGCACCTGATCCGCCACCAGTAAATGATACTGGACTTGATGGAATGACTGTATAGTCACCTTGGATCACAACTGTGCTGAAACTGTAAACACCAAATGTTAATGTAACTGTACAACCTGTACCTGTACCTGTGCGACTATCTGCTGAGACAGGGTTAGTTGGATTAGCACTAGTACGGCGACCTGCTTGAGTAATTGTAAAATCGTCTGGAGAGCCCGTACCTCCGCCTGGACGATTAACACGTAGAGTTAATGTTGGAGAGAACCCTGTACTGAATGTCAATACATCCCCGTCAGCATAACCTGAACCACCAGCACTCTTAACTGCGGCTACAACTACAGTTGCCGCAACGGTAAATGTTGCAGCACTAGTACGTGTTCCACCTACTACAGTTAATGTATCACCAAAATTGTAACCTGAACCATTAGCAGTAGTTGACGCTGATAATGCATTACCGTGAACAATGCCAGTAGTACGAACACCGCCCGGAATATTAGGAGTGCTAAATGTTGCTGTTGGCAATGCAGTGGTATAACTACCTACAGTATTGATTGTTACACTTGCTACACCTTCACCGCCAATATCGTCGTCTGCGATAGTACTTGTACTACCAATGTTTCTATTACCAAAATATTTTTTATTAAGTGGACGTCCCATGATTTTCTCCTTATGCGCCAGGGATTGAAACTACATCGCCTGAAGCGGCGCCGAATTTCCATTGATATTTGTTACCATCAAAATCAATAACAAACTTATTAGTTAAACGTGCAATACGAAATGTGCTGCCAACTGCAGGTGTTGCTGTAATTGACATTTCATGAACTAGTAATGAACCAACAGCTTTATCTACTAATGTACAAACATCAGCATGTGTACCATCAGTGACGAGGAACTTACTTTTACCTTTAGCACGAAGTATGCTTGCATTAGCAGCACTTCCACCATATGGATATGCTTTAACCTGTATCTGATTACCACTGATGCCAGTTAGACCACCTGTGCCACCTATTACAGCACTTTGGTCAAAACCCACATTTACAGTGGCAGATTTTTGGATCTTAAATTTTGCCATTTTATCTCCTTTGTGACGTTCTAGGTCAGTCGGCTGGCTTAAACCGCAGTCTAAATCGACAAATTATTTATCAGTTATGGAGAAAATACAAATGGTTCTGGTTGAACTGTTTTAATTGTTAAACTGGTATCACTATTAAACTTGTTGAACAATACCTTAGGTGCTCCGCCCCATAGTGAATTTAAGTTAGTATAATCATTACCTGCAAGACTGAAAATCGCAATAGCTTCGCCAGCATTATTCATCAGCCAAGTTTTAAATTCTTCTGGCTTACTATAAGGATTTAACTGTAATGCAAGCGCACCTAAACCACATACTTGAGGACTTGCCATACTTGTTCCTGATATACAACCTTGTCTAAAATCTCCATCTAGATAATAAGCAGCATCGCTGTAGCCTTCAAGAGTAAATGTGTTTACGTTTGATGCAGCACTATAGATAGCGTAACCGCAAGCATATAAATCAACACCTGGACCACCTTCGCTGATCTCTGCTTTTTTGTCAAACTGAACATTATGTGTTGATAAATCTAAACAACCAACATTGATTGCTCTTGTACTGTACGGGCTTGAACCACGATTATAAAAAAGTGAGAAGGAAGGGAAAGGTCCACTAGCATCATTTATAAAATAATTATTATAGTCTAGACCTCCAGGCAGATCTATCTTAGTACCATCATTGCCGGCAGCGATACAGACATGTATACCAGCATCAATCATTTCTTCTAAGATGCTGTCTATTTCTGGAAATCTAGCAGTAAATGTGCCAAATTCACCCATGCCATATTCAGGATGTACATTAGTATCAGACCAAGTTGTGCCCCTATAACTACCACCAACTATATCCATGACCTCATAATTACCACCATAGCCCCAACTCATGTTAACAATAGTTGGACGCCCGTGTCCATCTATATTTGTCATTTTATTCCTATGCCAACCAATAATAAGATCAAATGCTTGTAGTGTGTTTATTCCAGTACTGTCGCTACTAAGATCATCTAACTTCATGCTGTAGATTGCTGAATTCTTAGCCCAACCAAAAGTTTTGCCAGCAACAGTACCAGCAACATGTGTACCGTGTCCGTCAACATCGGTATAAAAATCCACTGGCATAGTACCGCTTATACCAGCCTCAATGTACCAATCAATTGCTATTATACGAAGGCCACCTTCAGAATTTTGAAACTCTGGGTGATCTGTTTGTATACCAGTATCCATAATAACAACATCAACATCGGAACCATCCAATGTATATGTGTAACCATTAGGAGCAGTGACCGTTGTGCCATAATTATTACCTGTACTATTATGTCTTACAAGACCATAGTTTAATTTATTACCAGTTGATACTGAATCATCAGCAGGTTTGTTAAAATTACCATTTTGAACAGCAGTAGTCTGTGGCTTAAATCCAAGATGTGCTGCGGGAATAACAACGCTGGCAACACGAACATCTTTACGAAGTTCTACTGCTTCAGCATCATTTAATACATAATGACAACTGCGCTTGCTTAGAACACGCTCGTTAATAAAACGCACAGGACGACTGGGTATATGCCCGTCGCCGTTAGAATCTTTTTCAATCTCATCCCAAAAAGCATCATATTCGACATCGGGCTTTAGACTTACAATGTATTCCTTAC
>Ga0114978_10005193_pt1 | contig 10445 bp, 6 predicted proteins | sample S_140212_EF_Meta_FD_87027 | JGI IMG/M metagenome (GOLD analysis project Ga0114978, IMG submission 87027) | Freshwater microbial communities from Lake Simoncouche, Canada to study carbon cycling - S_140212_EF_MetaG | ecosystem: Environmental > Aquatic > Freshwater > Lake | place: Lake...
ACAGCACCCGCACCTCGTTCGGTTTTGAAATCGAGGCTTCCGGCTTGACCGCGTTACCCGCCTCGTCACAGGCGCGAAAGTATTTGCCATCGAGCGGAAAGTGGGCAGCATCTTCGCGTGCCAGCACCGTATTAGGTTGGGTTCCCGCCGCCACCAAAACGCTGCGCGCGGGTAATTCAACTTCCTCGCCCGCGCTCCACTTGCCATCGTCGCCGCGCTGCTGACGGGCGAGCCGAATAAGTCGCGTCAGTCCTTTAGCATCCACCTCGATGGCAGTCGGACTCAGGCACTCTGCAAACCAGATACCTTCCTCAAGCGCCTTCTGTACTTCTTCGTGGTTCAGCGTATACGAAGGACTATCGACCATCCGACGCCGATACGCGATGGTGACCCCCCCCCACTGGCGCAGCAGGCTGAGTATGTCAGGTTCGCGCCCCGCCTTCTCCGCGGCCGCACGCTCACTGCGTATGGCGCGTGCATGCTCAAGGAATTCGTCGGCAACTTCGCGCTCCTCCTCGTTCCACGCTAACCGAACCTTCGACTCGCCGCCTTCCTGCAAGAGCGTTTCATAGCGCGCCAGGAATTTCTCAACCTGGACGGGGTAATAGGCCAGCGACTCGGTCGCCGTATCGATCGCAGTCAATCCACCGCCAATGACCACTACCGGCAAACGCAGCTGCATATTTGCAATGGATTCTTTTTTCGCCGCTCCAGTCAACTGCAAGGCCATCAGAAAATCCGAGGCAGTGCGTACGCCGCGCGCCAATCCATTCGGCATATCGAGAACAGTCGGCTTGCCCGCACCTATTGCCAGAGAAACATGATCGAAGCCCATGGCAAACGCGTCTTCAAGCGTAATGGTGCCGCCAAAACGTACGCCACCAAACAAGGCAAACTGCCGACGACGTTCAAGCAACAAGCGAATCAACTTCAGGAAATTTTTGTCCCACCGCACCGTAATGCCGTATTCGGCAACGCCACCAAAACCCGCCATGGTGCGTGCATCGAGCGATTCATGCAGCGAGGCAATATCCTGTATCGGCTCGAAATCAGCGCGCCCACCATGCGCATCAACGCCCGACACCTCAGCCTGCAGCGGTTCGATTTTCAGACCATCGATACCGACCACGGTGTGGCCATCATTCATCAGGAAATGCGCGAGCGTGAAGCCGGCAGGTCCCATGCCAATCACAAGCACCCGCTTTCCGCTCGGAGCTTTAGGATAAGGCGTGCGGATATTGAGCGGATTCCAACGGGTTAGCAGCGAATAAATTTCAAAACCCCAAGGCAGCTCCAAAACGTCCTTGAGCGTCCGTGTTTCTGCCTGCGGGATATCGACCGGCTCCTGTTTTTGATAGATGCAGGCCTTCATGCAGTCATTGCAAATCCGATGTCCCGTAGCGGCCAGCATCGGGTTATCGACAATGATCACGGCGAGGGCGCCAATAACATGCCCCTCGGTCTTTACCTTATGAAACTCGGAGATCTTTTCTTCAAGAGGGCAGCCTGCCAGCGTCACGCCAAACGGACTTTTCTTGAATGAGGCGGCGCCCTTGCCTGTCGCGCCTTTTTCCTTCAACCCCTTGGAGCAGGAGTCCTTGCCCTGCTCGTGGCACCAGATGCAATAGTGCGCCTGGTCAAGCGCGCCGGTGAGATCCGTTCCCTGATCGGTGAGGCTGAAACCTTCGCGCCGACGCAAATGTTCGGGCTTGCTGCGATACAACGGAAAACCCCTAGTCTCATTAGTATCAAACTGCACCAGTTTTTGCTGATCCAGTTTGTGCGGGACCTTGAAGAGAACTCCCTTTAAATGCGCCTTGCGTCCGTCAGGTGTGTGAACCGCCCACGCCGAATATTGCTGGGCAAGATCGAGCTCTGCGGCTGAAGTTTCCTCTGCAGCGAGCCAGCGCGTTACGTGGTTTGCAAAAACCAGTTCACTGAATTCCTCGCCGAATGCCTTCGTCAGAGCTGCCCTCAATGCAACACCATCAAAACTAATGGCCGCTTCCGCCTTGTATTTGTGCAACGCTTTACGTTGCACAAACAGGCGTTTGCAAGAATATAGTGGCGCGAGTTGATTGTGGCGCGCCGACAACTGTCCTACCTCAGTGCGAATATTGAACAGGCTGCCGACAAAGTCATCGACGTGAGGCGCGAGTGCGATGAGAAGCTCGGACTCGTCTTTGGTGGCGAGCAATGCGGGATTGTTACGTGCAGCGACGAGTTGTTGCCGCAACGACTCATTCCCCTCGCCCAGCATACGCATAAATTCTGCATCCAGCCTCAGCAGGCCGTCGCGCTCATGAAGGTCAGTAAAACGCAGTCCGTAGGGGAGATTTAGCATGTGAAAGGGTGGCCGTGAGAAGCGCGCGAAAATAGCACAAATAACCGTTTCTGTCAGCGCAAGCCCTGGTCTTATGTCATTGTGCGATAATGAATTTCTGTTTGGCTATTAGGCAACAAGTTGGACCCTGTCAACCTCTGCAAACTGGATAGCTAGACTGAACGTCATAGCGGATTGATGAATGACGCTCCTCACACAAAAGATGCTCGGTTGGTTGCTGTTGATGTGCCTGCTAGGCTACGGCAGCTACGTGGTGTTTCGCGCCTACCTGGGGCACGATTTCCTGATTGGTTTTGCCAATTTATTTGTTTGTTAGACCAACTAATCAGCTCGCCACAGATAGATTTTCAGCCGCCCTGACGGTATTTTCGATTAAGGCAGCTACCGTCATTCTGCCAACGCCCCCGGGGACCGGCGTGATTCGCGATGCCACCAGACTCGCAGAGGCAAAGTCGACATCTCCGGTGATTTTTCCGTCTGGTAATCGATTTATCCCGACATCAAACACCGCTGCGCCCGCTTTGAGCATTTCACCGGTCACCGTAGCAGGCTTGCCCACTGCAACCACGACAATATCTGCTTCACGGGTATGGCGCGCCAGATCTCGGGTCTTAGACGTGCAAACCGTTACCGTCGCGCCGCGTGAGATCAACATCAATGCAGTGGGCTTGCCCACTGCGACGCTACGACCAATCACCACTACATTAGCCCCCTCAAGCGGAATAGCCTCGTGATCGATCATGGCCATCACCCCAAGCGCCGTGCACGGTGCGAGTTTGGGGCGACCGGCGACCAAGGCTCCAAGATTCTCCCAGCTAAAACCGTCTACGTCCTTGCTGGCTACGATTTTCCGGGTGATCCCCTCCGCATCTAGATGAGGGGGTAGCGGTAACTGCAGCAAAACACCATGAATGGAAGGCTCGACATTCAGCCTTTGCACCAGACCCAGCAGCTCTGCTTCAGCACAATCTGCATTAAGGCGATGTACCTCGGATTTTAGGCCGAGATCGGAGCAGGCCCGAGTCTTATTGCGCACATAGACTTCAGAAGCGGCATTTTCGCCAACAAGTATCGCTGCCAATCCAGGCTTTATGCCACGCGCAGCCAAGGCGGCCAAGCGTGGCCGCAAGCTCTCAAGGAGGTGCCGCGAAATCAGCGCGCCATCAATCAGGGATGCCGTCATAACCCTTTATTTTCTAGGTGTCGCATTGACTCGCCGCTCGTCCATGACCTGAAAAAATATCTCGTCCTGCCGGATCATGCCTAGTTCGCTGCGTGCACGTTCTTCGACAGCATCCAAACCCTGCTTGAGATCGCGCACCTCTGCGTCAAGCGCACCATTACGGGAGCGCAACTTGCCATTCGTTTCATATTGCGAGCTGACGAGTCTGTCGGTTTCCCAAACCCGTAACCACCCCCCCTTGCCCAGCCACATCGGATACTGGAGCAATACAATCAGCCCGGCTAAAGCGAGGGTTAGGTATTTCACGCCTGCAATCGCTAAGCCCTGCGGATCTGATAGAAGGCTGAGCGTCCCGGATAAGCCGAGGCATCCCCCAGATCTTCTTCAATTCGCAACAGTTGATTATATTTTGCAAGCCTGTCCGAACGGCACAGCGAACCGGTCTTAATTTGCATAGCGCTCGTTGCAACTGCAATATCGGCAATCGTAGTGTCTTCTGTCTCGCCCGAGCGATGTGACACCACCGCGGTATAGCGTGCCCGTTTTGCCATTTCGATAGCGGCGAGCGTTTCAGTCAGAGTGCCGATCTGATTAACCTTGATCAGCACCGAGTTACCGACGCCCTCTGCAATACCTTTTTCAATGATCTTGGTGTTGGTCACGAAAATATCATCACCGACCAGCTGAACACGGTCACCGATACGCTTGGTCAGTAACTTCCAGCCGTCCCAGTCGTTTTCCGACATGCCATCTTCAATACTGATGATTGGGTATTTGTTGACCCAACCTTCAAGCAAGTCGGTGAACTCCGCGGCGCTAAGCGTAAGTCCTTCGCAATCAAGCTTATATTTACCATCGACGTAAAACTCAGAGGCCGCACAATCCAAGGCTAGCGCAACGTCTTCGCCAGGCCGGTATCCCGCTTTTTCGATCGCCTCTAGAATCAGAACAATAGCCGCCTCGTGGCTGGGGAGGCCAGGCGCAAACCCGCCTTCATCACCGACGGCGGTTGAAAGCCCCTTCGACTGCAGCAATTTTTTGAGTGACTGAAAAATCTCCGCACCGCAGCGCAGCGCGTCGCGGAATGTCGGCAAGCCCAATGGGACCAGCATAAATTCCTGCAGGTCCAGGCTATTATCGCTATGCGCCCCACCGTTGATGACGTTCATCATCGGCACCGGCATGGCCATCGCCCCCGCTCCGCCGAGATACCGATGCAAGGGCAGACCACATTCTTCAGCGGCCGCCTTGGCAATCGCAAGAGATACGGCGAGAATTGCATTGGCGCCCAGTCGGGATTTGTTTTCCGTGCCGTCGAGATCGATCAGGGTCTGGTCGATAAAACGCTGTTCGGTTGCATCAAGACCGATAATGGCTTCACAGATTTCGGTATTGACGTGTTCAACCGCCCGCAACACCCCTTTGCCGTGAAAACGTTTTTCATCGCCATCACGCAATTCGATGGCTTCACGACTGCCGGTTGAGGCACCGGACGGCACCGCAGCGCGTCCCAGCACACCGGATTCGAGCAGGACATCTGCCTCCACGGTCGGTAAACCGCGTGAATCAAGAATCTCACGACCAATTACATCGACTATCGCACTCATTTATTTTAATGCCCCGTAACAAGTTGTTCAGCAAAACCCTTCCTCTTTACCAAATGATCCAGCGCTTGCAAGGTCTCGAGCAATGCTCGCATATGCTTCAAGGGCCACGCGTTGGGACCATCAGACAGTGCCTGTGCCGGGTTCGGATGGGTTTCCATAAAAATACCAGCGATACCGGAAGCCACTGCGGCACGCGCCAATACTGGCACAAATTCGCGTTGCCCGCCGCTTGACGTGCCCTGTCCGCCAGGCAACTGCACAGAATGCGTCGCATCATAAACAACCGGGCAGCCGGTCTCACGCATAATCATCAGTGAGCGCATATCCGACACCAGATTGTTATAACCGAAGCTCACCCCCCGCTCGCAGACCATGATGTTGTCCTCGCCACTCACCGAGCGCGCCTTGTCGACCACATTCTTCATGTCGCCTGGTGCGAGGAACTGCCCTTTCTTGATATTCACCGGCTTGCCACAGGTCGCAACTGCATGAATGAAATCAGTCTGACGGCATAAAAAGGCCGGCGTTTGCAGCACATCAACCGCTGCAGCAACCGCTTTCACCTGATTGATTTCATGCACGTCGGTCAAAACCGGTACGCCGATAGTATTTCTGACGTCAGCCAGAATGTTTAGCCCCTCGTCCATGCCGACACCACGAAACGACTTATCAGAACTGCGGTTTGCCTTGTCAAACGAGGATTTATAGATAAACGGTACGCCAACCGCAGCGCAGATCGCCTTCAATTCACCGGCCGTATCCATCGCCATTTGACGGGATTCGATCGCACACGGGCCGGCAATCAGAAAGAGCGGTTTATCCAGGCCAACGTCGAATCCGCACAATCGCATCATGCGGCCTAGGCGTTAATTTTTGGTTGAGCCGCAGCCACTTCAACTGCAGGCGAGGTTTTAACGTTCGCAGAGGCTGCGCTAACAAAAGCATTAAACAAGGGATGTCCACTACGAGGCGTCGAGGTAAATTCCGGATGGAACTGACAGCCTACAAACCATGGATGTCCGGGCAATTCAATCATTTCACAAAGCCCGTCTTTTGCCGACAGGCCCGAAACACGCATGCCAGCGGCTTCGATTCTAGGCAAGTAGTGATTATTAACCTCGTAACGGTGGCGGTGACGTTCAACAACTCGGTCCGCCCCATAGACCTCTCTCACCACACTACCGGCAAGTAGTACGCATTCCTGCCCGCCAAGACGCATGGTGCCGCCAAGGTTGGAGTTCTCGTCACGCTGTTCGACGCGGCCGTCACGGCCCTGCCATTCGGTAATTAACGCAATCACCGGGTGCGGCGTCTCTGGCTCAAACTCGGTGCTATGAGCCCCTTGGAGACCCGCCACATTGCGCGCGTATTCGATCACCGCTAGTTGCATGCCGAGACAAATACCCAAATAAGGCACTTTGTTCACTCGGGCGTAATTAATAGCCAGCATCTTGCCTTCGACACCACGCTTGCCAAAGCCACCAGGAACCAATATCGCATCCATACCAACAAGGGCACCAACACCGTTGGTTTCGATGGACTCAGAATCCACATAATGAATCTTGATACCGACGCTGGTATGTATACCCGCGTGTATCAGCGCCTCGGACAGAGACTTGTAGGACTCGGTCAGATCGACATATTTGCCGACCAATGCAATAGATATATTTTTAGTCGGATGTTCAAGCGCATAGACCAGGTTGGTCCAGGCCGACAAATCCGCTGGCGGCGCGGTAATCTCAAGTTTGCGGCAAACGATATCATCAAGATTTTGCGCGTGAAGCTCGCCGGGTATCTTATAAATACTGTCAACGTCTACTGCAGATATGACCGCTTCCATCTGCACATTGGTAAATAGGGCAATCTTGCGGCGCTCATCGTTAGGCAGCGGACGATCGCCGCGACACAACAGAATATCGGGCTGAATACCGATTTCGCGCAATTCCTTGACGGAATGCTGTGTCGGTTTGGTTTTAATTTCCCCGGCCGACGGTATATAGGGGATCAGTGTCAGATGGATATAGCAGGCATTATTGCGGCCTAATTCAATGCCCATTTGCCGTATGGCTTCGAGAAACGGCAGTGACTCAATATCACCGACAGTACCTCCCACTTCCGCTATCGCAATGTCGGCGTCGCCGGCTCCGCGCTGGATAGAATTCTTGATCTCATCAGTAATATGCGGAATGACCTGAACGGTACCGCCGAGATAGTCCCCGCGGCGCTCTTTCTTGATCACGCTCTCGTAGATCTGACCGGTCGTGAAGTTATTCCGCTTGCCCATTTTGGCGCTGGCGAAACGCTCGTAATGACCCAGGTCGAGATCGGTCTCCGCGCCATCTTCGGTAACGAAGACCTCCCCATGCTGAAACGGGCTCATGGTACCTGGATCCACATTGATGTAAGGATCCAGCTTAAGCATCGTAATTTTCAGGCCGCGCGATTCAAGAATCGCAGCGAGGGAGGCGGCAGCGATACCTTTGCCGAGGGATGAAACGACACCACCGGTGACAAAGATATATTTAGTCATTTCACACCATAACGTTTTCGTATTCTAGCTCGAAATCAACCTTGGGCTCAACGAAAATCGTTCCGTTCAGCTGCTTAATTCGTTTTAATCTGTGCTTCTCGCGCCAGATACAGCCAGGTTTCCACCACGGTATCCGGGTTAAGAGACAGGCTTTCGATCCCCTCCTCCACCAGCCACTTTGCGAGGTCTGGATGATCCGATGGACCCTGACCGCATATCCCCACATATTTGCCGGCCTTGCGGCAGGCCGCGATTGCCAGATGCAACATGTATTTGACCGCCGGATCGCGTTCATCAAAGCCTTCAGCAATGATGCCTGAGTCTCGATCGAGGGCGAGCGTCATTTGAGTGAGATCGTTGGAGCCGATCGAGAATCCGTCAAAATATTGCAGAAACTCGTCGGCGAGAATCGCATTCGAAGGGATTTCACACATCATAATAATTCGCAGCCCGTTTTCACCGCGCTTGAGTCCGTTTTGCGCCAGCAACTCAATCACCTGCTTGGCCTCGCTAACGGTGCGTACAAAGGGCACCATCAATTCGACATTGGTGAGTCCCATTTCATTACGAACCTTACGCATGGCGCGGCATTCGAGCTCGAAACAATCGCGAAAAGCCGGCGAGATATAGCGCGAGGCACCGCGAAAACCCAACATGGGGTTTTCCTCATGTGGTTCGTATTTTGAGCCACCGGTCAAACTGGAGTATTCATTGGACTTGAAGTCAGACAGGCGCACGATCACGGGCTTGGGCCAGAACGCAGCACCGAGCGTCGCTACTCCCTCAACCAGCTTTTCCACATAAAAGGTCACCGGGTCTGTATAGCCCGCAGCATGCTGTTCGACCGCCAGCTTGAGATCTCCCGGCAAATCCGGATAGGCCAGCACAGCGCGCGGATGCACACCGATCATGCGCGCGATAATGAACTCAAGCCGCGCCAGCCCCACACCTTCATTGGGCAGACGGCGGAACTCGAAGGCAAGTTCGGGGTTGCCCACGTTCATCGTGATTTTTGCCGGCGGCTTGGGCATTGCCTCGAGTGAAAGATCGATGATCTCAATTTCAAGCGCGCCACGATAAACAAAACCGGTATCCCCTTCAGCGCAGGATACTGTAATCATCTTGCCCTCTTTCAATACCTGGGTCGCATCACCGCAACCCACCACCGCTGGAATCCCAAGCTCACGCGCAATAATGGCAGCGTGACAGGTTCTACCACCGCGGTTGGTGACGATCGCTGACGCCCGCTTCATGACCGGCTCCCAATCGGGATCAGTCATGTCAGTGACCAGCACATCGCCCGGTTTGACGCGATCCATTTCCGCGGCAGTCGTGATGAGTTTCACAGGACCAGAACCGATGCGCTGTCCGATCGCACGCCCGGAAGCCAGAACGTCCGAGCGCTGTTTCAGGCGATAACGGCGCAGCGTATCGACCTTTTCACTTGCCTTGACCGTCTCCGGCCGAGCCTGAAGGATATAAAGCTTGCCATCAATACCGTCGCGCCCCCATTCGATATCCATCGGGCGCTGATAGTGCTTTTCGATGATCATCGCATAGCGCGCCAGCTCCTCGACCTCGGCATCACTAATGGAAAACTGCCTGCGCTCTGCCTCGGGCACCTCGTGTGTCTGTACGGATTTTCCCGCACTGCGTGCATCCGTGAAGGTCATTCGTAATGCCTTCGATCCGAGGTTGCGACGGATGATCGATGTTTTACCCGCGCTTAATGCCGGCTTGTAGACATAAAACTCGTCTGGATTGACCTGCCCCTGAACAACGGTCTCCCCGAGCCCATACGCCGAGGTGATAAACACCACCTGGTCAAAGCCGGATTCCGTATCCAGGGTGAAGAGGACGCCGCTAGCCCCCAGATCACTGCGCACCATGCGTTGTATGCCTGCGGAGAGGGCCACGTCGCTATGGATATAACCCTTGTGCACGCGATATGAAATCGCACGGTCGTTGTAGAGCGAGGCAAAAACATGCTTGATGGCAGTGAGCACGTTTTCGATGCCATGAATATTCAAGTAGGTTTCCTGCTGGCCGGCAAACGACGCATCCGGCAGATCCTCGGCGGTTGCTGAAGAGCGCACTGCAACGAACAATTCATCGCTGCCAGCCGCTTGCATTTTCTGGTATGCCGTCCGGATAGAAGCTTCAAAATCAGCAGGAAAAGGTTGAACAAAAATCCAGCCGCGAATTTCCGCCCCGGCTTTTGCAAGCGCATTAACGTCATCGACGTCAAGGGTCGACAGCGCAGATTCGATCCGTTTTTCCAGACCACCATGGGCGAGGAACTCACGGAACGCATGCGCGGTCGTCGCGAAGCCCCCCGGCACCCGCACTCCGGACTGCGCAAGATGGCCGATCATTTCCCCAAGGGATGCGTTTTTACCACCGACGCGCCCCACGTCGCCAATGCGCAATTGCGTAAAATCAAGCACCTGTTCATCGATTTTCATATGGGCTCACCGATTGTGCGAAGCATCAAAAGGAGCTATTTTACCGATTATCTCTTTGTGGAATAGTGCGATGGCTCAAAAACGTAGCGCCTTTTTTATTTCTGATCGCACTGGCATAACCGCAGAAATGTTGGGCCACAGCCTTCTCACCCAGTTCGAGATGGTGGCGTTTAACGAGGTGACGCTGCCCTTCATCGACACTGTCGCCAAGGCTGAGGCGACGGTCCGGCAAATCAATGACCAGGGCGCAGGAGACGGCATGCGACCCTTGATTTTCAGTACGCTAGTCGATCCGGAAATTGCCGCGGTGGTTTCA
>Ga0114978_10005194_pt1 | contig 10445 bp, 10 predicted proteins | sample S_140212_EF_Meta_FD_87027 | JGI IMG/M metagenome (GOLD analysis project Ga0114978, IMG submission 87027) | Freshwater microbial communities from Lake Simoncouche, Canada to study carbon cycling - S_140212_EF_MetaG | ecosystem: Environmental > Aquatic > Freshwater > Lake | place: Lake...
GCCAGGCTTGATGGGGTGCTTGAACTGGTGGTGCGAGCCCACGGTGTGAACCAACACCCAACCATCAGCCTTTATCTGCTTGATGATGGCCGCGCTGTTCATTGTCTATATTTTACACATTTATACACAAATTAAAAGAGGTGCCTGATGTCCATCGGCTGCGCCCTGGAGTCGGCGTCGCATGGCAGGCAATAGCCGCCGCTCAAGCCGCCCTTGCAGCCACCGTTTGAATGGCGGCCACAAAGCGTGGCCAAAGAGGCTCGGGCAGGTCATGGCCCATGCCTTCGATCAGCTCGAGCTGCGCGCCGGGGATGCGGGCCGCCAGGTCATGGGCCGCAGCCACCGGAATCAAGGGGTCGGCCAGGCCATGCAGCACCAGGGTCGGCGCGTTGATACGACCCAGCTGGGCGGCGCGCCCGGTGTCGGCGGCGATCGCCATCAAATGCCGCGCGAAGCCTTGCGGGCGATTGCTGCGCCGGACGGCATCCGCACAGACCTGCCGCAGCCAGGCTTCAGGCCCCGGATAAGCCGGGCTGCCGATCAGGCGGAACAAGCGGTAGTAATGATCGACCAGGCTGTCCAGCGCATCGGGATCGGCAGGCCTGGCCAGCAAGGCCGCGCTGACCTTCAGGGTCGGACGCGGCAAGCCGCGCGCACCGCTGTCGGTCATCATCAGGGTCAGGCTGCGAACCCGCTCGGGGTGGTTCAAGGCCAGCTGCTGGGCAATCATGCCGCCCATCGAAGCGCCGCAGACATGGGCGCTTTTCAAGCCCAGCGCGGTCAGGACACCGGCCGCATCGTCGGCCATGTCGCTGAGGCTGTAGGCGCTGCGCACCGGCCAGCGGGCCAGCCGCTGCAGCGCGGCCAAGGCCAGATTGGGTACCCCCAACCCGTCGAAATTCTGGCTCAGGCCAACATCGCGGTTGTCGAAACGGATGACCCGAAAGCCCTGGCCCAGCATCTGCTGCACCAGCCCCTGATGCCAGGCCGTCAGCTGCATGCCCAGGCCCATGATCAGCAGCAGCGGTTCATCCGTCGGTTTGCCCAGGTCTTCGACCTCGATCGCTATACCGTTGGCCGAAATCTGCATCGGTCAATGATTTCTGCTGCGGTAGAACCAGCGTCTTGCGCCATGGGGTTCAAACGGCTTCCATGAGGCCGGCTGCTGCGCCAAGCGGTCGGCCACCGCATAGAGCGCCAGCGGATTCAAGCCCATGCCCAGATGGCTGCCATGGACCTCGATGTTTTCACTCAAAGGGCCGGGTTCCATCACGCTGCAGCGCCAGGACACGATGCCGTCGCTGCGCGAATAGATCGAGGTCGTCGGCGATGAAGGCGGCTGGCGGATCTGCGCCAGCAATTCGGGATCATGGCTGTGCCGGCCATTCATCAATTCGAAGAAGCGCCAGGCATTGGTTGCGCGCGGATGACCGGTGAAGGGCGTGCCCAGCGTGATGACGCAACGGGTCTGCTCGGGCAAGGCCTTGGCCAGCTCACGCGCATAGATGCCGCCCAGACTCCAGCCGACCAGGCTGACCGGCTGCTGATGGCGCTTGAACAGGGCCTGCAGGTCGGCATCGCATTTTTCCAGCACACCTTGGCGCGGGCCGAAATTGAAGCCTTGGCCCCAGGGGTGGGTGACATAGCCGAGATGCTCAAGAAAACGCCGCAGCGGCTCGGTCGTGGTGTCGTTGGCGCCAAGCCCGGGGAAGACGATGACCGGATGACCATCGCCGCGTGGCAAGCGTCGCAACCAGGGCGCTGACGCCAGCAAGGCGGCAAATTCCCAAGGCGCGCGGGCCTCGAGCAGCATCAGCCAGGCATTCGGCGCACGCAAATCCATCCAGGCATGGTCGGCAACTTGTTCGGTATTCGCCTTGGGCTTGCGGTGCAGGGTCAGCATGGTCATAGGGTGCAAAGAACTGCCCCGATCGTATCGAATCGCTCGTTTTTGCTTGCGAGTGCTTCCCCTAACTGCGGGCTCCAGCTCATAGCCGGCCCGCCCTGCGACAGCCGGGCTGATCGCGCCGTCCCGGACAGACCAGTGAGAATGGCCGTAGGAAAGGGCGTACTCCCCCAGCCCATAGATGTCCTTATTAATGGACATATTTACTAAAAAATACAATAATGTCCTCTATGAAGGACAAAATACGTATTCCACAAGACTTGGGTCGTGCCGTCATGGAAATTCGCAAGACCTCCGGCTTGAAGGCAACCGATATAGCCAGGAACTCCGGTCGCAGCCGGAATGTGCTCAATCGGCTGGAACGTGGAGACGATGTGACCGTGGCCTCCCTGATGGACATTCTTCGTGTGATGGGGTTGACGCTTCGCCTCGAAAGAGCGGGGCTGCCAAGCTTGGCCGAAATGACCGCGCGGTTCAGCGATCTCGACGATGAGGACGGTGATGCTTCCTGAAAAAATCAAATTGCTCGAAGTAAGCATCGCAGGGCAGCTCAAGGGCCAACTGCTGCGTCAATCCCGTTACGAATTTCGCTATCTGGACGCGGATGCCTCCCAACCTCCAGTCGGCTTGTTGATGCCTGCCCAGCAACTGACGTATGAGGATGGAGACCTGTTCCCCGTCATGGATCAGCATTTGCCCGAAGGTGATCTGTTCATGCGCTTGCGCCAGTTGTTTCCCAAACAGGCGTTGACGGCAATGCATTTGCTGGCACTGGTCGGAGCCAACGGCATCGGTCGTCTTGGTTACGCACTGCCGGGGCATGCGCCAGCGCCCAACGCGTCGGTGCTGTCGCGTCAGACGCTGCTCGAGACGGCCTTCACGCCCGAAGTTTTCGATGATCTGGTCAGCGCCTATCTGAGCACCGGTGCCGGCATTGCTGGAATGCAGCCCAAGATCATGGTGCCTGATCGACCCACCATTTCAATTCCGACCTTGATCGTCAAAGCGGGATCTCAGGCCTACCCAGGCCTGGCAGCCAATGAATTCCTATGTCTGCGAGCCGCGCAGCGCGCGGGCATTCAGACGCCTGATTTCGATTTGTCCTACGACGGGCAACTGCTGCTGCTGGACCGCTTCGACATCGAACCCGACGGACAGCGCTTGGGGTTCGAGGATATTGCGTCGCTGATGGGGCTACGGGTGCGCGACACGCTTGCGGATCGCAAATACCACGGCAGCTACCAACGTATCGCCGACGTACTGAAACTGCTGCAACTGCCGGAAGTCAATCTGCATCGATTTTTCGAGCAGGTTGCCTTCACGATCATGGTGCGAAACGGCGACGGCCATCTCAAAAACTATGGCGTCTTGTACAGGACACCGAAGGACATCTGGCTTGCCCCGATGTTCGATGTGGTGACAACGTCCATCTATCGTTACAAACGATATGGCGGTGGTCCGGAACTTGAAGACCGGACGATGGCGCTCAAACTGTTCTCGGGCAAGGGCCAGACGCGAAGTTATCCCGATACCGCCGAATTGCTGCGCTTTGGCCGAACGGTCTGCGGCCTCGAGCGCCCCGGCGCCGTCCTTGAGAGAATCGCGCAGGCCATGGCCTCGGTATTGGACGAAGCCAGCAACGATGTCAGGGTCCCGGTTGCAACATTAGCAGCCATGAGGGACGCCTGGCTCATCGGCATGACCTATGCGACCGAAGCGGCTCGCACGTCCGGCAAGCACATTGCCTGAGCCCATCGCCAACTCCCGCAGAAATGCGGCCTGTCGTGGCCAACGGTCAGCCCGGAATGCCCTTGGGCAGGACCCCCTCCAAAGCACGCAGCTTTTGCCACAGTACGGCCCGCGGCATCTGCATGCCCATTGCCTGCATGCAGCGATCAAGCCGCCCTTGCCGGTTCTTCAGCTGCTCGATAGCCCGGCCGAGATCACGCAGCATCGAGTCTGCGACTCCACGCGTCTAGGCAGGAAGTTTCCGGGCGATGCTGAATCACAGCGCCGCAGCGGCTCGCGGCGACTTCCAGACCTGACGCGCCAAGCGCATCAGATTGCCGCCAAGAACGGCCTGGATGTCCGCGTCCTGATAGCCCCAATTCATCAGAATCTGCACGATCCCCTCCAGCTGCTCTGGCGCGACCATCAGAACGCCCTTCTGGTAGCCAAGTTCGGCGGGAAAGATGTTGCCCATTTTCTCCAGGTAGTCATCCAGTTCCTGGGTATCAAACACATAGTCCAGACCCAGCGCCACATGCTGCGGTCCGACCAGTTGAACCACATAGTCGACATGGCGCGCGAAGGTTTCGCTGCTGTTGTCGTTGTTGCCCAGAAAGTTGCCGATACCGTTGATGCCCACGACACCGCCGGTGTTGGCGCAGGCAAGTATCAGGTCGTCAGGAATGTTGCGCCCATGCGCATGGAGCGCACTCGGATTGCTGTGGGAAAAAATCACCGGTCGGGTTGCCACCGCGAACACATCGCGGACCGTGCGGTGGCCGGTATGGCTGCAGCACACCAGCATGCCGACCCGCTCCATCTCGGCGATCACCACGCGGCCAAAGTCCGTCAGGCCCTTGTCATCATCCTGGCAGCCGCCTCCGACCCGATTGTTGTTGTTGTAGGCCAGCAGCATCCAGCGTACGCCCAGGTCGTAGTAGAGCTGCACCAGACTGGGTTGGTCGGCGAGCGCATTTGCGCCCTCGATGTCAAAACCCACAGCCAAGCGCCCGGTAGCGCGTGCCAGCTCAATATCGTCCGCGCTTTCGATCAGCAGGTAGTCCTGGGGCCGCTGCTTGATCCAGTGACGCATGCCCGCCAAGGTGCGGATGTGATCTTCGATGCCCATATCACCAAAGCCAACATTGAGCATCACTGCATCGACGCCAGCCGTCCGATAGCGCTGAAGCTGCGGCAGGAACGATGCGTCATGGGCGCGCATGACCGGCATGCAGCCATGGTTGTCCCAGACCAGGCTGTTACGCAGCAGCGCGCGCGCGTTGCCTGACGCCGCAGCCATGACCGATGTCAAGCGTGAATCGTTGGAATTGTTCGGTGGCATATCATTTGTTGGCAGGCATGCATCATGGGCAAGACCTTAGACGACGCCATGTCCGCCTGCATTAGGCCGGGCCAACTATTATTTAGGAGCAACGACCGCATGACCCTTGCACCCACCGAAAAGCAGCCATCGCCGGATGAAACATGGTCGCCGCTCGACTTCGACCGGGAATCATTTCGCGTCTCCACAGTTGAAGGCTCGTTCAAGCGTTTTGCTCGCAACGGGGTGCGCACCTTCCACCATGTGGTGGGCGGCAGGGGCATCTCCGACACGGTGCGCTTTGACGACGGTGTACTGCTCACGGTCGTCAATTGCGTACTTCCCCTGATGGCCCGATGGCGCTATGACAACGATGAGCCGCTGATCATGTTGCGCGCGTCGCTGAGTTGCGAGGTCGCGTTCCGCTATGACGGCATCGCGCCGATCATTTTCAACCGGCCCGAAGTCACCCTCGCCTGCCAGCCCGCAGGGCAGCACCTGACGGTCGACGTGATCGGCGGCGCCCGGCAGCAGGGCTTGATCGCTCTGTTTAGGGCATCAAGCTTCGCCGCCCGCTACGGGCTGCAGCCCGATGACCTGCCACCGGCGATGCGCGATGCGCTCACCGGCGATCGACCGGTGGGCCGGATCGCCTCGTTCCCACTGGACCAGCGCATCGCCGGCCTGGTGGCAGATACCATCGACAGCCGGCTCGATGGCGAGATGCGGGTGGTGCAGTACGCGGGGCGCCTGGCCGAGTTGGTGGCCTACACGATCGACGCGATGCAGCACACGCCTACATTGCGCGGTGGCGCGCTGCATCTGCGCCGCGATGTCCACCTGGCCCAGGCCGCGCTCGACCGGCTGCAGCATGATTACCGACGACCGCCGCTGTTTGCCGAACTGGCGCACGAGGTCGGGACCAACCAGAACAAGCTCAAGACGGTGTTCAAGGATGCCTTCGGCCTGACCATGGCCGAGTACTGCCTGGAGCGGCGCATGCGCGAAGCACAGTTGCTGCTGATGGAGGCGACGCTGACCATCGCGCAAGTCGCCGATCGCGTCGGCTACGAACACCAGAGCAGCTTTGCAGCGGCGTTTCGAGGCCACGTCGGCATGTCAGCGCGCGAATATCGGCAGCACCGCGCACCATTCACCCGGACGCTGGAGTCAGCAGCGGACGCCACTATGCGGGTGGATAAGGGTTCACCCGCGGAACAGAATCAGCCAGACTCGTAGTCGGTACGATCGCCTAAATATTCGGTGCAAGTGCAAATGCGGATGACGGCGGCCTTCCGATATCGTTTGACCGGTCGGTCCGGAGCCCCTTTTTTGGAGCCGGCGATCAGTCACTCATGTCAGCCTACTTGAGAAGGAACCGCAAAATGACCACCCGCATGATTTTCAACCTCCATAGTTTCGCGGCCGCGCGGCCCAAGGTCATCGTCCAGGCGTTGGTGGCTGCAGGGTTGATCTCGGCCTTGCCGGTGAGCGCGCAGCAAAAACCGACAGAAGCTGACACCGTCCTGCCAAAGGTGGTCATCACCGCCAACAAGCGCGTCGAAAGCCAGCGCGAAGTCGCGGGTACAGTGTCGGTGTTGCAGGGTAGCGATCTCGAGCGCAGTGGTGCGCGCGATCAGGAAGACTTTTTGAAACTGACGCCTGGCGTGCAACTCAACCGCGGCGATCCCAACAGCAGTGGCATCACCATCCGGGGCTTGAGCAGCCAGGCATCACCCGAGAGCGGCGGTGGACAGCAAAACGCGAGCGGCTCGTACCTGGAAGACGTGCCTCTAGCATCGCCCATCGGCAAGGGGCTGGTGGCAGACATCCTGCCTTTCGACCTGGACCGCATCGAGGTGCTGCGCGGACCGCAGGGCGCCCTGTTCGGGTCGGGGTCGCTTGGGGGCGCCGTGCGCTATCTGCTGGCCAAGCCCGACCTGAAAGCCTTCGGTGCGGCGCTGCAGGTGGGGGCCAGCAGCGTGTCGGAAGGCAAGACCGCCGCATCGCTGTACGGCATGGTCAACGCGCCCCTGAGTGACAAGGCTGCGCTGCGCGTGGTGGCCTATGACCGGACGGCACCGGGCTACATCGACAACAAGGGCACCAAAACAAACGACGCCAACGAGGTGCGCCAGACCGGCGGCCGAGTGCTGTTCACCGTGAAGCCCTTGCGCGAATTGACGGCCACCTTCGTGGCCAGCACGCAGAAGACCACGCAGGATGACTTCAGCTATGTCTTTGGTGACCCGAAGAAGTTGGAGCACGACAACCCCTCGCTCGGCCGCGGCACCTCGCAGTTCGACTTCTCCAGCCTGACGGTGGACTACGACTTGGGCAGCATGATGTTGACTTCCGTCACCGGTTACTGGAAGACCCAGGCTAACTCAAAAGGGGACGACACAAGGCTGTTTGCCACGCTGGGGCTGCAACTGCCGCTGGTGGCGCGCGTCGCCGCTGGCAGCAGCGACGCCAAATCGCAAGAGCTGCGCATCAGCAGCAAGCCCGGTGGCGCGCTCAGCTGGGTGGCCGGCGTGTTCTACCAGACCAACAAGGGCAGTGGTGCTGCCAAACAAAGCGACGCCTCGGCAGCGTTCGGCGTCGTAGATCTGGTGGACTTGAAGACAACCTCGGAAGGTACCGAGAAGGCGGCCTTCTTCGACGGCGAATACGGGCTGGGCGGCGGTTGGAGCGCAGGCTTGGGCGGCCGTGTCTACAAGACCAGCACCGCTTTCCAGCAGACCGGCACGATCTTCGGCGGCCCGAGCAACGGGCCCTTGCTGGCCGGCGGCGACAGCGGCAACACGCCCAAGGTCAGCGTCAAGTACCGGTTCGGTGACAACCTGTGGTACGCCCTGGCCTCCAAGGGCTACCGTTATGGCGGTGTGAATGAAGGGCCGCCGCAGACGACCTTCAAGTCCGACAGCCTGTGGAACTACGAGACCGGGGTTCGCTTGTCACCGGCAGCGGGTGTGCAACTCGACCTGACCGCCTTCATGCTGGACTGGACCGACGCGCAGTTCACCTACTTCGAGCAACGCGGCCAACTGGCCTTCTCGGGCATCGGCAATGTTGGCAAGGCCAGCAGCACCGGCCTGGAAGCCGCCCTGCGCTGGCGCATCAACCCGACCTTCGACGTGGCAGCCTCGCTGGCCAGCATCGATGCCAAGACCACCAAGGATGTGAAGACACTGGCGGGCCGCGCACCGGTGACCATCGCTTCCGGCGCGCGCCTGCCCGGCACCGCCAAACTGCAGACCGCCTTGCAGGGCAACTACCGCTTCACAGGTCCGCTGGACTCTTCGGGGCGGTTCAGCATCACGCACACGCATGTCGGTGAACGGGTCATCGACCTGACAGCCTTCTACAAGGCACCTGCCTACGACACGCTGGACCTAGGCGTGAACTTCAACAAGGGCAACTGGACCCTGGCGGCGGGCCTGAGCAATGTGACTGATGAGCGGGGCATCATGAACATCCAGGGCACACCGGACGGCAGCAAGGTCTTCCAGCAGTACTACCTGCAGCGCCCTCGCACGCTGGATGTGTCGTTGCGCTACGACTTCTAAGACTTGATGGACGCGACCGCCACACCGTCTTCACCACAGGTCCCGGCCCCCGACACCGCCGCCAGCTGGCGTGCTCTGGCCGGCAGCGGTGTACTGGCGATGTTTGGCGTGTCCGCCCTGTACGGCTCCACGTTCGGTTTGTTCCTGCTGCCCCTGCAGCAAAGCCTGGGCTGGAGCCGCGGCGAGATTGCCTTCTCGCTCACCCTGGCCACCTTGTTCACGCCGCTGATCGCGCCACTGACTGGCTGGGTCATCGACAAGGTGGCGCTGCGTCCGCTGATTCTGGCAGGGGTGGTGCTGCAGTCGGCCAATTTCGCCGCCTTTTCGATGATGCAGGGCAGCGTGTGGGTTTACTACGGCTTATGTCTGGCGCTGATGGTGACCGCCGCCGGCGCGTCCTTGCTCAGCCTGGCCAAACTGGTGCAAGGCTGGTTCGACCAATCGTTGGGCCGTGCCTTGGGCCTGCTGTTCGCGTGCGGCGGCGTCGGTGGCATCCTGCATCCGCTGTGGACGCAGGCCGTCATCAGCCAGTTGGGCTGGCGCCAGGCCTTCATGGTCATGGCGATGCTGAGTTTGCTGGCGTGTGGCGCGGCTGCGCTCTTGTTTGTGCGCGAACGCGAGCCGGCGGCGCGCCGGGAGCCCTTAGCAGGGATGGATGCGCGCAAGCCTGTTTCCACCGCGGCGGCCGCCAACGGCAGAGGCCCCAACTCGATGGCTGCATTCATGCGCGACGCGATTTGGTGGAAGCTGGCCTTGTTCAACATGCTGTTCGCGCTGGGTGTGGGTGCCATCTTCATGCACTTCGCTGCGCTGCTGCAGGACCGGGGCGCGACCCCCGGGCAGGCGGCGTTCGCGATGAGTCTGGTCGGCCTGGGTGGCCTGACCGGCAACCTGCTGGCCGGCTGGCTGGCCGACCGCATGCCGGCCTCGCGCCTGGCGGTGATTGTGATGGCCATGCCCATGCTGGCCACGTTGACGATCTATGCCGGTGGCGGGCTGTGGGTCAGCATCGCGGCGGGCGGCTTGCTGGGCCTGTGCTCGGGCGGAGACAACAGCGTCAGCCTGATACTGGCGCGCCGCTACTTCAGCGCCGATACCTTTGGACGTGCCAGCGCCACGCAAATGGTGGCCACGGCGGCGGGCGGCGGCGTGTCGCCATGGCTGGCCGGCTTGGTGCACGACCGCACTGGCAACTACGACCTGGCCTTGATCATGGCTGCGGCCTGCATGGGTGCCGCTGCCCTGGCTGCCTGGTGGCTGCCCGAGCACCGCGCAGCCACCAGACCTGATGGCGACACCGTCGCTTCGGGTGCCTGAACGTGCAGCGCTGGCGCAACGCCCTGCTGGCTCTGCTGAGCCACGAAGCGGCCGGGCTGTTCATCGCCGCGCTAGTGAGTCTGCTCTTCTGGAGCATGGCACTGGCGGTACCCACCGCGTTGCGCTGGCCAGTGGCCACGCTGGGGCTCGTGCTGGGCGGGTTGCTCGGTTTGGCCTCCATCAAACATCTGTGGGCTTTGTCGCGCGCACGCCGGGCCACGCCACCACCGGGCCGCATGATCGACCTCGGCGGCTACTGCGTACACCTCCTGGCCGAGGGCGACGCGCGCGATGGTCGCGCGCCGATCGTCTGGTTCGCCGGTGGCCACGCCAGCGGCTTCGCCATCCACCACATGCACCGGATCTTTCGCGACGAGACCCGCTCGATCCTGATCGACCGCCCGGGCACCGGATGGAGCGACACCGGGCCGTTTCCGCGCAGCACCGCGCGCGAGGCAGACGAGATGGTGTTGGCGCTGGAACTTGCCGGGGAGACAGGGCCCTTCATCTGGGCCGGTCATTCCTTCGGCGGATTGCTGTGCGCCAACATCGCAAGGCGCCGACCGGACCTGGTGCACACGCTGGTGCTGCTGGACCCGACACC
>Ga0114978_10005195_pt1 | contig 10444 bp, 6 predicted proteins | sample S_140212_EF_Meta_FD_87027 | JGI IMG/M metagenome (GOLD analysis project Ga0114978, IMG submission 87027) | Freshwater microbial communities from Lake Simoncouche, Canada to study carbon cycling - S_140212_EF_MetaG | ecosystem: Environmental > Aquatic > Freshwater > Lake | place: Lake...
TACGGCTCGAAGTTCCACCGCCTGCGGATGAGCCGCGGCCAGCAGGGGATCGGGATCTCGGCCGCCGGGATGTACGGCGTGCTCACGACCGGCAAGCCGGTGAAGATCATCTCGAAGATCTCCGCCAAGGAAGCGGCCCACTACTACGAACTGCGGATCGACACGAAGACCAACGAGCCGCAGATCCTCAATGGCAAGGGGGAGGGAATCGATCTTCCTCCCGGCAAGGCGGCAGCCGACTTGATGGCCAAGCATGGCATCGATTGGGTGGCCGTCAACGATCTCGGCCACGCGATCGATCACGGCACGCGCGTGACGATCGAGATGGAGGCGAAGTTTCAGCGTGGCCGCGGGAGCGTCGAGGAGTATCTCGAGCAGACGGCGATCGCCAATCCCCATTGCCGGATCCATTTCCAGGGGCCCGATGGCCCGGAGCGGATCCTCGAGCGATCGACGCATGATCTGCCGCCTGAGCCGAAGGAGATCAAGCCCCATCCCTACGGCGTCGAGCTCGGTCGCCTCGTGACGATGCTCCAGGAACATGCCAAGCTGACGGTGGCCCAGTTCCTCACCAGCTCCTTCTCGCGCGTCTCCCCCGGGATCGCTCGAAAGCTCTGTGACACGGCGAAGCTCTCGACGCGGGCCAGCTGCGCGAAGCTCGGCCGCGGCGAGGCCGATGCCCTCTACAAGGCGATCCAGGAAACGAAGATCCCGCCGCCGGCCACAGACTGCATCGTGCCGATCGGTGAGCCGCGCTTGCTCGCGGGATTGCGGCAGGTCGTGCCGGGGGAGTTTTTCACCGCAGCCACCCGGCCGCCGGGGGTTTACCGGGGCAACCCATTCGTGATCGAGGCGTCGCTGGCCTACGGCGGCGGCCCCGGCGCGCAGAAAGTGTCGCTCGAGGCGCTCACGGAGATCGCCGGCGAGAGCGACGCCCGCAGCCTGCGGCAATTCCTCACCACGACGTTTTCTGGAATGAGTGGAGAGGCGGCCGACAAGATCCTCGACGAGGCGAAGCTCGCCAGCCGTCAGTCCCCCTCGAAGCTCAAGAAAGACGCCCTGACAACGCTTCACTCTGCGATGCAACACGTCAACGTGGATGAGGGCTCGAACATGTCGGTGCTGCGGTTCGCCAACCGCGTGCCGCTCCAGTTCCAGCACTCCGCCTGCGCCGTCACCCAGACGATCCTCGCCACGAACTGGCGCTCCTACGGCCTCTCCCAGTCGCGCGGCAGCCTCCCCTCAGGCCCGGTGACGGTGATGGTCCACATGGCGAGCGTCTGGGTGCCGTTCACAAGTGAGTCGAAGGAGGCGATCGCCTCCTACCCTGAGATCCAAAAGGAGATCCGTCTCGCCCTCCAGGCCGTGGGGCGCAACCTCGGCATGTACCTGCGCCGCCGCCTCCGCGTCGCTCAGGAGGGACAGCGCCGCAGCATCTTCCTCCGCTACCTCGGCGAGGTGGCCCAGGCCGTCTCGACGATCAACGGCACTGACGCCAAGAAGCTCTACGAGGATCTCCTGGCGCTGGCCAAGAAGAAGACCTCGCAGGCCGACGTCCGCTATGACGACCGGGGCCGCCCGATCGTGGAGGAGGAGGAGGTGCTCGATCTCGGTAAGCACTGCATCATCGTCGCGCCGGGCGAGGTCGGCCTCACCCAGGCCGCTGCCGATTTGGTCGATGACGACATCTCCGCCGGGCGGAAGCCGCCGACGAAGGAAGCAGGCAAGAAGAAGCGCGGAAAGATCGCCACCGTGGAAGGGGAAGCCGCCGCCGACGCGGACGACGAGCCGAAGGCGAAGCCCGCGAAGGAAGACGTGAAGAAGCCCGGGAAGGGGAAGAAGGGAAAGTAAGAGCCCCGCCCCGCCGACCGGCCTGTCATCGGACGGGGCGATTGCGTCCCAGGACAGACCGCTCCTGCCACCGGAGCACGAGGATCGCGACAAGCGTCGCCACGAGAATCACGGATTCCTTCGTCAGCGAACTCCTCCGCGAGTTGCCCGAGCACCGGCGCGTAGTCCTGGGCGAGCGGGCAGGTGGGATGGAGGAAGGCAAAGCAGACGGCCCGGCCATCGTCCCCGAGAAGATCGGCAAAGGGTACGCGTTCCCCACTGAGGGCCTGGAGTTCGAGCCGTTCGACGGCAATCGGCTCGCCTTCCCGAGAGTCAAGCGTCCCCACCGGCGGATCAGCCGCCAGCAGCGCGGCGCTTCCCAGCGCCGACAGCAGACACAAAAGCCAAACGAATCGCATCGCGGAACTCACCTCAACGTCTTTCCCTGACAGGAAACGGATCAATACTCCAACTCAAACCCCGCCGCTTGGAGTGCCGCCAGACTGCGGCGGATGCCGTCGCTGGTGTCGTGGAGCGGTTCGTATTCCACCAGAAACGTGCCATCATAGCCGGTGCGGGGGAGAAGATCGGCCCAGTCGATGCCGTCGGCGACGTCGCCCACGGCGGCGGCCCGCCAGCCCTCGCCGGCCCGGGCCCAGTCCTTCAGATGGCAGTAGGTAATCCGGCCACGGAGGAGATCGACTCCACAGGAACGGTCGGCCGGATCGGCCGCGCGGAGATTGCCGGGGTCGAAGTTGAAGCCGATCCTCGCCGGGAGGTCGCCGAGGAGCCGGCGGAGGCCGGCGGGGTGAGTCGTGACGGTGTGGTGGTGAAGGGCGGAGCCGTCGGGGCGGTGGTCGATCGCGCCGTGGGTCTCGATCGCCATCGCGAGCCCGAGGCGATCGAGCTCCCGGTCGCACGCGATCAGCGCGTCGACCATCCGGGCATAGCGGGCGTCGTCCATGGCAGCCCACGGCGTGAAGCCAGCGAAATAGCGGACCTGCCTGGCGCCACACTCGGCCGCTGCCCGCGACTGCCGGATCGCCTTCACGACCGCCGCAGCCACCTCTTCGGGGCCGCCGGCTGAGAAGTCGTTCTCGATGCAGCAGCCGGGGGTCGCGATGCCGCTGGATGCGACCAGCCCCCTGAACGCGGCGATGTCGGCCGCAGAGGGCGTTTCGGGCAGGCGGCCCGGCTGGCCACCGCCGATCCCAAACTCGAGTTCACGGAATCCGAACTCCTCGGCAATCCGGAAGTGATCGGCCATCGGCAGCGCGCGGAAGCCCCACTCCCCGCAGCCGACGCGGAGACGGCGGTGCTGCAGCGGAGGCGCGGATGGCAGCGGAGGCGTGGATGGACTCGGAGTCATGCGAGGATTCCCTGGATCTGTCGGGCTGGTTGGACGCCGGTGAGCTTCTGATCGAGCCCCCCGTAGAAGTATGTGAGCCGCTCGGGGTCGAGCCCCATCAGATGGAGGATCGTGGCGTGGAGATCACGGACGTGGTGGCGATTGACCACGGCTTCATGGCCGAGGTCGTCGGTCTCGCCGTAGCTCGTTCCCCCCTTCACGCCACCGCCTGCCAGAAAATAGGTAAAGCCCTTTGGGTTGTGGTCGCGGCCACCGTTGGCCCCCTGCCCCACCGGCTGACGGCCGAACTCTCCCCCCCAGACGATGAGCGTGTCGTCAAGGAGACCGCGGGCCTTGAGGTCGGCAAGCAGCGCCGCGATCGGCTGATCGATCTCAGGGGCGTGGATGGCGAGATTCTCCTCGACGCCGTTGTGGGCGTCCCAGTTCTGCTGCTGGTGCCCGCCGCCGGAGTAGATCTGCACGAAGCGGACGCCGCGCTCGACGAGCCTCCGGGCGACGAGGCACTGGCGGCCGAACGGGGCGGGGCCGAGCGAGAGTGGGTGAGCTCCTTTCTTCTCGAACAGCCCGTAGGCGGCAAGCGTCGCCGGGCTCTCGTCGGAGAGATCCAACAGCTCCGGGCCGCTCGCCTGGAGTTGGAAGCCGAGTTCGTAGGCGGCCACCCGGGCTTCGAGATCACCGGTGGCGGTGCGGGCATCGGCGTGGATCCGGTTGAGGGCGGCGAGGGTGTCGACGCCGTCGCGCTGCATCCCCCGCGTCACCCCGGTGGGCGGATCGAGGGCCGGGATCGCCTCGCCGGCCGAGCGGAACACCGTCCCCTGAAAGGCCGAAGGCATGTATCCAGCCGCCCAGTTAGCGGCGCCGGGGATCGGCCCGCCGCGCGGATCGAGCATGACGACGAAGCCGGGGAGATTGTCGTTTTCGCTCCCCAGGCCGTAGGAGAGCCAGCTCCCCAGCGTCGGATGCCCCTGGAGAATCCTCCCGGTGTTCATCTGCAGATTCGCTGACCCGTGGGCGAAGGAATCGGCCCACAGGCTCTTCACAACAGCCAATTCATCGGCATGCCCGGCAAGCTTCGGCAAGGCGTCGGAGATCCACAGGCCCGACTGGCCATGCTGGCGGAAGGTCCGCTTCGAGCCGAGGAGCGTCTGCTTCTGGAGCGAGCGGCGGCGGATCTCGAGCTCGATCTCCTGGCCGTCACGCTTCTGGAGTTCGGGCTTGTAATCGAACAGGTCCATCTGTGACGGACCGCCATACATGTAGAGAAAAATGCAGGCCTTGGCCCCCTTGCGGTGGGCCGGCTTCGGCGCGAGCGGCCGGCGGTCGGCCGGGCCGGCAGCCGATGCGAAAAAACCGTCCTTCTCGAGGAGGCCTGCGAGCGCAAGGCCTGAGAAGCCGGCGCCGGCGTCGAGGAGCAACCGGCGGCGGGGCACACCGAGGCATGCATGGGCTGTGCGATCATCCATCGGCTCGAGGCTCCGCTTCAGTCGACGGTGACAAACTCATTGAGATTGAGGACGAGAAGGGCGAGATCGCGACGAGCGCGGCGCCGGGCCTCATCAAGGCTCGAAGGCACGGCTGGATCGACGCGGAACGGCTCGCCACCGGCGGGATGAACGACGAACCGGCGGGCGATCGTGACGGCGCCGAGCGTTCTCAAGCCAGCCTGCCCCGGACGGTCGAGCGGCTCTTGATCGACAGCCTCGAGCAGCGGCACGGTCGGAAAGGGGGACTCGCCGTCTGCCAACCACGCCGTCAACTGCCCCCCGCGCCGCTCGAGCCGCAGCCGGCTCCAGGCATCGGTATGGACCGGATGCTTTACCGACGCCAGCACCGTCACGCCATCGGGATTCACCCGCCGCAATTCAACGACGCCATCCTCTGGCACGACGACCAGCTCGTAGCCGGTGACGCGCTGGGAGGCCAAGTCGCCGCTGGGGACGCCGGCGAACACCAGCGCGATGATGTCAGCCGCATCGCGGACGAACAGCTCGGCCTCGATGACGCCGTCGCGGCATGCCATCCCCGGCGAGAATCCGGTCGGCGGCACGGCCGACGGCTCGCCTCCAAACAGCGCGAACGGACCAGCGGCCGGGTCGGCGTTGACGATCCCCTCGTAACTTCCCCCCCAGACGCCCCCGCCCACGCTCCACCCGGCCGCCGGGCTGACCTCGAGGATCTGCTCCGGGCGGAGAATCTTCCGGTAGCCTTCCTGAAGGGCCCGAGGGACGAGGGGGCGGAGCTGAATCGCGTCGGCCTGGGACGCCCAGATCGAGGTCTGCCGGTCAAGATAGCCGCGGGCGACCGCAGCCTCCTCCGAGGACGGCCCGCGCGAAAGCGCCCGCTCGAAGAGGCGGCGGACAAACGCCTCGTCTTCCCCCTCGGGCGCGGTCGGGCCGGTCTCCGTCGCGACGCGCTCAGCGAGGGCCAGGGCGCGTTTGCGGGCGAAGTCGCCGTTGACCATGAGAAGGGCCTGCGGCGCGACGGTGGTTACGGCACGCTCGCCGACGGGGCTGGTGGTATTGGTGTAATCGAGGGCTTCGAGCTCCGGCACGAGGAGCGTGCGCTTGACGAAGCCGTAGATGCTGCGGCGATCTTGCTCGCGCGGATGCGAGATTTCCCAGCCGAGACCAGGCCGCGACTGACCGGAGAGCGAATCGGGCCCGACCTGCATGAAGAAGCCCCGTCCGCCGACTGCCGGATTGATCGATTCCGACGCGGCCAGGAAGGCATCACGGATGATCTCCGCTTCGAGCCGGCGCCGAGTCTGCCGCCAGAGGAGCGTGTTCGGCTCATCCGCCGCGAGGCACTCCGGCCGATCGGCCCGTGACGACATCCGATAGGCCTGCGACCGGAGGATCGTGCGGTGGAGGGCTTTGAGGCTCCAGCCCGAGTCGACGAGTTCCGCCGCGAGCCAATCGAGCAATTCCGGATGGCTGGCGGCGAGGCCGGCGGCGCCGAAGTCATTCGGCGTGGCGACGAGCCCGCGACCGAAGCTGTGCTGCCAGAGCCGATTGGCGGCGACACGGGCCGTGAGCGGATTGGCGGGACTGGCGATCCACTCCGCCAGCGCCCGCCGCCCTTCGAGGCCGGAGGGAGCCGCGGCCCCGCTTCGGAACAGTTCGGGGAGGCCCGGAGTGACGACCGCACCGGGGGTGCCGGGGTTACCGCGGACGAGAACGTGGCTGGGCTCCATCGGGCCTTCGGCCTCACGCGCTGACAGTGCCCATTCCTCTCCTGCGGCGATCGGCAGGAACATCGCCGCGTCTGGCTTCGGAGGGAGCAGCGCCCGTTCGTAGCGCTTCACGCCACGGATCATGCCGATGAGGCTGTAGTAGTCGGCCTGCGAGAAAGGGTCGAACTTGTGGTCGTGGCAGCGGGCACAGCCGAGCGTTGTGCCGAGGAACGCCTGACCGATCGTGGAGAGGGCGTCGTCGAGCTCGTCGTATCGGGCGAGGCGGATATCGTCCGGCTCGTCATCCCACGTCCCGAGATGCCAGAACCCGGAGGCGATGACGGCGGAGTCGGTGCGCGGCTCGAGGAGATCGCCGGCGATCTGCTCGCGGATGAAACGGTCGAAGGGCATGTCGTCGTTGATCGCCCCAATCACCCAATCGCGGTAGCGCCAGGCGTAGGGCTTCTCGTCGTCGCGCTCATAGCCGTTGGTCTGGGCATAACGGACGACATCGAGCCAGTGCCGCGCCTGTCGCTCACCGTAGGCGGGCATCGCCAGGAGCTTGTCGACAAGCGCTCCCCAGGCGGCGTCTGAAGCGTCACGCTCGAATGTCTGGACCGCCTCCAGTGGCGGCGGGAGCCCGACCGCGTCGAACCACAGTCGCCGCACCTGCTCGTGCGGCGTCGCGGCGGGATTAGCGCTGATGCCGGCAGCGGCCATCCGGGCCCTCAAGATCGCGTCGATGGCTCCCGATCCCTGATCGGTGCCCTCTTCAGCTATCGGCACGGCGGGCCTGACGACCGGCCCATAGGCCCAGCGTGCCCGGTCGTCCTCGTTGATCGTGAACCCTGCCCGACGGACGGCGGCCACAGGCTCTCCCTCCGCGCCGGGCCAGGGGAGCCCACGCCGCACCCACTCCTCGAGTAACTCGATCTGCGCTGGCGCGAGCCTGCCAGCGGGGGGCATCTGCAGGGCGGGGTCGTCGTAATGGACCGCCTTCAGCAGCAGGCTCCCGGCCGGCTCGCCAGAGACTGCCGCAGGACCCGAATCCCCTCCGGCGAGAAGCGCGGCGAGTGAGTCGAGCCGCAATCCCCCCTCGGCCCCGGCGGCATGGCACTCCAGGCAATGGTCGAGGAGGAGCGGGCGGATGCGCGTCTCGAAGAACGCCTGATCGGCCGCACGTGCCACGGCCGACGTGGCCTCATCGCCGCGCGCCGCTCCACCCGCCGCAACCAGCGCGATCATCACCCCCGCGGCCCACGCCAGACGGGCGCGACGGACCGATTTCTCTGATGGATTTCGCATGGGAAGACTCCGTCAGCAAGTTTACGTCGCCACGCCCCGCGGAGCCATGCGGAACACGAGCGTGCGTCACAGCGAGATCTGCTCGCCGATCTCCATCACCTGGTCGGCCGGCACCTGGTAGCGGCGTTCCTCCTGGACGGCATTTCGCTTGAGGTAGGCGAAGATCACCTCGGGGATGTGGGACAGGCGTCCCCCTTCGTTGGCGATGATCGTCGAGTGGCCAATGAAGAACGTGGCGGTGTCGACGTCGAACGGGATTCGGTGCTCCGCGGCAAGTCGGCGGAGGAGGGGGATCAGGAGGGGCTGCTCCATGTACCCAAACCGGACGGTGATCCTCCAGAAGCCATCGGTGAGGGGCTCGACCTTCGATCGCTCTTCATCCTTGACCTCGGGCACCGGCATGTCGATGACGGTGAGAAGCACCACCGTCTCTTGGAGCGCCCGGGTGAGCTCCACATGGTGGACGAGGACAGGGGGAACGTGCTCGACGCTCGGCGCCAGGAACACCGCCCCTCCCGGCACGCGCGAGGCTACCTGGCTTTTGAGCTCCGGCCATTCCTCTTCCCAGGGGCCGAATTGCCGGGAGTAGCGATCGATGACCGCCGTCCGCCCATGGCTCCAGATGAGCATGCTGGCAATCAGCGCCGCGCCGATGAGCATCGGCACGTAGCCACCGTCGAAGAACTTGAACAGATTCGCAGTTAGGAAGGGGATGTCGAGGGCGAGGAAAAAGGCGAGCAGCCCGAGGCTCGGCCACTTCGGCCAGCCCCAGGTGTAACGGACGACGAGGTAATAGAGGACCGATGTCACGGCCATCGTACCGGTGACGGCGATCCCGTAGGCCGCGGCAAGCCGAACGCTCTCGCGGAAGGTGAGCACGAGCGCCAGGCAGCCGATGGCCAGCAGCACATTGACCTCGGGAATGTAGATCTGCCCTTCGTTGTCGCGAGCCGTGTGGCGAATCGTCATCCGGGGGAGGAAGCCCTGGAGCATCGCCTGCCGGGTGAGCGAAAACGCGCCGGAGATCAGGGCCTGCGAGGCGATCACCGTGGCGAGGCTCGAGAGGATGACCAGCGCCCACGTGGCCGCTCCGGGAGGCACCATGCGGAAGAAGGGTTCGGCGGCAGCCGAGGGATCGCGGAGGATGAGGGCTCCCTGCCCCAGGTAGGCAAGGACGAGCGCCGGGAGGACGAGCACACTCCAGGCCAACCGGATCGGCTTCAGTCCAAAGTGGCCCATGTCGGCGTAGAGAGCCTCGCCACCGGTGACGACAAGGACAACCGATCCGAGGATGTGGATCCCGCGGAAGCCGTGCCGCAGAAAGAACTCGATGCCCCACCAGGGAGAGAGCGCCCTGATGACCTCCGGCTCCTCAAGGATCTGCCGCAGCCCCAGAAGCGCGAGCGTCGTGAACCAGACGAGCATCACCGGGCCGAACAGCTTCCCGACGTCGCCGGTGCCCCGCGACTGGATCGCGAACAAGCCGACGAGGATCAGGCAGGTGATCGGAACGACGAAGCCCTTGAGCGCTGGGCTGGCGACGGCGAGCCCCTCGACGGCCGAAAGCACGGAGATCGCCGGCGTGATCACGCCGTCGCCATAGAGGAGCGACGCGCCGACGACGGCCAGGAGCGTCATCCCGGAGACACCGCCGATTCCGCGGGCGGAGTGGCGGTAGCGATCGGGCACGAGGGCCAAGAGCGCCAGGATCCCCCCTTCCCCGCCATGATCGGCCCGCATCACGAAGACGACATACTTCACCGTGACGACGAGGATCAGCGCCCAGAACATGAGCGAGAGGATGCCGAACAGATCGGTGCGGTCGACGGTGTGGCCGTGGGCGGCGGCGACATGGAGGCATTCTTTGAGCGTGTAGAGGGGGCTTGTGCCGATGTCGCCAAAGACCACTCCGAGCGCGAGAAACGCAAGGCTCAAGATGCCGCCCCTGCCAGCCCCATGGGCGTGCGGGGAGGCGGGGCTGGTGCCATGATTCATCAACGTCTCCTCGGGCTCTGGGCAAGCCAGTCTAGCGGCGGAAGGTTGCCCCTTACCCGTCACCCCTGACACGGCCGAAACCGGGCGAGAATCAGCCGGCACCGGGGGATCACCTCGCGGAAACGGGAGCCGTTGGCGGCTCTTTCTGGACAGGTTCCGTAGCGGTGCCAAAATACCGCCACCGGTGCTACGGTGATCTCAATGAGAACGACCCTCTCCATCGACGATGACGTCCTCGACGAGGCGCGGGCTCTGGCCACGCGTGCGCGGAAACCGTTCCGCGCGATCGTCAACGAGGCGCTGCGTAGGGGCCTGAAGGCCTTGGCGGTGCCAGAGCCGCGGAAGCCCTACGTCACAGAGCCACGGCCGCTGGCGCTGCGATCGGGAATACAGATCGACAACGTGCAGGAGCTGTTGTCACTGCTTGACAGCGAAGGGCGGGGGTGATCACGATCCGCAGAGCGCGCTGGCCATCGAGCATGGCTGTGTGCTCTGCTCGACCGACGGCGACTTCGCCCGCTTTCCCGGGCTTGAGTGGCAGAATCCCCTCGCCTGATTCCAGGGGGCGAGCCTCCTCCGTATCCGTGTGATCCCCTTCACCACGCCCCCCGATCTCCGTCAGTCTGCGGCGCTCATGCCGGACGTGAGGCGGATAGAGAGCCGTCACACCAAAATCCCCTTCACGACCTCGCCGTGGATGTCGGTGAGGCGGAAGTCGCGCCCCTGATAGGGATAGGTGAGGCGGAGGTGGTCGATCCCCATGAGATGCAGGA
>Ga0114978_10005196_pt1 | contig 10444 bp, 6 predicted proteins | sample S_140212_EF_Meta_FD_87027 | JGI IMG/M metagenome (GOLD analysis project Ga0114978, IMG submission 87027) | Freshwater microbial communities from Lake Simoncouche, Canada to study carbon cycling - S_140212_EF_MetaG | ecosystem: Environmental > Aquatic > Freshwater > Lake | place: Lake...
ATTCAGCTGCGCGAACTCGGCCACATAGGCCGGCAGCGGCATCAGCCGGGTCCGCGGCCGCTGATGCAGGCTTTTTACCAAGGCCATCACCTTGGTCTCGAGCATGCCCGGCACCAGCCATTCGCAGCGCTCCTCGTTGACCTGGTTCAGGGCATAGATCGGTAAAGTCACGGTCAAACCGTCGCGCGCGTCACCGGGTTCGTGCAGATAGCTGACATTGCAGTCGACGCCGCCCAGGCGGATGGTCTTCGGAAAGGCGTTGCTGGTGATACCGGCGGCCTCATGACGCATCAACTCGTCACGACTCAACTGCAGCAACTTCGGCTCGGCGCGGGCCGCATGGCGGTACCAGCGCTCGAGCGTCGCGCCCGAACAGACCTCGACCGGCAGCATGCTGTCGTAGAAAGCGTAGATCAATTCATCGTCGACCAGTACATCCTGACGGCGCGACTTGTGTTCGAGCTCTTCGACCTTGGCAATCTGCTTCTGGTTATGTGCCAGAAATGGCAATCTTGTTTCCCATTCCCCATTCACCAATGCCTCACGAATGAAAATCGCGCGCGCCGCGATCGGGTCGACATTGCCAAAATTGACCCGCCGGTTGCTGTAGATGACGATGCCGTACAGGGTGGCCCGTTCAAGCGCAATCACTTCGGCAGCCTTCTTTTCCCAATGCGGTTCCTGCATTTGGGTCTTGATCAGATGCCCGGCAATGCCAGGCAGCCATTGCGGCTCGATCGCCGCGATGCCGCGGCCGAACAGCCTGGTGGTGTCCACCAGTTCGGCAGCGACGATCCAGCGCCCTGGCTTCTTGCTCAGGTGCACGCCCGGATGACGCCAGAACTTGATGCCGCGTGCGCCCAGATACCACTCATCGTCTTCGCTCTTGCAGCCGAGATTACCCAGCAGCCCGGCCAGCATTGACAGATGCAGTTGCTCATAGGTGGCCGCTGCGCCGTTCAGCCGCCAGCCATGTTCGGCCACGACGGTGTGTAGCTGAGTATGAATGTCGCGCCATTCGCGCACGCGGCGCACGCTGACGAAGTTTTCGCGCAGCAGCTGTTCGTAACGGCGATTGCTGAGCTTGTGCTCGCCATGGCCGCCGCGCGCTTCCTCGAGCCATTTCCAGAGCTTCAGATAGCCGCTGAATTCCGACTTTTCGTCATCGAATTTCTTGTGCTTCTCATCGGCGGCCTGCTGCTGATCCATCGGCCGGTCGCGCACATCCTGACCACTTAATGCACTGGCGATGATCAGGACTTCGGTCAGGGCCTCGCGACTGCGGGCCTCCAGAATCATCCGGCCGACGCGCGGGTCCAGCGGCAACTTGGATAACTCGCGCCCCATCGGCGTCAAGTCATTGGCCTCGTCGACGGCGCCGAGCTCGTTGAGCAGTTGATAGCCGTCGGCAACGGCTTTGCGTGGCGGCGGCTCGATGAATGGGAATTCGTCGACCTGGCCCAAACCCAGTGACTTCATACGCAAAATCACGCCGGCAAGAGATGAACGCAGGATTTCAGGATCGGTGAAGCGCGGGCGGGCGAGGAAATCCTTCTCGTCATACAGGCGGATGCAGATGCCGTTGGCGACTCGGCCGCAGCGACCGGCACGCTGGTTGGCCGCCGCCTGGCTGATCGGTTCGATCTGCAACTGCTCGACCTTGTTGCGATAGCTGTAGCGTTTGACGCGAGCCATCCCGGGATCAATCACATAGCGGATGCCTGGCACCGTCAAGGAAGTTTCAGCCACATTGGTCGCCAAGACGATGCGGCGCGCGCCATGCGGCTCGAAGATCTTGTCCTGCTCCTGCGGCGACAGCCTGGCAAACAGCGGCAACACATCGACACCGGGCGGGTGGTGCTTGCGCAGGTGATCGGCGGCTTCGCGGATTTCGCGCTCGCCGGGCAAAAACACCAGCACATCGCCACCGCCGTCGCGCCAGAGCTCGTCGATCGCGTCACCGATCGCATGGTTCAGGTCATATTCACGGCTTTCCTCGAAGGGCCGGTAGCGCTGCTCGACCGGAAACAGCCGCCCCGACACGGTCAATACCGGCGCAGGGCCACCCGGGCCGGCGAAATGATTGGCAAAGCGCTCCGCATCGATCGTGGCCGAGGTGACGATGACCTTCAGATCGCGACGCTTTTTCAGCACCTCGCGCAGGTAACCGAGCAGGAAGTCGATATTCAGACTGCGCTCGTGGGCCTCGTCAATGATCAACGTGTCATAGGCCAGCAGCAGTGGATCGGTCTGTGTTTCAGCCAGCAAGATGCCATCGGTCATCAGCTTGACCGAAGCTCCAGCTGAGAGCCGGTCCTGAAAACGCACCTTGAATCCGACCACCTCCCCAAGCGGCGTCTTCAACTCTTCGGCAATGCGTTTGGCCACGCTGCTGGCGGCAATCCGGCGCGGCTGGGTATGGCCGATCAGTCGCCCGCTATTGGCACGACCACGGCCCAATGCCAGGGCGATCTTGGGCAACTGGGTGGTCTTGCCCGAGCCAGTTTCACCGCAAACGATGATGACCTGATGCTGTTCGAGCGCACGCGCAATGTCCTCACGCCGGCCGGAAACCGGCAGGGCTTCGGGAAAAGTGATGACAGGCAGCGGGTTGGCGACGATTGCCTGGCGACGCGGAGCCTTGGGTGGAGAGGGAGACGATGAGTTCACGAGCAGCGGATTATCCGCGCCCGGCGCCTCATTCGTTTCTGAGTAGATAAGTAATGATATTGATCGACGCGCCTTGCGGGTCGCGGATGCAGGCCATGCGTCCGACTTTGGGAATATCCACGGCTGGCAGCTGCACTGTCCCGCCGAGCGCCGTGCACCGGGCCAGCGCCGCGTCGACATCATCGACAGTGATGTAGCAGCCCCAGGCAGACGCCATGGACTGGCCCGGATCAGGCCAAGCCATCATGCCGGCCACGGCGGTTTCGCCGACCTTGACGACCAGGTATTGGCCACCAGGCAGGTCCATGTGATCGAAGGACCAGCCGAACAAGGGGCCATAGAACAAGGCGGCTTGACCTGGGTCGTCGGTCGTCAGTTCGGACCAGCTGAAGGCACCATGAGTCTTGAATGCATCCATCGCTTTCTCCTTGAAAAATTTAAACCTTGATGCTGCTGGCGCGCCAGACTGCCATCAATCCCTTGCTTGATCAGCCACAGAAGGCAGGCTGCGGCACAATTGCGCCCATGAGTCTTGTCTTTCCCCATACCTTCGTGCCCTGGTTCCGCTCGGTAGCGCCCTATATCCATGCCTACCGGGGCGAGACCTTCGTGGTGGGGATGCCGGGCGAGCTGGTCGCTGCGGGCAAGCTGAATGCGTTCGTGCAGGACCTATCGATCCTGCACGCGATGGGCATCAAGATCGTGCTGGTGCATGGGTTCCGACCGCAGGTCAATGAACAGCTGGCGGCCAAAGGACAGACTCCGCAGTACAGCCATGGCCATCGAATTACCGACGAGTTGGCGCTCGACTGTGCCGAGGAAGCCGCCGGGCAGCTTCGCTTCCAGATCGAAGCGGCGTTTTCGCAAGGTTTGCCGAATACGCCAATGGCCAATGCCACCGTGCGCGTGGTGTCCGGCAATTTCCTCACGGCCCGGCCGGTCGGCATCGTCGACGGGGTCGATTTCCAGCATAGCGGGGTGGTTCGCAAGGTCGACGCAGCGGCGATACAACGCGCCATCGACAGCGGCGCCGTGGTGCTGCTGTCACCATTCGGTTTTTCACCTACCGGCGAAGCATTCAACCTGACGATGGAGGATGTTGCAACCAATACGGCGATCGCTTTGCAGGCGGACAAACTGCTTTTCGTCTGCGAAATCGCCGGCGTGCGCGAAGACCCTGACGACCCGGAAAGCGCCATCGACACCGAATTGGCGCTGGCCGATGCAGAGCGGATGCTGGCCGGTCTAGCCGACCCGGTGCAACCGACCGAGATCGCGTTCTACCTGCGTCATTGCGTCAGGGCCTGCCAGGCCGGCGTCGAGCGCTCGCATATCTTGCCCTTCGCTGTCGACGGCGCGCTGCTGCAGGAGGTCTATACCCATGATGGCATTGGCACGATGGTGGTCGATGAAAAGCTGGAAAGCCTGCGCGAGGCCAGTTCTGACGACATTGGCGGCATCATTACGCTGATCGAGCCGCTTGAGCGCGATGGCACCTTGGTCAAACGCAGCCGCACGGAAATCGAACGCGACATCGATCTCTATACCGTCATCGAACATGACGGCGTGATTTTCGGTTGTGCGGCACTCTACCCCTATGTCGAAGCGCGCACCGGCGAGATGGCAGCGCTGACGGTATCGCCAGCGGTGCAGGGACAGGGCGATGGCGACCGCATCCTCAAGCGTATCGAGCAAAATGCCCGCGCGCAGGGTTTGTCGAGCATTTTTGTATTGACCACCCGCACCAAGCATTGGTTCATCAAACGGGGTTTCAATCCGGTTGACCCGGAATGGCTGCCCGAAGAGCGCAAACGCAAATACAACTGGGACCGGCGCGCCCAGGTGTTGGTCAAGAAACTCGCCTGAATCCGCTATTTCGCCGGCACGCCAAATTGCGTGCCATTCAATGTTTTGTCATGAGGAACGACTATGGCCCGCTTGGTGCAATGTGTTTATTTGAAAAAAGAAGGCGAAGGCATGGACTTCGCACCATATCCGGGTGAACTGGGCAAACGGATCTATCAGGGAGTCTGCAAGGAAGCCTGGGCTGCCTGGATGAAGCACCAGACGATGCTGGTCAATGAAAACCGTCTGAACCTCGCCGATCTGCGCTCCCGTCAATACCTCGCCCGCCAGATGGAGCAGTTCTTCTTCGGCACCGGTGCTGAGGCAGTGGCCGGTTATGTTCCGCCGACGGACTGAGCGAAAGCCATCTGATTTCACTTTGCGCCAGGTCAAATTGATCACGCGGAATCTGAAGATTAATATGCCGAGGCCGATCTCATCGGCAAGGCAAGCGGATTGACGGTACAACGCAACAGCAAAAGGATCATTTGCTGATATTTCTTTGCTTGATTAAAAAGAGCATGTATATAATTAAACTCGCCGGTATTCGGTTGGACTACTAACCTAGCGAGGATTTAAAAATGTCAGCTTTGAAAGATCTACTGGCCCAACGGGCCGCGCTTGACCAGCAAATCAGCCACACCAAGGATCGCGAGCGCTCAGAAGCGGTTGCCAAAGTCAAATCGTTAATGTCCGACTATGGCTTGACTGTCTCTGATCTGAGTTCCCGCATGCCCAAGGCAGCCAAGACTTCAAAAGTTGCCGCCAAATATCGCAATCAAGCTACCAATGAAACCTGGAGTGGCCGCGGACTGCAACCCAAATGGTTGAAGGCGGCGATTGCCAGCGGTGCAAAGATAGAAGATTTCCACGTTTGAGGGTAATCCGTCCGGGTTGGACGATTTGGAAATTCAAGGGCTACTGCGCATTGCAGTAGCCCTTTTGCATTTCAGACATTACCCTTGTCCATGAACAGCCTAAATCATCGAAAGCTTGACCAATTTCGTAAATTTTTGGTCTTCCCATGTCCGAGTCGCCTGCACAGGATGCCCAATTGAGGCGTCGCCGTCGATAGCTCTGTAGATTGGTCGGATCGCAACTGAGCTGGTTCAGATATTGCCGTGAACGCCGGTCGTATCCGTTGGTGGATGGCAAAATGCTTGGGCGGACAACCAAAATCTCAAGGATCCAGGCATGCAATCCCTCTCGTTTCGAAAACTGGGCCTGCTGCTGACCGAGCACAAGTTGCAGGTCCCGCTGGACCACGCAGCCCCCGATGGAGAGCGCATCGAGGTCTTCGCGCGGTCAGTGATGTGGGCCGATCAGGCCAAGAATGAACTGCCCTGGTTGGTTTTTTTCCAGGGTGGACCGGGTTTCGAGGCCCCACGGCCCGATGGTCCGAACTCTCCGGCATGGCTGGAACGCGCGCTGCAGGACTACCGCGTGCTGCTGCTGGATCAACGAGGCGTCGGCCGCTCCAGTCCGATCGGGCCCGACGACGCGCTCTCCTTGCAACCGCAGGCGCTGGCTGATCGATTGGCCCTCTACCGCTCGGACGCCATCGTGCTCGACGCCGAGTGCTTTCGCCAGGCGCTGGACATCCGGCAATGGTCTGTGCTCGGGCAAAGCTTCGGCGGGTTTTGCGCGCTGACTTATTTGTCCGCGTTTCCCGAATCCCTGCGTGAGGTCTTCATCACCGGCGGCTTGCCGCCGCTGCAGCGCGGTATCGACGAGGTATACCGCCAGACCTACCGGTCCACGATAGAAAAGACGGTTAGCCATTACGCGCGCTTCCCGGAGGATCAGACGCGCATGCGGCGGTTGATCGAGATGGTCTGCGCCAAGGACATCCGGCTGCCCGGAGGGGATCGCCTCACGGCTGCGCGCTTGCGTCAACTCGGCGCGCTGCTGGGCACGGGGTCGGGATCCGAGCGCCTGCACTACATGCTGGAACTGCCGCCTGGCAGCCCGGGTTTCTTGCACGACGTCGAGCGCGCGTCATCGTTTGCTCGCAACCCACTCTATGCCGTCGTGCACGAATCCTGCTATGCCTCGGGGATCCGTACCGACTGGGCTGCCCAGCGCGTGATGCCAGCCGACTACCAGGCCGACCCGACTCTGCTGACCGGCGAACATATCTACCCCTGGATGTTCGAGGACTTTGGCGCGCTGGTACCGTTTCGCCAGGCAGCCCATCTGCTGGCTCAGCGACAGTGGCCGCGACTTTACGACCCGCTGGTCCTGGCCGCCAACTCCGTGCCCTGCGCGGCGGCTGTCTATGTGGACGATATGTATGTGCCATGTTTGGATTCCCAGGAAACGGCTCGAACTGTTCGCGGTATGCGCGCTTGGATCACCAACGAATACGAGCACGACGGCCTGAATGCCGGTGGCACCAAGGTGCTCGACAGACTGATCCGCTTGGCTCGCGGCACGCTCTGAGCACCCCCGATGGCGCGCAACCAGGCGCCTGGTCAGTTCGTTCGCGCCAAGCCGCGGCACTTCGCTTGGCTTAGACTCGCGCTGTGATTCCACCCGGCTTTATCCAGGATCTGCTCGCCCGCGTCGACATCGTCGAGGTGGTCGGCCGCCATGTCGAACTCAAAAAAGCCGGCATCAATCACAAGGGACTTTGTCCGTTTCACGGTGAAAAGTCCCCCAGCTTCAGCGTCAGCCCGACACGCCAGACCTATCATTGTTTCGGTTGCGGTGTGCATGGCAATGCGGTCGGCTTCCTGATGGAGCATGGTGGGGTCGGCTTCATCGATGCCGTCCAGGATCTGGCGCAGCAAGTCGGCATGCAGGTCCCCGAGGACGAGCGCAGTACCGAAGAAATCGAACGTGCCAAACTGCAAAAACAACGTCAAACCACCTTGACCGAGGTTCTGGAGCGCGCCAGCAACCATTACCGAGGGCAGCTCAAAAGCAGCCCCCGGGCCATCGACTACTTGAAAAACCGCGGCCTGACCGGGCAAATCGCAGCCCAGTTTGCCTTGGGCTATGCCCCCGAGGGTTGGCGCGCCTTGGCCAGCGCCTTTCCGAGCTACGACGACCCCTTGCTGACCGAGTCAGGCATGGTCATTACCCAGGGTGATGAAGGTGAGGATCAAAAGCGATATGACCGCTTCCGCGACCGCATCATGTTTCCGATCCGCAATGTTCTGGGCGAGACCATCGGTTTTGGCGGCCGCGTACTTGACAAGGGCGAACCAAAATACCTGAATTCACCCGAAACCCCGGTCTTCAGCAAGGGCCGGGAGCTGTATGGCCTGTTCGAGGCCCGGCCAGGTTTACGCCAACGCGGCTATGCCTTGGTGGTCGAGGGTTATATGGATGTCGTCGCCTTGGCCCAGCATGGCTTTGCCAACGCGGTCGCCACATTGGGCACCGCATGCACGGCCGAACATGTCCAGAAGCTGTTCCGATTCACCGATTCGGTGGTCTTCAGTTTTGATGGCGATGCCGCTGGCCGCCGTGCTGCCGGGCGCGCCATGGAGGCCGCCCTGCCCCATGCGACCGAGCTGCGAACGGTCAAGTTCTTGTTCCTGCCTGCCGAACATGACCCGGATTCCTATGTCCGCGAGCTGGGACCTGAGGCCTTTGAGCGCTGTGTGCTCGACGCGGTACCGCTGTCGCGTCAACTGCTTGAAAACGCTGCAGAGGGCAGCGATCTGACCAGCGCCGAAGGCCGTGCGCAGTTGCTGGCAAGAGCCCGGCCGCAATGGCAAGCTTTGCCGCCAGGGCTGCTGAAGCGCCAGTTGCTGGGTGATCTGGCACGCAAGGCCCAGTTGCCCGACCAGGAGTTGCTGGACCTCTGGCAAGTCGGCATGGCGGCAGGCAGCCCCGGGGCTCAGCGCAGGGAATCCAGCCATGGCGCGGATGAGATTGGCGACCCTCGGCCGGTAGAGCGAAGCGCAGACTCAGGCGCATTTCGCAAGCCCTGGAAAGACCGTAATGGCCGTGAATGGAAAGGCCGGGGTGAAATTGAAGGGCCGCGCATGCCAAGGCGCCAACCGGCCGCACCAGCCGATCATGCACTGCGTATGCTGCTGCTCAGCAGCGCTTGGTGGGAACATCTGAGCCAGGAAGATCATCAACTGCTGCATGACTTGCCTGGTGCCCATGGCGAATTGATTGCCTGGCTGGAGCGTTACCTGGCAAGGCATGGCGCAAGCCCTTGGGTCGTACTGGAAGCGGCCTTGGCCGAGGACGGACTGCTTGAGCTGGCACAAAGGCTCAGTGGCGGCATGTACGCTGAGGACGAACCGCTGCTCGAAGTGTTCGAAACTGTCATCAAGCAGCTCTGGATTGCACAGTTGAAGGATGAGGCCAGCCGTCTGGCGCAAAGCAACCCAGACGCCGCAGCGATGGCGCGTTACAAACAGCTGCAGCCTCTCATCCGGGCTCTGGATTTGGCCTTGAAAACGGCACGATTACCCACCTGAATCGGCGCCCGACCTCCGATTGTTGACGGGCAAACCTGAACCTTGGGGGGCTACCGAAAAGCCGTTGCGCTATAATCCAATCTCTGAGAGCGCGTCAAGAGTAACGGCAGCAACTTCCGGACCCGGCCACCCAGCGAAACTGGGCACCCATTGAGGTATCAAGGCCAATTTATCCGCCAAGAGCTGCAAATCCAAACGTTCACGCCAGCTTGCACGCGCCGCACTCTGAAAGCTGTGGATTCGAGCTCAGGCTTTGAATTACAGCTGACCGGAGTGTCACAGCGCCACCTGAGCTGAGCTCCGCTTAAACAGCGTAGTCAACGGCCCCAGGTGGCTGCTGCATTGACTGCCTGAAATATATTTTCGCGAAAACCACATTCCACTCGAGGATACGCATGACTGCCAAGAAGACCGCGACCAAGGTTACCAGCGCCGCCGAAATCAAGACCAAGCCGGCTGCGAAGCCAGCGAAAGCCGTCAAGCCAGTCGCCAAAGCTGCGATCGTCGAAGCGGCGCCAGTCGCTATCGATGACAAACCCAAGCGCGGTCGCAAGCCCCGTGAGGCGGAAGCCAAGCCGGCAGTTGAGCCGAAAAAGGCTGCCAAGGCCGTTGTAGAAGAAGAAGACTTCAGTGACCTCGAATCGGAACTGGAAGGCGAGCCTGAGGCCGAGACCGAAGCCGGCGTCACCGAAGCCGCCGAAGACAAGCCCAAGGCCAAACCACTGCGGATGAAGGTGTCGCGGGCCAAAGAGCGCGCGCTGATGCGTGAGTTCGGCCTGGAAGAAACGGCCTTGACGGAAGAAGAAGTCGCCAAGCGCCGCTTCGAGTTGAAGACCTTGATCAAGATGGGCAAGACCCGCGGTTTCCTGACACATCAGGAAATCAACGACCACCTGCCTGAAAAACTGGTCAATGAGGAAATCCTCGAAGCCATCATTTCGATGCTCAACGACATGGGCATTGCGGTCTACGAGCAGGCGCCAGACGCTGCGACGCTGCTGATCCAGGGCAACACCACCACCATCGCCACCGAAGAGGAAGCCGAAGAAGCCGCCGAAGCAGCGCTGACGACGGTCGACTCGGAGTTCGGTCGCACGACCGATCCGGTACGCATGTACATGCGTGAAATGGGCACGGTCGAGTTGCTGACCCGTGAAGGCGAAATCGAAATCGCCAAGCGTATCGAGGGCGGCCTGCAGGCGATGATGCTGGCGATCTCGGCATCGCCGACGACGATTGCGCATATCCTTGAATTTGCCACCAAGATCCGCGCTGGCACGATGACCATTTCAGAGGCCGTCGACGGTTTTGTCGCTGCCGATGAAGCCGATGACTATGTGGCCGAAGAAGACTTCGACGAATTCGACGAAGAGGATGATGACGACGGCAATGGCGGCTCGAAGGCATTGACGAAGAAGCTTGAAGAGCTGAAGAACGCCGCCCTGATCAAGCTGGACTCGCTGTCGGCCAATTTCGACAAGATG
>Ga0114978_10005197_pt1 | contig 10443 bp, 8 predicted proteins | sample S_140212_EF_Meta_FD_87027 | JGI IMG/M metagenome (GOLD analysis project Ga0114978, IMG submission 87027) | Freshwater microbial communities from Lake Simoncouche, Canada to study carbon cycling - S_140212_EF_MetaG | ecosystem: Environmental > Aquatic > Freshwater > Lake | place: Lake...
GGAGCCAGCGCCAGCCCGAGGCTGACGCCGTAGTTGGCAAGCAGGCCGCCGAGCGTGTCGAGTCGCTGACGATACAGCTCAAAAAAGTCTTTGAAGGCATGATCATCGCTCGCCGGGGCGATGGTGACGATGGCACGCTTCGCCTCGGTTGCCTGGGCAAACTCGAGCCGCGTCGGCAGTTCGGCGAGGTCGGCGTTGAACGCCGCGTCGTCACCGATCAGCGAGATCGGCAGGTGGAAAGACCCGCACTGGAGGCGGGCGCTGACCATCAGCCGACGGGCATGCTCGACCCCGAACGCCTCGGCCTGCTGCTGGAAGTCGACGATGTCGATGTCCATCGCATCGAAGCCGAACGAGAGCGCCAGTTCGATGAGCTCGCTGGGCCGTCCGGAAAGGGGCAGGCCGACAGTGCTGAGGTTACGGAACATCGCGGGGGAGTCTCCTGTGCTCTGGCTGACCGCGCCAGTGCGCGGCGAAAGACCGGGTATTTAAAACGGGTGTTCGGGGCGGAGCGGGCGGCGCGAGCCCCCGATTTTTCCATCGGGGCTGTCACGCCCACAACCGGCGAAGGGGGCGATTATGCCCGACAGGCCTGCTATTTTGAAGCGGGAACCGTCGGCCCATTGGAAAAAGCCCTCCGAAGCCCTTTTCCAAGCCCGTCCCGATCCCCGCCCCATTCATGCTTTCCCCCGCCAGAACACCCGTTTCATGACCCTCGTCGAAGCGATCACCCTCGGCATCGTTCAGGGGCTCACCGAGTTCCTCCCGGTGTCGAGCACGGCCCACCTCCGCATCGTCCCGGCGCTCCTCGGCTGGGACGACCCTGGCGCGGCCTACTCCGCCGTCATCCAGTGCGGCACGCTTTTGGCCGTGTGCGTGGCGATGGGGCGCGACATCGCGGCCCTCCTGCGGGGATTCGTCATCGGGATCGCGAGCCGGCGCCCTTGGGGGAGCACGGAATCGAGGGTTTCATGGCTCATCCTCCTCGGCACACTCCCGATCGTGGTGGTCGGCTTTGCCCTCCGGAAGCTCATCAAGGGAGAAGCGCGGCGGCTGGAGGTGGTGATCGGTGCCCTGCTGGCGGCAACCGTGCTCATGGTCGTGGCGGAGTTGGTCGTGCGGTGGCGGAGCCGGCGGGGCTCGACGGGGCGACAGGGGCTCGACGGCATCGGGCTTTCCGATGGGCTGGGGATGGGGCTCGCGCAGGTGCTGGCGCTCGTGCCGGGCACATCGCGGAGCGGCGTGACGATCTCGTCCGGCATGCTCGGCGGGCTCGATCGGCAGACTGCCGCCCGGTTTTCCTTCCTCCTCTCCCTCCCCGCGGTAGCCGCCGCCGGCCTCCTCGAAGCCTGGCAGGAACGAGCCGAAATCTTCGGCTCCACTGAGGCGATCACGATGGCCGCCGCCGGCACGGCATCCGCAGCGATTGTCGGCTACGTGGCAATCCGCTGGCTGTTGGTGATGCTCGGCCGCCGCACCCTCTGGCCATTCATCGCCTACCGGCTTGTCCTTGCGGCCCTCCTCGCGTGGTCTCTCGCCTCGGGATGGGTGCCCGCCGTCGGCTGAGGTCATCCCCCCGCTGGGAGCGAGGAGAGATCGAGGCCGAGGCGCTTTGCCTTCTTGTAGAGCGTCGTCCGGTTGATGCCCAGCGCCCGCGCCGCCGCGTCGCGTCGCCAGGCGTGGTGTTTGAGTGCCTCGAGGATCAACTGCCGCTCAGGCACCGCCAGCGACTGCCGCAGCGCCCCTTCGCCGCGCGGCTCCGGGCGGATCGCGCCTGCCGCAACCACGGCCGGGGGCAGGTCGCCGACATCGACGGCGCTCGACGTGCCCAGATACACCCCGCGCTCGACCGCGTGTTCGAGCTCGCGGACGTTGCCTGGCCAGGCGTGGGCGACCAGGGCCGCCAGCGCCGCGGGAGTAAAGCCGTCGACGGGCCTGCCGGCACGGGCGGCGGCGCGGGCCAGGAAGTGGCCGGCAAGGAGGGGAATGTCGGAACGCCGGTTGCGGAGCGCCGGCATCTCGATCGTCACGACGTTGATCCGCCAGAAGAGGTCGGCGCGGAACCGCCCTGCCGCAACGAGCGCCGAGAGGTCTTCGTGGGTGGCAAGGACGAGGCGGGTATCGACCTTCCGCGTCGTCCCTCCCCCCACCGGCTCGAACTCGAGGTTCTGCAGGACACGAAGGAGCTTCACCTGCAAACCCGGCGTGGCCGTCGCGATCTCGTCGAGGAAGATCGTGCCTCCGTCGGCCTGGGCGAAGCGTCCCTCACGATCGACCGTCGCCCCCGTAAACGCCCCGGCAACATGGCCGAAGAGTTCGCTCTCGAGGAGCGATTCCGGGAGGCTGCCGCAGGCGACTTCGACGAAGCGCCCGGTGCGGCGCTGGCTGATGGCGTGGATCTCGCGGGCCAGGAGCGACTTCCCCGTCCCGCTTTCTCCGGTGATGAGGATCGTGACCCCCGTGTCGGCGACCCGGCGGGCGACGTCGAGCACCCGGCGGATCGACTCGTCAGTACCGAGAATCGCGGCCGGATCCGCGCCCGGGGCCGGAGTCGGAGGCAGAGCCGGCACCGCAACGGCCTCGAACCCCGGGGCCCGACAGGCCCGGGCGAGGGCCTCGAGGAGCAGGTCGTCGGCTGCCGGAAAGCCGAGGGCGACATCCCAACCGGAGGCGTCCGCCTGAGGGGGGAGAATGGCGACCAACGACGTACCGGCGTGGCGCGGGGGGAGCCCCTCACGAACCGCCAAACCGCCCCGAGCGGCCGCCATGCCGACGACGACCCAGGCGTCACACCGTCCGCGGGCCACGAGGCCCCGGGCCTCCTCGACGCTCCCCGCGGCACTGGCGTGCCATCCCTGGGTGCAGAGCCAGGCAGCCGTTCCCGACGCGGCCCGGCGGTCGGCATCGATAACGACGACCCGCCCCCGCTGCCCGCTCCGCTCCCCGCCACGCGTCGTCCGGACGGCCGGGCCGTCAGCGGTCAACGGAGTGAACTCGGCAGGAGAGGCGGAAAAAAAGTCGGCGCGCATGGTGAACCCCGTGGACGGAAATGGCTCCACAGGTACCTAGGTCGCCGTTTGGCGACGTCAAAGTCGCCCGAGGTCGACAAGCTTGCCGAAAAGGCACATTTTTCCACCGCCACCCGGCAGAATCGGCGCCATCCGCTCCACCGTCAGTCGTGGTCGCCGGGGGCCGACTCGGCGTGCGTGCCATGGCCGTCACCGATCCCGACTGCATCGACGATCCGGTCGCCGGCGGGTCCGAAGATCAGCTCCTTGTTCTCGAACAGCGCCTCGGGGTCGCGATCGAGCATCTGCATCCGCCGTTTGCGAAACCAGAAGAACGCCACCACTGCCAGGAACGCCAGCGAGATCGCCGCGAGCGTCAGTCCCCGTTCGGCAGAGCGGATCAGGCCGCTGATGCTTTCGCCGAAGTAGTAGGAAAGGCCGAAGAAGCCGCCGATGACCACCGAAGCGCAGAGGAGGTCGGCGAGGAGAAACCAGCGGTACTTCACCTTCAGCATGCCGGCAGTCAGGTAGAAGGGGCTCCGCAGGCCGACGAGGAAACGGGCGACAAAGAAGGCCTTGATGCCGTGCCGGTTGATGAGATCCTCGATCGTCTTCTCGCGCTCGGGGGTGAGAAACCCCGACCACCAGGGATGATCACGGAGGATCCTGGCGCCGAAAAACCGCCCCACGGCGTACATGAGACTGTCGCCGAGCACCGCGCCGAGGAGACAGGCAGGGAGGGCGTAATACCACTGCAGCGCCCCCGCCCGGCTGGCCACGCCAGCGGCGACAATCGGCACCTCCTCCGGCACCGGGAGCCCGATCCCCGTGAGGGTCAAAAAGAGCACGATGCCGAGGTAGGAACCCTGCTCGAACCACTCGATCATGTTCAGTTCGGTTGGGATTCCAGGGGATCGGCCCGTGTCGTGCAACGCTGAGCCAGTGTACCCCAGGAAGGCCACCGGGGCAGGGGAACTTCGCCCCCATCCGGGAATCCGCGGGGCGAGCCACCTTTGCGGGCTCGATGGCCCCCCCGTCGAGGCCGCTGGACTCACTGCACCGCGAGCCTCACACCACGCGCACCACCTCCAGCCCCTCCCCCGGATCCCATTCGACGAGATCGGGATCGAGGTTCGCCGTGAGGACGCGGACGCTCGCGGGATTGCGCGCTGGGACGATGAGGATTGCGGCGGTGTCGCCGCCGGCCGGCGCGATCCGTTCGAGCCCGGCCGGGCCGAGCACGTACAGCGCGGTGGAAAGAGCGTCGGCGTCGGCAGCCTGCGGCGTGATCACCGTCGCTGAGAGCACGCCTTCGGCCGGCACTCCGCTCCGCGGGTCGAGGATGTGCCCGAGCCGCCGACCGCGATCGACGAAGAACTGGGTCCCCGAGCCGCTCGTGCCGAGCGCCGCGTCGACGAGCGTGACGGTGGCCAGCCGCCGGCCCGGCCGGAGCGGATGCCGCACGCCGACCCGCCAGCCACGACGGCCGGGGAGCGTGGGCCCCTGCACGCCCACCGCGCGGACGCTGCTCGATCCCCCATGGACAAGCACGCTCCCCACCCCGGCGGCAGTGAGCATCCCGATCACGGCATCGAGCGCCCATCCCTTGCCGATCGCTCCAAGGTTGAGCTCGATGCCGGGGCGGGTGAATCGCACCCTCCCGGCATATTCGTCGATCTCGACATGCGCCATCCCCGACCGCTCGCGGGCCGAGGCCAACATCGCAGCGTCCGGAGTCCGGCCCTGACGACGGAGAAAGCCCCAGGCCCGGACGAGGCTGCCGGCGGCCGGGTCAAATGCGCCGCCGGTCTTTTCATGGAGACGCCGCGCCTGAGTCAGCAGCGCCACGACATCCCCGGCGACCGGTTGCCAGCCCTCCGCCGCGGTGGCGTTGAGACAGGCCAATTCGCTCGATTCCCGGTAAACGGTGATCCGATCTTCGATCGAGTCGACGAGATCGAGCGCCGCCAGTCCGAGTTCCGTCGCGTCAGGCACCTCGCCAGCGTTGAACACCACCTCGAATCGACAGGCCATCGCCTCGCGCCCCACGACGAGCGTGTGGAGTTCGGGGAGTGGCTGCGAGGTCGGGGCAGGATCGGTGTCGGCCATGGGAGGGTCTCAGGAGTCGAGGCCTCCAAAGCCTACCAGCCGGGCGCCGAGATCAGCGGTTCCAAGGACGCCCGGGGAGCGTTGTCGGCCACGCGTCTTGGGTCAGCCAGACCAGTGACGTTGACACCTTCCCAAGGCCACCGGTCTCGGCGGGCTGGGCGACGGCGACGGCGGCGTTGCCGGCATCGACGCTCACCCGCACCTGACGGAAACCCTCGTCGGCGGTCAGCAGGCTCTGCGGCAGCGACGGCCGGAAGCCGGCAGGGATCTTGCCGAGGAGTCCCTTGAGTTGGCGGCTGCCACGGAGGCCAATCAGCGACAGTTCAACGGTATCGCCGACACGCTTCAGCACCGCACGGTCGAGCCCGCCGCCAGTGGGAAGCCGCATCAACGTGGTCAGATCACGGGCGCCCGAAGCGCGGAGGCCGGTTGCCGGACCAGCCGGCCCCATCGGCCCGGCGTCTCCCTTCGCACCAGCCGCGCCGGCGAGTCCGCGTTCTCCCTTGGGGCCAGCAACACCGGGCTTGCCGTCCTTCCCGTTGGATCCGTCTTTGCCGTTGAGGCCGGGCTTGCCAGCCGCACCGGCCGGTCCGCGTTCTCCCTTGGGACCAACAGCACCGGACTTGCCGTCCTTGCCGCTGGATCCGTCCTTGCCGTTGAGGCCGTTCTTCCCAGCCGCGCCGGCAGGTCCGCGTTCTCCCTTGGGACCAGCAGCACCGGACTTGCCGTCCTTGCCATCCTTCCCGTTGAGGCCGTCTTTCCCAGCCGCGCCGGCGAGTCCGCGTTCCCCCTTGGGACCAGCGACACCGGGCTTGCCGTCCTTCCCGTTGGATCCGTCTTTACCGTTGAGGCCGGGCTTTCCCGCCGGTCCAAGCTTGCCATCGGCTCCGGGCTTCCCGGGCGCACCGGCAAGCCCTTGCTTGCCGGGCTCTCCAGCCGCTCCGCGTTCTCCCTTGGAACCAGCGACGCCGGGCTTGCCGTCCTTCCCGTTGGATCCGTCTTTACCGTTGAGACCGGGCTTGCCCGCCGGTCCGAGTTTTCCGTCGGCTCCAGGCTTGCCGTCAGCGCCGTTCTTCCCGGGCGCACCGGCAGGGCCTTGCTTGCCGGGCTCACCGGCCGGGCCACGATCCCCCTTGGGCCCAGCGACACCAGGCTTGCCATCGACGCCGTTCTTGCCGTCCTTGCCGTTGCTGCCGTTGAGTCCGTTGACCCCATCGATGCCGTCGAGTCCAGACTTGCCTTGCGGCCCCGCTGCACCAACCGGACCGGGCTTTCCGTCCTTGCCAGCAGGACCAGCCTTGCCGTCGAGGCCAGGTTTGCCCTGCGGGCCGGCTGGCCCGATCTCGCCGCGGTCGCCCTTGGGTCCGACAGGCCCAGGCTCGCCCTTCGGGCCCATCGGGCCCGGCGCCCCTTGCGGGCCAGCCTCACCCTGCACTCCCGTTTCCCCCTGCGATCCAGGCAGGCCCGTCGAACCGGCCGCCGCGACGGCGCCAGCAAGCGGGCTTCCAGTGCGCCACAGGCTCAGATCGACCCAGCGGGAATGGACATCGTCCCAGATCCAGAGCCGGCCCTTCGCTTCTTCGTACCAGGCGTCCCCAAGGTCTCCCTGCGCGGGGAGCGTGCGGGCATCCTCGATGATTCCCAGGACGGCGTGGACGGGCGGAATGTTGCGATTCACCACGGACGGTTCCCTTGAGTCGCGGGGGAGGACAAGCGAGCCCAGATCCCCCTAGGCTTGTTAATCGCTGCAAATTACCCAGACATCCAGGCCATTGCAAATCTCCCCAAGCGACACGATTCCCCCCGGAAACCAAAGCTGCCGAGAAGTGTCGTTTTTACGAGGGAGCGGCGAACTCAGGGTGCCCGTGGCACCGCCGGACACAAGAGTCCCCTGCGGAGCCTCGGGCCGTGCCGTCTCCAAAAACCAGCCGGCACAGGACGGCACCGACACCCGAGCGAGGCCTCTTCAGCGCGGGGCGAGCCCGCGATCAAAGGCGTCCTGATCGCGCTGGAAAACGGCCAATTCCCGCTCGAACTGCTCCAGCGGGATCGTCCACACCGGCTGCTCGGAGGTGTGGGAGTGGCAGTGGGAGACGAGGAGACGGTGGAGAAACTTGAACAGGTGCCGGGGCACGCGGAGACTCCGCAGCCCATCGATGAGCCGCCGCTGATCGACCGCGGGGTCGAAGAGTTGGGCGAGCGTCGCCGGAGGGCTGCCGACGCTTGCGGCCTTCACCCGCTGCGAGGCGATGTCATAGAGCGTCTCGCCCGTCCACTCGAGGCTCGGCACGAGGTTTTGCTTGTCCAAGCGGGCGCGCTGGTTGAACTGCTCGTCCTCGCGCTCGATGAAGCGATAGAGCTCCTCGGGGAGGAGGAGCTTGAAGCCGAGCCCCGGGGATTTGAGAAACTTGTTGTCGAGCATCGGCCAGACGAGCAGCCGCATCCGCTCGGCCTGCCCATTGACGGCGTGCGGTTCGTCGACCCTGTCGACGATGACCACCATCCCGGTGTAGCCGAGCGCCGCGAGCACCCCCTGAAACTTCGCCAGCAACTCATACCGATCGTCGCTGCGGGCATGCTTTGGCAACGGTTGGCCGGCGAGATCGACCTCCGGCATCCGCGCCAGCGCCTGGGTCAATTGGCCGGTGGTCCGATTGCCGGTGCGCATGCTGCGGACGATCCGCCGCGCTGTCCACCAGGCTCGCCCCCGCCGCCACAGCCACGGCGCCCACGCGGCCGCGAGCAACGCCCATGGCCACCACCACCGCGTCCAATCCAGACGGCCCTGAACGGCCCCCGACACGAGAGCCCCGGCCATCAGCGCCGTGGCCACCATGCCGAGCCACCACGACCAGGACGACTTCCACGTCCGGTAGCCAACCATGCGGCGGAGCCGGGCCCAGCGCGAAGGGAACGTCTCACCGGTCGACTGGTCGTAACAGGCAGCAAGGAGCGCGAGATCCCGCGCCTGCGGGCCGGCGAGCCGGTGCTTCTCTCGTCCGCCCCCCTCGAGGAGCTTTGAGACGAGTTGCGTCGTGCCGATGGCGAGGATGGCATCGATGTGATCCCACAATTTCCAGTGGGCAAGCACTTTCTCGACCGGCCGCTTCGCGCCGACCCGATCGATGAAGCGATCGAGGAACGGATTGAAGTCGTCATAGAGGACGACGAACGTCTTCCGATCGGGATGATCGACGTCGTGGCGCTCGAACTGCCTCACCATCTGCAGCTTGAGCGCGGTCTTCCCCGCCCCCTTCTCGCCGAACACGATCGCCGTGCTCGGGTCGTCGGGGTTGCCGTAGATCTTGTCCCAGGCCGGATGGAAGGTCGACTCCAGGCAGGTGCGCTTGAAAACGGTGTCGTTTTGCGCGTCTTCCTCCGCGAACGGATTGCCGGCGATGCGATGGTGGTCGAGGAAGTCCTGGATCTTCATGTCGGCAAACGACTCCGGGGGCGGGATCTGGAGAGCGGAACCATCACTTGCCAGCGGGCACAAGACCTTCGACCATCGCGCGGAATCCGTCGGCATGCTTGGCCACGGTCTTCCCCGGTCCGTAGAACTTCAAAAAGTAATTGCCACGGTCGGTCGTTTCCACGATCGCCGCGAGCATCCGGTAATCGGGGCGGTCGACGGCCTTTCCGCCGGCAAACGGCCCGGCCGGGGCATCCTTGTAGGTGCCGGTGATGTCGACGATCGTCACCTCGCAACCGGCGAGTTTGAGCTTCTTCGTTGTCGCCTTGTCCTTCGTGTCGCTGCCGTCGGCCTGGGCGAACTGGCCGAACCAGCGATCGACGTTGGCCTGCACGCTTCCCCCGGCTCCCATCACTGTCATCCGCCCCGGCTGAACCCCTTCCCCTTCCGAGGGAATCGAAAACTCGGTCTCCACGATCGACGACTTCGGCTGCACCCGCTTCCAGCCCTCCGGGGCGGCGAGCGAAAATCCACCGTCGGCGATCGTGTAGGCGAGCGCATCAGCCTCGGCCTGCCAGGCCTGAGCAGGGGCCGCGAAAGCGACCAAGGCGACCGAGGTGACCAGGGAAACCAAGAAGGGGCGGGCTTGCATGGAAGCGCTCCAGAACGGTGGCACGGGCGATGGGATGAAACGAGCGGTCGAATCGACTGTCAAATCATGGTAGCAGCGTGACGAAAGCGCCGTGAGAGGGTCAATCAGCGGCGGGCGGTAAGAGTTCGGGGAGGGTTTCCAGGGCCACCATCTCGGCCAGCCCCGCCTCCACCATCTCCTTGCCGGAGACGTAGCGGTGGGTCTTGATCCATCGGGCGATGAGGTCGTGCGACCGTCCGAAGAGGTCGCACAGCATCCGGTCCATCTCCCCTTCAATTTCAACGAAATGGCGCGACCACTCGGCCGCCTCCGTGATCCCGATGTGCTCCTCGCTCTGCCACTTCATCGGGTGAAAGAGAAACACGCTGAACGGTGTCACGAGCCGGCGGACACAGGTGGCAAACGGCCACAGCGCGGCCGACGAGCACTCGCCACCGACGATCCCCGTCGCCCGCACGCCACGGAGCTTCATGAGCGTCGAGAGCGCCATCGCGCAGTAGGGATTCCCCCCGGGGGAATCGAACCAGATCGTGCACTCCCCTCCCGGTGGCACGCCGAGGAGTTTGTCGGTGAGGTCGGCCTCGTTGTCGGTGAGATCTCCGACCAGTGCGATCTCGAGCGGCCCACGCTCCTCGTCGCCGCGATCGCGCTTGCTCGGGCGGTCTGACGGGCGGCGCCGCACATCCCCTCCCCGTCCGAGTCTGGGCCGGGCAGGGAAGCCTCGACGGGCTCCGGTGCCGCGGGCATGCCTGCGGCCGGCGCTTGGTTCTCTCGACATACGCGACGGGTCCTTGGGGTCAGCTGCGGTAGTCGCCGTGACAAGTGTCACACGATTTCTTGAGATCACCGACCGCAGCCCGGACGGCATCGTAGTCGGCCCGCCGCGCGGCGTCGCGGGCCCGCACGGCCGCATCGCGCATCGCGGCGGCATAACCCCGGTAAGTGTCGTCGTCGTGGTACTCGAAGGCCTTCTGCTGGATCACCTCCCCGATCGCAGCGACAAGCTCCACCTCGCGGAGGAGGGCATCGACCTGCTTTTCGAAGGCCTCCTTGGAGGCGACGATCCCGCCGGCCACCTGCTCGGCCGCCTCGAGCCGGCTCATGAGCGCTGGCCGAGCGGCCACCTGGCTCCAGGCGAAATCCTCCTCCCGGTCAGCCTTTTTCTCGGGGGAGCCGCCATCGAGAAGGGCTTCGAGGTCTGCGGCCCGGGCCTTCGCTTCGGCGAACGAGCCGTCGGTCCCCACCTTGCAATTGAAGCCGAC
>Ga0114978_10005203_pt1 | contig 10434 bp, 9 predicted proteins | sample S_140212_EF_Meta_FD_87027 | JGI IMG/M metagenome (GOLD analysis project Ga0114978, IMG submission 87027) | Freshwater microbial communities from Lake Simoncouche, Canada to study carbon cycling - S_140212_EF_MetaG | ecosystem: Environmental > Aquatic > Freshwater > Lake | place: Lake...
AAGAAGGTTGATGCTGAAACCAATTATCCTCAACCAGTAGCAACACCTGCAACAACTACAAATGCTGTTGATGGTATGGGTATGACGGAAGAAGAAAGAAAAAAACTTGCAGAAGCCTTAGCAGGTCTTGGTCAAGGATTCGGTCAAGGATTTTTGTCTAGGTAATGGTTGTTTTAAAAAACCCTTTGGTGTCCGATAAGGCTCTTTTAAACAAAAAACCTTTGGCTGTTGTTAAACCAATTGGTAAAACCATTGGTAATACTACGCCACCTAGTCCGACTCCTAATGCTGATGAGTTGAAGGCTACTGAAACTTCTGGCATTAAAAGGATTATGGATGACCCTAGGCTTAGTGCGGGTCAAAAAAAGAGTCGTGTAAGAGATTTGTTGAACATCACTAGAGGTGGTCAAGATAAACCTGCTGATGGCGGTGGTGGAATATTGGGTGCCGTTAAAGGTGTAGGTAAGGTTGCTTTGGGTGGTTTGGCTAAAGCAACACAGTTGCCTGTTCTTAAACAAACTTTTGAGGGTTTGGGTTATTATAATCGTTTTGTCCAAGCACTTGCTCAGGACACTACACAGGTTGGTTATCGTTATGCTTTAGGTCCTTTGATTGCTGGAGAGCAGGCTATTGGTATTTCAAAAAGTCATATTGATGATTTGAAACTGCAGCAACAATGGTTGAATGAAAATCGTCCAACTTTTGGACGATTTGGTGAACATGTTATGAACAAAGAGTATTCTTTGTTCGGTACTGACCCTGTAAACAATTTTGTTTCAACTGGCAGAGATGGATTTTGGAATGGTGGTGACAAATTATTCAACTTTGGTGTTCAAGCATACATTGACCCGTTAAGTCGTTTGGGTGTTGGCGCAAAAGCCAACATGGGATACGGAGGCAGAGCAGGATTAGTTGCCGATATGTCAACCACACAAATGATTGCCAAATATCCTATTTTGGCTGAGGCTGGTGTTGCCGACAAAATTTTGCGTATCGGCGCAGCAGGAATACCCAAAGTGGTTCGTCAAGGTGAAGGTATTAATCTTGGTTTGCGTTACGCAGGAGTTATTTTACCTAGGACAGAAGCGTTAGAAATTGGTTTTGCAAATAGTTTTGGTCGTGCTAGGGCTGCTATTGGTGATGTTGTTTATAGCACCGCTATAAAAAAATTGCCTGTTGTTGGTCAGGCTGCTTGGGCTATAGGAAAAGTTACTACACCAAAAAGTTTGTCAGGTTTGCGCACTGTAGGTGGTGGACGCACAGGGCTGTTGGGTATTGAGGCAATACAAAAAGAAATGTTACAGTTTTCTGCAAATCGTTTTGCTAAAGCAGAATTTGCTGTTGCTTCTGCAAAAGCAAATATGGATTTGATTCCGTTAATTAAACGACAACGAGAATTGATTGGTGTTGGTTTAAAAAACAGAATTAAAAGTATTGCTCCTGTTATTCGTGATAAGGAAGCACAAAATTTGTATCGTTATGTTGAAATGTCTGAAGCGGATTTGGTGTTGCAACCAATTACTGAAGAATTGAAACAGTTGGCACGAGATACTAAAGTTTGGCAAAGCAATGTTCGTGAATCAGTCAATCAAATGTATGTTAAATTTGGTGAAGATTTTTCTGTTAATGTCCGCGAAATAGGTTTTATTGATGACTATATTTTTCACAAAATGGATAAAGTTGCTAAAGAGTGGATGCGTTCTGAACTTGGTGGTGTTAAAGCAATCAAAGATGGAACATTGTTTAAATCTGCTGATTTGGCTGTAAAAGATTTGGTGGACCCAACTGGTCCAATGATGTTTCGTAAGTTGCGTGCGCCATACACAGACCCCGATACTGGTGTCCGTGTTGTAGCAGAGTTTTTGGGTGTGCCAATTGAAACTGCCGAGATGGCAACCATTGATGGTCTGAACGCAATCTCTAGAAGCAAACTTGGTTTTAATTGGTTTGATACCGATTTTGCTTCTATTATGGAATCATATTCGTTTTCTATGGCTAAGGCTAGAAGCCGTCAAGCGTTTGCTAGACGGGCTATGGATTATGGTGAGGATTTCATTAAACCGTTGTTGCCAACAATGATTCCTGATTCTGGTTTGGTTGTGAAAATGGAAGAAGCATTAAGTTTGGTGACTGGTATTCAGTCTAAGTTGCGTGGGCGTATTTCTACAAATAAACAGTTGGCAAAAGATTATGTTAAGTCAACTACTGATTCTGCCCGCCGCTTTTTAAGCGGCGAGTATAAACGGAAAGCGTTAACAACTGCAGAAATTGGTTCTTTGTATCGCAAGTTGGATGAATTGACTTTTAAGTTAACTGAAGCAAATCGTGTGGCGGGGACAATGACCGCTACGGCTCGTGGAGAGTTTGCAACCGTACATTCAGTTATGTTGGATGAGGTAGCAAACTTGCGTGCAGCCTTGGATAATCCCGACCGTTATGCGGCTGTTCAAGAGTTGCGTGCTATTTATACTAAAATGTATCCAAATCATAATCCGAAGTTGATTGATTTGAAGTCGCCTGAGTGGTTGGCAGAAAAGATTTTGAATGGTCGTGGTGTTCCTGCGGCACGGGAAATTAGGTCTATTAATACGCAGATGAGGAAGTTGCGGGAAACAATTGATGCCACTCCAGAAGGTGCAGAGTATGATGCTGTCCGTGCTAATCTTGAATCAGATTATTATGATTTAGAAACGGTTGAGCGTTCTTTCAGTATTTTGGCTGATGTTCGTGCCGAAGCAACTTATGCTTCGGACGGACTTATTTATGGTTCTGCAGAAGATTTAATTCCATTACCCGCCGAGGCTGGTGATTTCAAAATTTTCCGTACAAAACCTGTTGACGATGCGTTTGATTCATCAACCTCCAGCGTTGCCATGCACGCACCTAGTACGGTGCGTACCAAGACTGGTCCAGCAAATGTGATTGATTTGCGTGAAGGTCCTGCGTTTAGCGGTTTCTTCAGACATGACGGCATAATTGAAGGTATTGCTGATGGTTTGGAACGGCGTGGCATTTTAGAAGAAGCAAATCAGATGCGTCAGGCTGCACAACATTTGAACGATACAGGTTCTTTTGGACCGTTTGCTGTGTTGGACCAAACTATGCCTGAGGTTGCGGAGTTGGTTCGCACAGTTCATAATCATGGTGTTAGCGCAGGATATGAAATGACTGAGGACGCTATTTTAGATGCGTTAACTGATGTTGATGATGTGATTCGTTTGTTGGGTCAATCTTTGGATGAAGCGTCCGATGAGATAGATGTTTTTGCTCGTGAGATTATGGATAATGCTTTGGGGCATTATGCAAGAAACAATATGCAACTTGGTGAAGCAGGTTTGGTTGTTCCGCAACGCTGGATTGATGAAGGTGTTGAAGGTTTAGAAGGCGAGTTCGCTGTTCTGATGCCTAATGAGTTTACTATTCCTAGTACGCAACGGGTGCCAACTACGAATAGTTCGGCACGAGTTCAACAGGTTGCTGGTAATCAATTTGTTGCAGATATTCGTTCGGGTGCGCATGAGCAAGCGTCTTTGGATGCCAGTCTTGCTAAAAGTTTAAAAGAAGAAGAAATTATCCATTTGGAAAATTCTCAAATTGTTTCTGCTGAGGCTCGTGCGGAAATCAAAAAACTTGCTGGTCAGAAGGGTGGTTTGACACGAGCGCAGAACGCTCGTGCAGCCCGTGCCGAGGCAGCCCGTGAGCAGTTGATGTTAACGAATAGCGTGGACATTGAGTTGAATGGTGTTAAACAAACTATTACTCGTGAGCAAGCGCAGAAAGCGTTAACTTCACGGCAGGTAAAACTTGAAAATGCTTATGTTCAGTTGGATAAACGGATTGATGCTATTTATGTTCGTAATGGTGTTCCACGAAGTGGTTCCAAGGGTGGGGCTGGTGCGGATGCTGTAACTGATTATAGAAACCGTATAGCGATGTTGATGGATGACGCAAAAGTTTTGAAAACTTGGTCATCTACAACTGCACAGATTTTGAAACGGGACATTGATGACATGCGTGTGCTGTTGAGTTCCCTCCCTAGGGATACTGCTACTGCTGGTGAGGCTTCTGCGTGGGTTCGTAGGGTTGATGCAACTTTAAATAGTTTGGGCGGTATTCAGGACCCTGCCATTAGGTCTGCGTATGAGCGTGTTACAACGCTGTTGCATGCCGATGAGGCACAGTTGGCACGGTTGGAGGCTGTGGCGTTGCCTGCTGTTGAGATGGCTTTGAAGGATGCTAAAGGTGGTTGGTTGGGTCGGATGGTTGAAACAACTGAAAAAGGTTGGGAAGAAATTGCTGGTTTGGGTGTGCAAATGCCTGAGGAGTTGTTGGCGCATTGGAAACCTAATTTGGCAAGGCTGAGAAAACCTGAAGGTATTCAAGAGTTTTATGAAGCATATAAAATTACAACATCTTTCTTTAAAGTTTATGCAACTTCTACTGTAGGGTTTTTTACTCGTAACGGTATATCTGCTACTTTTGCCAATATTGTTGATGGTGTTAAAGTAAAAAATATTGCTGACGGTTTTGATGCTGCACGGGCTATTGGTAAGGGTGCTGACGGTAGCGGTCATTGGTGGCAGCATGCCAATTGGGAAGAATTTTTGGCTTCTAAAGGTGCGGAGCGTGAACTTTATGAAACCGCTTGGAAAGCAACAGAAACATCAGGTCGTGGTATCGCAGACGATTTTGGTGGTTTAAGAGTTAGCCAAACTCGTACACAAAAATTGACGAACAACCCGTACACAAGGGCGTTTCAACAAAAAAATGAGTTTGTTGAGCGTGCGGTGCGTATGCCTATGGCGTTGGATAGTTTGCGTAAGGGACAAACTTTTGACCAAACTGTTTCTCGTTTGGTTCGTAATCATTTTGATTATAGCGATTTGTCCCCGCTAGACGAAGCAGCAAAACGGCTTATACCGTTTTGGATTTGGACAAGTCGTAATGTGCCCTTGCAGGTGGTGCAGCAGTGGGCTAACCCTGCTGCCTATAGCGTTTATAATAAGTTTGCGGAAGCGAACCCTGTTAGTGGTGATGTGTTAATGCCAAAGTGGATTGCTGACTGGAATCCGTTGGCTTTGGGTGGACCAAACGGTGAGGGTGGTCAATGGGTTGCTACACCTGATTTGCCCAATGTTCGTTTGGAACAGCAAGTAAAACAAATTGGTACTGTTAAAGGTTTGTTGGGTCAGTTGAGTCCGATTATGAAAGTTCCACTAGAGTTTGTTGCTGGTAAGCAGTTGGGTATTGATGTTGGACCGTTTCAAGATTTGAAACAAACAACTGAGGGTGCAAAAGGTTTGGACAAATATTTGTTGGCACCGCTTGCACAGGTTATGGGTGGTGATGCTTGGGTTAAAACTAACGCTAAGGGTGAAACAATTTTGGATTCACGGGTGGCATATGCGTTTCAGAACGCTATGCCTGCGTTAGCGCAATTGAATCGTATTACTGGTGGTCAAACTGGTGGCAAGTCATCGTATGGTGAACGACAGTTAGGTAACATTGCTAACTGGTTTGGTATTCCTGTCAGGTATGTTGGTCCTCAACAGCAGGAATCTGAGGCGGTTAATCGTCAGTTTGAAGTTGCAGCAATGTTTCAAGATTTGGTGAATAGCGGTGAAATTTTGAGTACGAAAGATTTGAAAGCGTTTTTGAAATATGTGCAAGCAAACCCACAGGGTTTGACTACACCTTAAATTCCTTCTACTAGCGCACGCTCAATTTCGGCAATGATTTTAGCGTACTCATGCAACGAAATATTTAGACTTTTGGCATCGCCATAACAGGCTTTAATCCATTCGCCAACTAGTTCTTTGGCGGCAAGTTTGCTGATTATAAATTCCATAACGAATCCTGATTCGTTATCGGATATCATGTTTGCGAATATGCCTTCTAGTTCCGACATGTCATCGGGGTTAAAGTCGTTATCGTCAGCCAAATTGGGGGGCATGTTTCTTCAACCATTTTATTGATGCTTCAATGTCATGCACTTTGCGTATATATGTCATGGGTGCGCCAGCGATTTCTAGTTCTGTTTCTAACAGTTCTAAGTAATCTTTTAGGCTTGCGATGTTTAGTTTTTTGTGTTTCATAGTTCGTATTTTTCGCCCATCATGTCAATAAAATCTTGGTTTTTTAGCAACGCTTTTTTCAAGTTTTGTGTTGCAGAGTTTACTTTGCGCCATGCGTGCGACTTGGCTTTTATGCCAATGTCGCTGGCTAGTTCTTGGTATGTTTTCCGTTCATAAAAGATTCCTGATAGTGCGTCTTGGTCGGATTTGCTTAGCGTGGACAGTGTAGCCTGCACAATGTCTACTAGTTCCCAATTTGTGTCATCGTGTTTGATGCCGTATGGCATCATTAGCCATGCGATGTCCGAGTTGTCATGGTGCGATATTGGTTGGTACTTCATCATATTCCGTGTTTATCATCATGTCCATAACATCTTCGGGTTCCAGCAAATAGCCTTTTGACGGGTTGCTGGATGCCCGTGCAAAATCATGTAGTTTCTTTTTGTTGAATCGTTCCTTATTAATTTTTAGGTAGCGTTTCATTCGTGGGACTGAAACGATTACGAACGCACCATCCAATGTGTAAACATAAACCCACCATTTGGCTTTGGTGATTGCCAGACCAGATGGTTTCCAGAGTGCGGTGCCGTCTGGGTTTTGTTGTTTGCGGGGATTATGTTCCATTTCTATGACCATGCGCCCGTTGCGGTATCGGTCTGTTTTTACTTCAAAGTCGCCGTCAGATAACGCATCCAAAAACTCGGTGACGAGTTTTTCTCCTTTATGCCCGTACTTTAGGTCCGTGTGGAAATCATATTTGCGGGCTGGGATATCATAATCCGACTGATTTTTGGTCACTTTTTGCCTGCGTTAATGATGTGTACCTGTTTGTCATCTAACCATGCGACACCGTTTAATCCGTCCATTAATAGTTTCACATAGTTGTCTAGGTCACCTCGTAGTTTTGAGGCTGTCTCAGAGGCTCCTAGAGGGGTTACAGAGACTTCTATGCCTGTTGGGGTGAACATGCAGTCCAGTTGCACTAGTCCCTCGTATTTGGGTCCGTTCCATGCTTCGGCAATAATTGCTTCCGCCACTAGGGTTGTTTCGGGTGTGAACACTCGTCCTCGGCGGGTCATCCTTGGACGACCTTTTGGTATCGGTTTGGAATCAACATAAACACTGTGGGATATTTCACCCATTTTGGTTTTGTGTCGTTCACCTTTTTTGATGGTGTTTATAACCTGTTTTTTGTTTACCTTTTTTATGGTGACAGTTCCATCTGCTTTAGTAATTTTGATGGCTGATGCTTTAGGTATTCCAAAAACGGGTTTAACTTTTTTTGTTGCCATTGGTCCTACTTGGTTTGTTGAATGAATGTGTGAAAAGGAGAACCAGTATGTGGGTCAAATTTGCTTGCAACATTGATTGCTTTTAATGTAATAGATTTTGCTTGTAACGGCTGTAACTTTTTGTTTCCTGCAAGTATTTGTAACGCACCGAGTGCGTATTGTGCGCCCGTACCCAAAGCGTATAAACGATTTGTGTCCGATGCCCAACTGTAATCACCGTCAATAACATAGATTACACCGTTCACACTTACAAGTATAGTTGAACCCTGTTCAGCAATGTGTTCGGACGAGTCTCGTTCAGGTAGCGAGTAGCCTTGTGCGTCAAAACATTCCCGCAATGCAGGTATAAACGAAACTGTAATAAATTTATCTAGACCTTTGATTCCCGTAGGAGGGGTGGGTGGCGTGAAGGCGTGATGAAGGATGTTTATGGCTCGCATGTCGCCTGCTGCGCCCAACAAATATTTTCCGTTTGTCGCTATTTTTGCGCCACCCGAAGTACCAATCTGAGATACAAGCCCCGATGAATCCATAGATGAAATGCGTGAATCTGAACATAACAGTGAATACCCTTCTCCTTGATAAGCGATTATTGTTGTCATTTTTCTTCTAATATTTCTACATTGGAACCTGAACCTTTTATAAGTTTGCAATCTTTATCTAACGCAATCCACGATGATGAATCGGGGTCACAGTTACAACTTCTAAGACTGAACGGGTCGTGCATAACTTTCACACCGCATTGCCTGCACCTTACTTGAACTATCACGAATGTACCCTCACTACTAGTTTGTCTATTTCGTCCTCGCCGTTGGTTCGCAAATGATATTTTCCCCAACGAATGTCAGCAGTTTTTATAATCGTTTTAGTTTGGCTGGGGTTCAGCCCGCTACGAACGCACTCGTGACCAAGTTTGGTCAGAGTGCGAGAACGGTCATTGCCCTCTAGCGGTCCGTCACGCCAAATGACTTTTCCCAACGCACTGAGTGATTGCATTGCTTCATCCAAGGTTGCGTCATACAGGTAGTCGGTGTTGATGATTACAGGTTTATGTTCTTTATACATTCCCGCAATGGATTCAATGAGCATTGCTGGTGTGCGTTGCGCCATTGCTTTGCGACAGAAATCTATGAACAGAACTTTGGATTCACCATGATTGCCTGCTTCAATGTTTTGGCGGTACAGAAAGCGTTGCTTATCTGTGTAGTTGTCGTGAACATCAGGGTACGGTAAACGAACATAATTGCCGTACTGACCGACCCCAAGGGTCGGTTGTTTCGGATTGACTTCTAACGCTGGCACTTCTGCTACGGCGTGGGCTGCGAGAAACATGTTGCGCATATCTTTAGCGTGGACAGGTGTCTCGGCAAATACCCACACATGGTAACCTTTGGACCGTGAGCGTTCAATCCACGACTTGATACCAACCACTTCTAGGGTGTCATACAGTTTGATTGCGTTGTCTAGTGCGTCTGCTGTGTCAAAGTCGGAGCATCCCCATACAACATAATGTTCACCGTTTTTTGGCACCATTGGGTAAACACCCATTGGTGCTTTGCCCTCTAAGTGTGCTTCTAAAACTGCGTCTGTTAAAGGTTCTTTAACGCATCGTCCTTCGTTGTGTCCGTACACATCTGTGCGTCCACGAAACAAAGTTTTATAATCAAGTAACAAATAATCGGGTATCACCAGTCCTCCAGACTGTCCGCTATAACGAGTTGTTCGCTATCTACGATTGGGTGTGAGTCACGCCAAGGTAACACATTGCTGTCCAGTTTGTGTAACCGACCTGTCCCATATTCAATAGTGAAATCCATGTCATCAAGTAGGTTTGATGCAGGACGCTTGCATTTGACCAAGTTCAGTGTCAGGGTATCCATGTGTATTCTTAGGTCGTATTGCAGTTGTTCTATGCGGTCCATAATCTTTTCTGTGTTGGTTGCACGCTCCAACTTGTCTTGCAGGTCACGGATGTGTGCTTCTATCTCAAAGCGTTTGCGCCGTACACCTATGATGTGTGTTGCTTGTTGCTCGCCACCGTATGCACCTGATGAGATGGTTTGTTTTTTGCCATCGGCACCTGATGTACGGCTGGATTGATGCAACACTAACAACGGTTTATTATGGCGTTTGCCGAACGCTTTTATGGCGTTTGCTTTGGACGGGACATCTTCACCGCCACCTGTAATCAAATCTAAATAGTCCACAACGATAAGTTGTGGGTCGCCCATAGCATCGGACACTTCTGCCAATGCACGCTCCATGTCAAGCATGGATACTGTTTGGTCAAACACCGCTAGGTTTGGGAAATGTTCTGTTGCAGTTTCTTTCAACAACGATATAGCGGAACGGTCATTAGAAGAAATTTGTTGTTCCAACTGTTTAGAATCCACACCGTGCATAACACACGCCAACTTAATCAAAGTTAAAGTTCGGGGTTCATCAGGACAGAAATATACGACACGCTTATCACGGTTCGCTACCAAGATTTGTAGCAACGCAAGCGTTTTACCGCTATGTGAGTAGCCGTTGATGATACATAGTTCTGCTGGTGCGATGCCACGCATTTCGGAATCTATGTTCTCAAAACCTAGATAGATGCGTTCGTTGGGTGTTTGCGCCCAATGAACATAATCATCGGCAGCCCGAACCAAAGGTTCGTAGTAAGAAAACTTTGGCGTTATAGACAAATCGGACGGAGCGATATTTTCGCCCCGTCCGAGTTTTGCCCAACGCTCCTCATAATCGGGAGCCACAGCGTGCTATCGCTTCGCTCGTGGTTCCCAAAATCCTGCGCCACCCTCAACAGCCTTAAACCAAGGACGCTTAGGGTTTGCGGATAGTCCGTCACGGTTATCCCACACTTCGGATACGCCTTTAGCGGCGCACTCTTTGTGTAGCCATGCTGGAATCGGTCCGTGTTGCTGACCTTTGATGCGAACCTGAAAGCCACCTGCTGGTGCAGGGGTTGGTACAAACGCTGGTTGCGTTGCTTCAACATACATTTCAGGTGTTGTAGTCACAACTGTGGAACCCTGAAAGGCTTCTAGGATTCGTTCCGTTGTTAC
>Ga0114978_10005206_pt1 | contig 10431 bp, 19 predicted proteins | sample S_140212_EF_Meta_FD_87027 | JGI IMG/M metagenome (GOLD analysis project Ga0114978, IMG submission 87027) | Freshwater microbial communities from Lake Simoncouche, Canada to study carbon cycling - S_140212_EF_MetaG | ecosystem: Environmental > Aquatic > Freshwater > Lake | place: Lake...
GCAAGGCTCAACGAAGAACGTGCGCCAGTCGCCAGCGAAGTCCGTAAAGTCGAAGCCGAAGTCGGTCCAATCAAGTACATCGCTGCCTTCATCTACGAAGAAACCGCCAGTCAAGACATACTCGAAAAAGCCGTAAGAATTGTAATTATGATGATTGTGCTAGTGTTTGATCCACTGGCAGTTTTATTATTAATTGCAGCAAACTGGCAAATGCGTAAAGAAGAAAGGGAAGAGTTGGTTCATCCAACTGTCCCACTTTACGTTGCCGATGTAGTAAAACCAGAAGAAGAAATTGTTCAAGTAGAACAAGAATCAACACCCATCAATATAAACCTCGAAGATGAAATAGGCATCGAAGAGCGATTCTCCGCTGACAAAGCACATTCAGAAACTACACCAAGTAGAAACCAGCCTGAAAAGGAAATGGGTAGATACTTAGCTGAAGTAACTGCACAAACAATAGAAACTGACGTCGAACAACTGCAAAACCCTAAATAATTTTACACCCAATACGTTATGTTGGATGTTCGATTAAAAATAATTAAAAGAGAACAAGAAAATGTTCAAAAAGTTGCCGATATCGGTGCTTTTTGTCATGTCTACATTAACAGTCGCTCAATCGACTTATGACTCGAAAACTCTGGTAGATGGCACTAATAGTAATTCTACCAGCACAAGCACAATAGATTCAAATAATGACAGTACTTATTTAAGTGCTAGTACCAGCACAAGCACAGATGGGCAAAAACTTAAACCCAATGAAGCAAGAGTATGCGCTCGGTGGATGTGGACTGGAGATGTATTTGAACGTAAAGTTTATTGTGTTGAATGGGTAATAAAAGATTGTTCTAATAGACTGTATGTAGATATATGTAAGCGTGGTAATTAATAATGGATCCAATCACTATTGGATTAGCATTTGCTGCTGCCCAAAGTGCAGTTGGACATATCAAGCAAGCAATTGCTCTTGGTAAGGACATTAACAGTCTAGTAGGACAGTTTGGTAAATTCTTTGAATCATCAGATGCCATTCATCGTGAACGAACAAAGATAAAAGCCAAAGCCAGCAGACTTGGTAAAACTGATGCAGAACTAGGACACGAAGCACTGCAAATTGCCATGCACAGCGATGCTCTGCGCCAAGCAGAGCGTGAACTCAAAGACATGATTCTTTGGCAATTGGGCAAACCCCAAATCTGGGAACAGATGATTGCCGAGCGTACCAGATTATTCAGAGAACGTGCAGAAGCTGAACAGGCTGAAGCAGAGCGTCAATTGGCACACAAAAAGAAAATGGCAGACATGTTTATCTTTGCCATGTATTTCATAGCAGGGTCTGTTATTCTTTTTGCAGTGGCTATGGGTGGTGTTGCAATATATGGTGCAGCAGAAGAAAAACGAATTTATGAAGAAAAGGTAGCGGCAAGGAATGCTCTTATAAAACGCCAACAACGAGAACGAGATGAAAAAGAAAGAGCAGAACGTGATAAAGCAATTGGTGGAGGATAAGTTATGTATTTTAATATCATAATCACATTCAATGATATGTTGTTCATGTTATGCATGCTGCCTTTGGTTGCAGTATTCTGTGTAATGTTCTCTGACTGGTTGAAAGATAAAGACCGATACAAGTAAATGGATCCCCTAACCTTATTTGCTTTAGCCAATGCAGCGGTCTCCGCAGTTAAAGCGGGATGTAAACTTTATAAAGATATAAAGGGTGCTGCAGGTGACATAAAAGATGTGTTAAAGGATCTTGACGATCAATTTCATAAATTATATCCATCAGGTGCTACTACAGCGCAGCGCAATGCTTACATAACTGAAAAGAATCGTGTTATTGAACTCAATAAAAAAGATGGTGAGACAGCAAACATCTATACTGAAATTGGAGAGCATCTTGGAACATATTACGATAACTTATATAAGTGTATAGCTATATTTGAAGATGAGGAGCGAAAAGCAAAAACTGAAATATACAAGGGTGATGACAGTATAGGTAAACGTGCTCTAAAGCGTGTTCTTATGAAGAAACAATTAGAGCAAATGGGTACAGAGTTACGTGAACTGATGGTATATCAAAGCCCACCTGAACTCGGTGCGTTGTGGACTGAGGTTGAGCAAATGATGCAGGTTGTAGGCAAGGAACAAAAAGTTCTTATCATTAAACAAATGCAGATTCAGGATGTACAGAATCGCAGAAAAGCAGCTAGAAAAACTCAAGCTATTGAACAAGCCGCAACAGGTATTGCTATTTTCATAATAATTATGTTCTTTGGTTTTATGATGATGCTGGTAGCACAAATGAGAATAGAGATGTACCCGCAATATGGCAATGAATTTATTCCCAAGACCGATGAACAACGTCGCAGAGAAGCGCAACCACAGGTTTATGTGGGAAGATGATATTTTATAAATAATAAAAAAGGAGAAACTATGTTAGATATTTTACTTTGGTTAGCAGTAGGAGCATTTATAGGCTGGAATTTTCCACAACCATTCTGGGCTAAAATGATGCAAGAAAAAATACAAGCAATGATTGCTAAAAAATAAGGAGAATAAAATGGCACAAGAAGAACAAAAAGAAGGTGCTAAAGGCGCATTTATTGAAAAATTACTATTCGCCATATTACCATTATTACTAGGATCAGTTGGATATCTAATCAATGCATTGGGTTCGATACAGCATGATGTAACTATTCTAAACCAAAAAGTTAGTTTAGTTGTTACCACAGATAATAAACAGGCAAGCAACAGTGGTGCTGAATTGGCACGTGAAAAACTACGTCAAGACTTAGAAAAAGAAATTCAAAAGAATCGTGATGCTATCATGGAAAATCGTCAGCACATTGCCGTCCTTGAAGATAGACAGGGATTTGGTCCAAAGAAAATTGGCGCAATGAAGGAGTAAGAAATGGCTGAATCACGAAGCGAAAGAGAAGCACATATCAAAGACAAAGCTGGATGGGTGATCACTGTGGTTGCCGCATTGTTGGCAGTGAACACATACCTTGCCAACGGATATAGTAGCAGTGTGTTAACTAATACCATCAAAGCCAACGATACATGGAATTTCTATCAGGCTAAAAGTATCAAACAAACTATTGCAGAAGCAGCACGTGATGATGCCATAGCACGGAACGATAATGAAAAAGTAGCTAAATTAACTGCTAAAATTGATCGTTACGAAAGTGAACCTGATAAGGGTGAAGGTAAGAAAGAATTGTTTGTCAAAGCTAAAGCATTAGAAGAAGCACGTGATGAGGCTAAACTACACAGTCCATGGCTAACATTCGCTGGTTCAGCTTTTCAATTAAGCATCGTTCTATTGTCTGCTGCCATATTGGCAGTTAGTATGGGTATGTTCTGGGCTAGCATTGGAGTTGGTGTTATTGGTGCTATATTGATGAGCCAAGGTATTTGGCTTTGGATAATCTAACCAACAGGAGCGAACCATGTCAGAAGAAGTTAAAGTGTTAAGCGCAAGCGAACAAAAAAAAGAAGACTGGATGAATTCCAAATGGCGTCCAATGATGGGTTGGATGTACATGGTAGTATGTACTATGGACATGGTTATATTTCCAATTCTATGGAGTCTATTACAGACATTCACTCATAGTCCAATCACGCAATGGACTCCACTAACCCTACAAGGTGCTGGTTTATTCCACATAGCCATGGGTGCAGTGCTAGGTCTTGCAGCATGGGGACGAACTCAAGAAAAACTTGGGGGAGCAAACAATGGCGGTATGCAACCAGTGCCAGTGGCACAAAGTGTCACAACAACATATGGCTCTCCGCAACCAGTAGGAATGCAAAGAAGCATGAGTTCATCTATGCCATCTATGCGTAACCCTCTCGCAGACGCTACAAGCATGCCAGTCTTTGAAGCAGGTGATCCAACACACCGAAATATGCGAAACGACTATTAATCCCCTACTGTAGTAAGGTTTTAGACCCCTGTAAGTTGTTGTTTTTACAGGGGTTTTTTGCACATGAAATAAGTGTTGATTTTTATTCGATTCTGATGTATACTAACTGTGTTGGGTTTGATTATGAAAGGTTTCGTTATGACTGTAACACTTGAGATGCTTCCGCAATTTGATCGTAAGCGTCATGGATCTTTGTTTGATCGTGGCGGTGCTGACTCTTGGTATTCACGTTCACGTGATCCACATTGGTATCCAGAAGGTACTGGATACGGTGGACGTATTTCTGAATTGTGTGACGAAGAAGTCGCTGAGTACAATGCAGGTTATGATTACAATGAAGAATTTGGCGGAAAGAAAGATTATGAATAAATTTGCAGTAAAAAGAATGAAGACAGAAAGACAAGAAGAAATCATGCTTATCTGCCAAGAAGAATGTGCTGAAGTTGCACAAGCAATAAGTAAAGTATTCCGATTCGGAGTTGATGGTTTACATAATGATGTATCTAATCGTGAACGACTCGAAGAAGAAATCGGTGACTTACTTTGTATGATTGACATGATGGTCGAAGAAGGAATCATCGATGCTGGTGAAGTTGCACATGCATCACAAGCAAAGCGATTAAAGTTAGCCAAGTGGTCTAACATTAAGGAAATGGTATGATTCAAATAGAAAACCTAACTGAGTATCAGGTGGAGATGCTAGACCATATGTGGTCTTTGGACTCAGAGGAAGAGTACGCAGAATGGTATGATCTATTGGATGAACAAGACCAACAACTTGCAGATAGTTTGCAACAGATGATTATTCTCGCAGAGATGGATAATGTAATGGGTGACTTTAAAGATGCAAAAGAAGTATTAAAGAAATTTGCCTTGTAAGGAAATATCATGTATAATATAAAACTGAAACCCAGAGATCTTGTTGCTAAAGATCTTCGAACTCCCAAGTACCGAATACGTGTAGTTGAGAGCAAGGTTCAGTACACTCGCAAAGCTAAGCACAAAGGAGCACATGATGAACAGTACTTACGAACTAAGTAGAAATGGTCTACTAACTACACTTCTTATTAAAGATCATGACTATGATGTAGTTGAATATAGTATAACAAAGAAGTTAACTGATGAGAATGGTAAGGTGATAGTTGACAGTACCAATCAGATGTTTTTCTCGAATAGAGAATTTGAAGATTTTTTTCAACCGATTATTAATGATTTGAAAGTGAGATTTGAAAATGCAAACAGTGTTTAAAACAGAAAAAGAATTTGAAGACTTTAAAACTTGGACGTTAGGACTACTACGAGATGAATCATCAAAAGATCTGTGCATTACTTTTACCAAAAAAGACGGAGCACAACGTGCAATGCGTTGTACCCTTGCAGAAAGTAATATCCCAAAAGAATTCCAGCCAAAAACAGAAGGAACAGCAAGCACGTTTACTGACGCAGCATGCCGAGTTTTTGATACCGAAATTGGTGCTTGGAGATCTTTCCGTTGGGACTCAGTGATTAAAGTTGAGGTGACACTATGACTACTACAAAAATTTTGATGTTTGTTGCTGTGGCTTTAGTACTAATTGTATTAATGCCGTTTGCGGCAATTTGGTCATTGAACACACTATTCCCTGCTCTGGCTATTCCATTTGCATTTGATACATGGTGTGCTGCAGTATTGTTAAGTGGTATTGTTAGTGGTAATCATTTTGTAACTTTTAAGAAATAATATGAGCATTTCATCCCCTGAAGATAAGAAAAAGATTTTTGATGCTGTTCGTGAGATCAGCAATTCAATGTTGCGTGCTGAAGCAGAACGTGATCTAATCAAAGAGATCGTTAAAGAAATTTCTGATACCTACCAGATTCCTAGGAAAACTGTCAAGAAAATTGCAGTCACTTTCCACAAACAGAACTTGACACAGGTCAATCAGGAACATGAAGAATTCGTGGATCTCTACGAAGATCTCACCAAGGTAGTACCGAAATAAAGACCCTCAACACATGAGGGTCTTTCCAAATTGTTGTTGACTTTTATTCCGTTTTGCGGTATAATAAGTTATACTATGGAGGTTCTAAACCTATGGCTACTACTGCAAAACGTAAACAACTGATTGAAAAAGTCGATCGCATGATGAAGGGTGCTGAGTGTCAACTCAACCCTAACAACTACATGCGTGATTTGATTATGGCATTGAACTACTACAATGCCAATCATGATGACAAAGATAAAAAGAAATGGCTGATCAGCCACATGGCTAAGACAGACAAGAAATTGGCTGTTGAGTTGCTAAAGGTTGATGAGTATCACTTCCGCTATGCTGGCATTCTTGCTCGTCTAATGGATGGTGGTTCTGAACTTGAAGAAAAAGAAGCCAACTACTTCAATGAACGCATTGCTAAATTGAAAGAACAAGTTGGTTCTCGTCAAAAATCCCAAGACAAACTAGACAAGAAAACAGCCGATGCTTTGGCAGCAGCTGCACCTTTTAATGTAATTTCAATCCAACAACGTATGGAAGAAAAAGCACGTGAGTTGGCATCTGAAATTGATGGTGCCATTGACGACTTTATGATCAATAAGAAAAATGATTTCTCAACAAAAAACTATCTTCTTGCGAATCTCGTCGCAGCACCTATTGCAAAAAGAATTGGTGAGATGTACGTCGCCACTGCCGCAGAATTGCGTGGGGCTATCGAAGGAACAGATGAGCAACTCGTTGAAGGTTACTCACACTTTACCAAACGAGAACTGAAGAAGTTTGCCGAGTTTGTTGAAGGCATTATCTCTGACTGCAATCAGCAAGTGCAAACTGCCAAGGCTAATCGTGCACCACGTAAGCGTAAAGAGAAACCTGCCTCTGTGCAAGTGGCACGTATGAAGTATCTCAAAGAGTTTGCTGAGTTGAATCTCAAGTCTGTAAAACCAGAAAGTATTATCAACTCAACAGAGGTATGGGTATACAATACCAAGTATCGTCGTATTAGTGTTTACAAAGCCGAGAATGGTGCATTGGCTGTGAAAGGCACTACTATTCTTGGATTCTCAGTAACTGAATCTAAACAATTTACTCTGCGTAAACCAGCAGATTTCTTCAAAGGGTTAACAATCGGCAAACGTCCATTGAATGCTAAAATGAAGACACTGACTACAAAGTCAGCTGTACCAAATGGTCGTATTAACGAAGAAACAATTATCCTTGGAGCATTTTAATGATTTTAGTTGATTATAGTCAGGTGGCACTATCTGCCATCTTGACATTCCAGAGAGAGTTGAAAGGTACTGAGTCTGAGGTTAAAAACCTTATTCGCCATGTAACCCTATCAACAATCAAGTCATACAAGAAAAAGTATGGTAAAGAATATGGCGAGTTAGTCATCTGTTGCGATGGTCGTAAGTACTGGCGCAGAGATGTATTCCAATACTACAAAGCTGGTCGTAAGAAAGCACGTGATGCTTCTGAATTGGATTGGACTCTAATCTTTGATACGTTATCCGAGATGCGTAATGATATCTCCAAGCATTTTCCATGGAAAGTTATCCACATCGATCGTGCTGAAGCAGATGACGTTATTGCTGTTATGGCTAAGTGGTCTCAAACGAATGGATTCGTTCAACAGGGATTGATGGAAGATCCACAAAAGATTTTGATTCTTTCATCTGATGGTGACTTTATTCAGTTGCAAAAGTGGGGTAATGTTTCGCAGTACTCGCCAATGCAAAAGAAACAGATCACAGCCACCAAGCGAGAGTTGCATGAGAAGTTTATCACCCATGTAGTAAAAGCAGGTGATGATGGTATTCCAAACATATTGTCACCAGACGATATCTTCTTACAAGAAGGTGTGCGCCAAAAACGCATTAGTTCTCAGCGACTCGATGACTTCCTTGAGAAAGGTTTTGATGCATGTCGTAATGATGATGAACGTCGCAACTGGCATCGTAATCTACAACTGATTGACTTTGAATTTATTCCAGAAGATGTAGCACAGTCTATTGTTGATGCGTATCTAAATAACAAGCCAACTGGCGACAAGATGTCGGTCATGAATTATCTGATCGAGAATCGTTGTCGTTTGCTGTTGGATGAACTTGATGACTTTTAAGGACAAAACATGGCGAAATATATCACTGAAATTCTACAGGAAATCAATACGGATCCTAAAAAGATTGAGCAGTATAAAGGCAATGGTGCTTTACGTTTAATCTTTGAACATGCATTCTTGGAAGAAAAGAAGTTTGCATTACCTGAAGGCGATCCACCATTCAAGAAAGATGCCGCACCAATTGGTATGACACCTGCGAATCTATATCAAGAAACACGTAAACTTTATATCTTCTGTCGTACTGATTTGAAACCACTGCGTAAAGAAACTTTGTTCGTGCAGTTGCTGGAGAGTATACATCCAACAGAAGCTGAATTGGTACTAGCAATTAAAGATCAGAAGCTAACTAAACTGTATCCAAAGATTACACATAAGTTAGTTGCTGAAGCTGGATTTATTCCTGCACCTGTTGCAAAGGAAAAGAAAGCAAAAAACTTGAAGGCTCCGACTGGAGCCGAATCTACCAGCGAAACTTGACCTTCAAAGAAAAGTGTAGTAAACTTATTAAACGATTGATTATTAGATGAAAAAGAAGTGGATTGATGCATTCATGGACACTGCGGAGAGATTCGCAGAGTTGTCTAGTGCAACTAGATTGAAGGTTGGTGCTGTTGTTGTAAAAGACAATCGTATCATCTCAATTGGCTACAATGGTATGCCAGCTGGATGGACTAATGAATGCGAACATGTAGTTGATGTTGCGAAGACAGATCCTCGCTATGACTACAATAATTTTACTAAAGAGATAAAAACGAAAGATGAGGTTATTCATGCAGAAGCTAATGCTATTCTTAAACTTGCACGTGATGGCGAATCAGGCAATGGTGCCGATTTATTCTGCACTCATGCTCCTTGCATCAATTGCGCTAAACTCATTTATGGCGCAGGTGTGAAGAAAGTTTATTACAGAGAGTCATATCGTGATACACTTGGCACTGACTTTTTGACCAAGTGTAACATTGAAGTTGAAAAATATATTTCAAAAAGTGTTGACTTGCAAGTGGTTTGGGCGTATAATATACCTAAATAGAATATAAGTAAACCCTACTGTGTGTAGGGTCTTACAAAATTGTTGTTGACTTTAAATCAAAAGGGAAGTATAATTTCTACTATGAAATCGATACAGTGTTTACAATCCAGAATGCATAAACAGTTACCACTCGTAGCTGGCTGGAATAGCACACGCCCAGCATTTGCGCTATCATATGAGATTGATGCGAAGGGTTTTGGTAAAAAGATGTAAGACTACAAGTCTCTTTACCAAAACCCTCTGAGATGAAAATCCAGAGGGTTTTTTGTTTTACCCTACATGATGTAGGGTCTTTCAGAAAGTTGTTGATTTTTATTCTTACTTGATGTAGAATAAGTGTTCTGGTTGAGTGGCATCGTCTACTTAGCTTTTAGATCTTTAAAAATTTGCGTACCAAATGTTCCCGAATGGTGTAGTGGTAACACAGCAGACTTTGAATCTGTTATTGTAAGTTCGATTCTTACTTCGGGTGCCAAATAAAAGTACACTAGGACTGGCGCAAGCCATCGTGGGTATAGTTCCTTCCGAGCCACGGACTTGAGTGTACTTTTATTTGGTTAGATAATTTAAAAAGGAAATTGTATGAAGCGAAAATCTGGTAAAAGCTAGTGTCGCTAAGATCCCCCGTATGGTCTTAGTTGGCACGTAAAATCAAAAAAATACGTACAACCACTCGTGGCGTAATGGTAACGTACATGACTCTTAATCATCGAGTTCTGAGTTCAAGTCTCAGCGAGTGGACCATATGGGGGTATAGTGAAATGGTTATCACAGCAGACTTTTAATCTGCCAATTCAGGGTTCGAGTCCCTGTGCCCCTACCATATACAAACACATTCACTGAAGTTGGTTCAGTAAGACAGGGAGATCCAATTGCCTATGTCGTTGAGTGTGTTTCTATATGGTAAATGTATAGCCTTCGGGAGCAGCAGAGGGGAGTAATTAACCCCAACCATAATCGGGAGTCATGACCCCGATGAACTCGTAGTCTTCTAGTGGTAAGAAAGCCTCGATTCAAGAGGCAAACGCAGGTTCGATTCCTGCCTACATGAGTTCGCATATTGAAACATACTCTACCCTACCCTGTCTGAAACGGCTGATGAGGGATAGGCGAAAAGGATCCGTTTGAGTGTGTTTCAATATGGTAACTATAGATAAACACACTAGGCCTGGTCAAAAGCCATTGCGGGTATAGTGCCTTCCGTGCCGCGGACTTGAGTGTGTTTTTCTATGGTAGTAGTTTTCTTTGGTGTGACCTTAGTGTCAGCGGTTAGCACCTCGGATTGTGATTCCGATAGCATGGATTCGAATTCCATAGGTCACCCCAAAGAAAATTGCCGATATAGCTCAGTTGGTAGAGATAGAGAAAAAA
>Ga0114978_10005207_pt1 | contig 10430 bp, 9 predicted proteins | sample S_140212_EF_Meta_FD_87027 | JGI IMG/M metagenome (GOLD analysis project Ga0114978, IMG submission 87027) | Freshwater microbial communities from Lake Simoncouche, Canada to study carbon cycling - S_140212_EF_MetaG | ecosystem: Environmental > Aquatic > Freshwater > Lake | place: Lake...
GACCTGCGAGCTGAGGCGGTTCCTAGTTCAGGCGCCAGATTGCGAAATTCAGCACACTCGCAAACGAAACCCAGGCAGCATAGGGGATCAACATGACCCCCGAAATCCGGTCGATCCGCCAGAAGGCCACCGCGCACACCAGTACAGACGTCAGCAAGGCAACGACCTCAATCAGCGCTAGGCCGGGCTGGCGCAGGCCAAAAAAAATCAAAGACCAGGTCAGATTCAGCGCGAGCTGGATTGCGTAGAGGGTCAGGGCCTGCCGACGGGCAGCGGCGGTGCCGCTGCGCCAGATCCGCCATGCCGCCAGGGCCATGAGCACATAAAGGGTCGTCCAGACGGGCCCAAACAGCGCATTGGGCGGGTTGAAGGATGGCTTATTGAGGCCGGCATACCAGGTGGTCACGCTGGTGGCCGTCGCAAACCCGCCGACGGCACCGACGACTAGGGTGATCCCTATGGAAAGAGCGGCAGCGCGAAGGGCCTTGGGCGATCCGGCTGGAACGGGAAGGGTCATCTTGTCACGGTCCTGGTTCAATGGGTTCGCCGGGTATTTCTATGCCACCGACGTCGCTATTTTTTCGCTTTCAGATACGGCTTAATGAAATCCTGGATCGGCTGATCGATCCATTTATCAAAGGCGAAGGCGCATAGAATCGCCAAGGGGAACCCGGCCATCCACATCGCCCACTGAAAGCCAATGCCGATGGGCACCTTGTAGATCAGCAGGTGTATTGGGTCCCAATATAATACCCCGACCAGCGTATGGGTGATGAAGAGGGCAAACGACAGGCGGGCCGCCGTCTCGAATAGGGCAACGGGCTTTTTTACCGGTAGCCGCCCCGCGCCCAGGATCACCGCAGCGATCGCGGCCATGGTGAGGAAGTCGAACCGTCCGGACCCGGCCAAGCCACAGAACACGACCAGACCGCCCCACATCAATATACGAGCGGCCCGTTTCGACGGCCAATCCAGCGCCACAGCCTGGGCCAAACACATCCCAAGCAGGAACAGCGGTACGGCCCGCACCACCCCAAGCTGAAAGGGGAGATCGTAGAGCGGCCTATCATAGAGCGCGCGGGCCGTGCTGTCGCCCGCAACGATGGCGGCCAGTCCGATAATGACCAGCACCGCCGCAGGTCGCACTCGTACCAGGGCCTTCCAGGCCCAGGGAAGGGCCGCATAACAGACCAGCAGGGCGGACAGCGACCAGCTGGGCAGGTTCCAGCCATCGGCGGGCGGATTGATCGGTGACCAGGCGTGGATCAGCAGGGCTTGCTGAACAAACGCGCTCCAGGCGAACCGCGCTGGATTGGCCGGCACGCCGAACCAGGTCATCTGAACAAAGACGTAGAGACCGAACGCCGCCATAACGATCAGATGCGCCGGCCACACCCGCGAGGCGCGCCGCACCCAGAAACGCCCCCAGCCCATCGTGGCATTTTGGATCGCCGGTCCGTAGGCGCGACCAAGCACATAGCCTGACAGCATCAGGAAGAAATCGGTGGCGATATAGCCGCGGGAGAACACCAGGTTCAGATGGTAGAGCTTGATCGGGCTCTCATTGCCAAAATGGTAGAGCATGATCAACATGGCGGCACTGAACCGCAGCAGATCCAACGCCCCGCCACGGCTTGAGGTGCTGGCCGTGGGCGGGGGTACAGCGGAGGCGGACTGAGCGGTCATCGTCGCCGGTCCTAGCGCACCGGTGGTCTGATCCCCAGAGGCTTGAAAGGCTTTCAGCCGATTTTTCCCCCGCACACTCAAGATCGCTTCGAAAGATCAACGCGCTATTGCGCTTGGCTGTTCCAATCCGCTTAACGCGCCGTCCAAGCCGCGCTATGGATGGCCCATGGTCGCAAAGCCCGAACCGATCAACGATGCCTTCAAGCGCGCCCTTGTGCATGCGACCCGGTCCTTGGCCGAGGCTCCCAACCTCGAGGTGGTGTTTTCCAACGATGGACCCCGGTTCACCGAGGGCCGCGCCGTTCTGCCCCACCCGCCGCGCGACATTTCCGCAAAGGACGCCGCCCAGCTTCGCGGTCTGGCGGACCGCATGGCGCTCAAACTCGCCCACCAGGACGCCGCTCAACTTGCCAAGGATCGACCCGACGGCAGCGACGCCGCCGCGGCCTTCGAGGCTGTGGAACAGGCCCGGATAGAAGCCATTGGCTCCAACGCCATGCAGGGGGTGCGCAGTAACCTGTCTTACGCCCTGGAGGCGGCCCTGGATCGGCGTGGCTTGGCGCATGTGACCTATGATCCGTCCGTACCCATGCCGGCGGAGATCCTGGGCCTGATGGTGCGCGAGCGCTTGACCGGCGACGCCCCGCCGGAAACGGTGCGCAATGTGGTTGACCGCCGGCGCCCGGAAATCGAAGCCAAGGCCGGTGCCGACCTAGACCGCCTAGCAGGCTTGGTAGACAACCAACGCGCCTACGCGCGCCTGGCCCGCAACATCCTGCGCGAACTCGATCTCGACAGCACCATGGCCGAGGAAGAAACTCAGGAAGAGTCGACTGAGGATCAGGACGACCAGGACAACGAACAGAATCAAGACTCAAGTCAGCCTGAGGCCGACCCAAGCACCGCCCGGGAAAGCGACGGCCAAGACAACGAGACCGTCGAGACGGATAGCCATGACGAAAGCAGCAAAGAGGAGCAGGACGCCGACACCGGCGACGGCCCCAAGCCCGCACGGCCGCAGATCAACGATAACGGCGCAGTCGAGCCGCCTTACAAGGCCTTCACCACGGCACATGACCAGATCGTCGATGCCGACGACCTCTGCGAGCCCGAGGAGCTGTCGCGCCTGCGCGCCTATCTCGACCAGCAGTTGGAGACGTTATCGAGTATCGTCGCGCGCCTGGCCAACCGATTGCAACGCAGGCTGATGGCGCAACAGTCCCGCGCCTGGACCTTCGACCTTGAGGAAGGGATGCTTGACGCGGCTCGGCTGACCCGCGTGATCATCGACCCCACAGCACCGCTCTCCTTCAAGCAGGAGGAGGAGACCAACTTCCGTGACACGGTTGTGACCTTGCTGATCGACAATTCCGGCTCGATGCGTGGGCGGCCGATCATGGTGGCCGCCGTCTGCGCAGACATCCTAGCCCGCACCCTGGAGCGTTGCGGGGTGAAGGTGGAAATCCTGGGCTTCACCACCCAGGCCTGGAAAGGTGGTAAGTCACGCGAAGACTGGCTCAGCGCCGGCAATCCCGCTGCACCTGGACGGCTCAACGACCTGCGCCACATCATCTACAAGAGCGCCGACGCGCCCTGGCGCCGCGCCCGCAAGAACCTGGGCCTGATGATGCGCGAGGGCCTGCTGAAGGAAAACATCGACGGTGAGGCTCTACAATGGGCGCATTACCGCCTGGCCGTGCGGCCAGAAGAGCGCCGTATCCTGATGGTGATCTCCGACGGTGCGCCCGTGGACGACAGCACGCTGAGCGTCAATTCAGGCCACTATTTGGAGCGACACCTGCGCGCGGTGATCTCGGAGATCGAGACCCGCAGCAGCGTCGAATTACTGGCGATCGGCATCGGCCACGACGTCACCCGCTATTACCGCAAGGCCGTGACCATTGTGGACGTGGAACAACTCGGCGGGGTGCTGGTGGAACAACTTGCCACCCTATTCGAAGAAGACCCGCGCGCCAAGGCACAACCACGCCGGCGACGCGCTTGATCGAAAAGCGTCAGGTTTGGTGGCCGCCTCTGACTGCGGACAATATTTGCTATCCCGAGGCGCGAACCTTGCTGCGGGCGTTTTACTGGAGACTTGCATGATCCCCGACAGCGTGCCGGACCACCGCGAGGCTGCCCGCCGACGCCTGCCGCGCCTGTTGTTCGACTATATCGACGGCGGGGCCATGACCGAGACCACGCTTGACCGCAATGTGGGCGACCTGCGCGATCTGAAGCTACGCCAGCGGGTGATGCGCGATGTCGGCACGCCAGACACACGCCTGAGCCTGCTGGGCCGGGATTGGAGCATGCCCGTGGCCATGGCCCCGATTGGCATGGCCGGCTACACCGCGCGCCGTGGCGAAACCCAGGCGGCACGCGCGGCAAGGGCGGCGGGCATTCCCTATACGCTCTCGACCGTGGGCATGTGCGGCCTAGCGGAAGTGACCAAGGCGGCGGGCGTTCCGCCCTGGTTCCAGCTCTATGTGTTTCGCGACCGTGGCTATCTGGAGTCTCTGATCGGCCAGGCGCGCGACCTGGGCTGCCCCGTGCTGATGTTGACCGTCGACATGGCCACAGCCGGCCGTCGATGGCGCGACGCCCGCAATGGTTTTGGCGGCAACCCATCACTGCATGCGCCCGTAGCTCGCGCGATTGACGCCCTGTCGCATCCGGCATGGTTCTGGGATGCGCATCTGAATGGCGGGCCGCATGTGCTGGGCAATCTGGTCCAGGCCAATCCGGGCGCACGCAGTCTGAACGACTTTTGGGCCTGGGTGCGCAAGAACTTCGACCCCACCGTAACCTGGAACGATCTTGAATGGATCAGGGCACGCTGGCCCGGAACCCTGATTCTCAAGGGCATTCAGGAAGCCGATGACGCCAAGGCGGCGATTGCCGCGGGGGTCGACGGTATGATCGTCTCCAACCATGGCGGCCGCCAACTGGACGGGGTGCGCTCGTCGATCTCAGCCTTGCCGCGGGTGGTCGAGGCGGTGAAGGGGGCTGTGCCGGTGCTGATGGACGGCGGCATCCGCAATGGTGCCGATATCTTGCGCGCCCTGGCCCAAGGGGCAGATGCGTGCCTGATCGGGCGAGCCTGGGCCTGGGCTCTGGGCGGCGGTGGCGAAGCCGGCGTGGCAAAGGTGCTGGCCAGCCTGCGTAACGAGTTGGAAGTGACCATGAAGCTCACCGGCTGCAAGCAACTGTCGGACATCGGCCCGCATCTGATTGATTCTTAGACCCTGCGCCCGGTCATGGGCTGCAACCGCCCGGCACCGAAGCGGTATCGGAATACGAAAACGGCCCGGACCTGAAAGAGTCCGGGCCGTTTTAATGTCGGGAGGTCGTGGAAGCCTTAGGCGGCGGCGACCATCTTGGCCTTGGCCTTGACCTGTTTCTTGATCTTCAGGGCGGCGGCCGAGAGGTTTTCGTCCTTCGCGTTGATCAGGAAGCTGTCGAGCCCGCCACGGAAATCCACGGTGCGCAGAGCCGCGTTGCTGACGCGAAGCTTGAACTTTTGACCCAACGAATCAGAATGCAGCGTCGCCGGCGACAGAGCCGGCAGAAAGCGGCGCTTGCTCTTGATATTGGAGTGGCTGACGTTGTGGCCAACCATCGGACCGATCCCGGTCAGTTCACAACGGCGCGACATGGCTTAGGACCTTGCTCGAATAGAAAATGTTTCATGCGAAAGACCCTTCCGCAGGGGAGCGGCGATATAGGCTAAACAGCCCACAAAGGTCAAGGCATTGGGGACACCCTGCGCACCAGGGTTCTTCAACCGGCGTTCAGACGGCGTCATATAAAGACGACTCACAAGTTCTCTCCGACTTGAAAGACCTATGAGCACACCCGCCCTTTTCGCCGCTGCGCTGGTCGGCATGGTGCTGGCCGGCCCCACTTCGGCTCTAGCCCAGCCCGCCGCCACGTCCGCGAACGCGGCAACGCTTCGTCTGCACCTGGTCTATGATGGCCGCTTCTATCTGAAGGTGCTCGAGTTGAGTCTCGACCAAGACATCGGCACCGACAGCTATCGTTCAAGCAGCCAGATGAACACTTGGGGCCTGGGAGCGGTGGTTTCCAAGCTGAACCAGCACGCGACGGTGGTGGGCCGTATTGACGGCGGCAAGATTGCTCCGGTGTCGTTGGCGCACCAGAACGTCGACGGCAAGAAGAACCGCAAGATATCGGTCAATTGGAGCGGCGGAGACGTCATGATCGCCGCCACGCCCAGCTACGACACCCTTGGCAATCCGCCGGCCAGCCGCGCCCAGAAACTCGCCTCTGCTGATCCCCTGACCCAGTTAGTCCGGATCACCCGCGCCAGCACGGCCGACGGACCCTGCAGCACCGACTCGCACTTTTTTGACGGCAAGCAGCTGTATGATTTCGACTTCGCCCGACCGCGACCCGGCGGTGAGGTCGAACCACGCGAACGCGCCCTGGGCCTGACCAATCCGGTGTTGTGCGATGTGCAATACCGCGAGGTGGCGGGATTCAAAAAAGAAGCTGCCGGAGGCGCGCAATCAGGGACTCAAAAGCCCAATCCAGGCCCGATTTGGTCAGCTTGGCCCGGGAGGCCCGTGGATCCTGTCCTCACTGAAGGCAGAAACCAAGTGGGGCGAGGCGGTGATTGACCTGCGGCAGCTATCGGCGAGCGGAGCGGCCAACAACTAACCCACCCGCCGGTTGTGGTCACAATCCGGATGTCGCCAAGCTTTCTGTTCTAAATGGGAATTGACCGCAGTCTCGCCCTTGCCTCACGCCGCGAGCCGTCCCACCTTCTGAGTCATGAGTGATCGCCCGTCAGGGGCCGCGCCGTCCCGACTGGTGGCGGTCTTGGGGCCAACCAACACTGGCAAGACCCACCTGGCCGTCGAGCGCATGCTGACGCACGAAAGCGGCATGATCGGTCTGCCGCTGCGGCTGCTGGCGCGTGAAATTTACGACCGTATCGTCAAGCTGCGGGGCAAGACGCAGGTGGCCTTGATCACCGGCGAAGAGAAGATCGTGCCGCCTCGGGCGGCCTATTTCGTCTGCACGGTCGAGGCCATGCCGCTGGGCCGGGAGGTCGCCTTTCTTGCGGTCGATGAGATCCAGCTCTGTGCTGACCCCGAACGCGGCCATATCTTCACCCAACGCCTGCTGCATGCCCGGGGCCAGAAGGAAACCATGCTGCTGGGCGCGGCGACCATGGCACCCCTGTTGCGCCGCCTGCTGCCCGACGCCGAAATTGTGTTTCGCGAGCGGCTTTCGGCCCTGAGCTTTTCCGGCTCCAAAAAACTGACCCGCCTGCCCCCACGCACGGCGATCGTCGCCTTCTCTGCCGATGCAGTCTACGCCATCGCCGAACTAATGCGCCGCCAGCGTGGCGGTGCCGCGGTGGTTATGGGCGCATTGAGCCCTCGCACCCGAAATGCCCAAGTGGCTCTCTATCAGTCGGGCGAGGTAGATTTCCTGGTCGCCACAGATGCCATCGGCATGGGGCTGAACATGGACGTCGACCATGTGGCGTTCGCGGGGCTGAAGAAGTTCGATGGCAAGCGCAGTCGCTGGCTGCATGCCGCGGAAGTGGCACAGATCGCCGGCCGCGCCGGGCGCTTTACGCGCAATGGCACCTTTGGGACCACCGGTGATTGCGAGCCGATGGACGAGGACCTGATCGAGGCGGTGCAGACCCACGTGTTTGACCCCGTGCGCGCTGCAGAATGGCGCAACGCGCGGCTGAACTTCACCAGCCTATCGACGCTAATAGCCTCCTTGGCCGCCCAGCCGCAGCGGGAGGGCACGATGCTGACCGCCGAAGCTCTGGATGAGCAGGCCCTCAAAGCCCTGGCCGCCGAACCGGAATTCGCCGGGCGTTGCCGTGACAAGGCGAACCTGATGCGACTTTGGGAGGTTTGCCAGACGCCCGATTTCCGCAAGCTGACGCCCGACGAGCACCATCGGATGTTGCGCGAGCTGTTCATGGCCCTGACCAGCGGCCCCCGCCGCGTGGGCAATGAATGGATGGGCACCCATTTCGCCCCGCTCGACCGTAGCGATGGCGAGATCGAAACCCTCTCGGCGCGCCTCGCCCAGGTACGCACCCTGGCCTATCTCGCCAATCAGTCCGACTGGCTGGCCGACGGCGCCGAATGGCGGGCCCGCACCCACGCCCTGGACGACCGGCTGTCAGACACGCTGCACGAGAAGCTGATGGCCCGCTTCATCGACCGGCGCACCAGCGCCCTGATGCGGCAGTTAGGCATGGGCGATGAGATCGTGGCCGCTGTTGCCAAGGATGGTACCGTTAGCGTCGGCGGCGTGCCGATCGGGTGCCTGGCCGGCATTGCCTTCGCTGCTGAGGCGGGCAGTTCAGTGCTGGAGTCTCGCGCCCTGAGCGGCGCGGCCGAGCGCGCCTTGTCGCCCGAGATCAATCGTCGGCTTGGAGCCCTGGGGGCCGAGGCGGATGAGGCCTTCGCCATCTCGCCCGATGGCCTGATGCTTTGGCGCGGCGAGGCCGTGGGCGCTGTGCTGCCTGGGCGCCGCGTTCGACTGTTTGGGGAATTGGGCGCGACCCCGGCGCGCGAGCGTGCGGCGCGGCGGCTGGAGGCCTTCCTGGAGGCGGAGGCACGCCGCCATCTGGCCCCGCTCGAAGCCCTGCGCGACGCCGCGAGTGGCGACTTGCGCGGCCTACCACGCGGCTTGGCCCACCGACTGGTCGAGGCGGGCGGTATCATCGACCGCGCGAGCGTAGAGGCGGAGGTCGCGGCGCTGAGCCAGTCGGAACGCCGCGCCCTGCGCAGCCTGGGGGTGAGGATCGGCACCTTCAGCCTGTACCTGCCCGGATTGCTGGGGGCCCAGGCCCGCGCTTGCGCCCTGGTCCTTAACCCCGATGACTGGCACCCGGCCTGGGGCGCGGTCGTTCCGCTGCCCGCCCCGCCGCCATCGCCAGTGGCGCTATCCGCCCGCGGCCTGCGCGCGGTCGGTGGGCGGGCCGCGCCTGTGGATGGCCTGGAGCGGCTAGCCGCCGCCCTGCGGATTGCCCGACGCAAAGACGGTGCCTCTCTGCTGCCCGAAAGCCTAGCCACGGCGCTGGGTTGGACCACACAGGACCTGGACACCATCTTGCGCGGCCTAGATTTCGTTCCTGCGCCGGGTGCCGATGGCATTGCGTGGCGCCGTCGTCGCGTCAGGTCGACCAGCCCAGCAGCCCGCGTTGATCTGGCATCGCCCTTCGCTGCCCTGGCTATGCTCGCCACGCCCGCTCAGACGACGCCGCGCTGCCATCGCGTCGGCAAGAAGAACCGGCGGCGGACCGCGCCTTGAGCGAGCTGAGCGCGCCCTCGCTCCGCGCCGATGTGTGGCTGTGGCGCGCACGCTTTTTCAAGAGCCGCTCGGCGGCAGCCAAGCTGATTGAAGAAGGCCGCGTGCGTCACTGCGCCGGCGGCATCGAGACCCGGCTGGACAAGCCAGCACGCCTGCTGCGGGTGGGAGACAGCCTAGTCTTCGCCAGCGGTGAACGCTTGATTGCCGTGCTCGTGGCGGGTCTGGGCGTGAGGCGTGGACCGCCGGCCGAGGCGAGGACGCTCTATACCCCGCTGGGCCGTGGAGATTCCTGACGCGGCAAGGCTCTGGCACCTCCACACAGCGCTGAGATAGACCCAAGCCTTTATTTCGGCTGAATTTTATGCTAGGTTCTCTCTTCACGTGAGCCGCTTTTGAGCCCGCGTAATGTCGAATAATCGCCGATTGCCGGCGCGCCCTCATGTGTCAGGCGAAGGGTGTCTTAAGCGTTTGACCCATCCGGGACGGTCGAAGGATCGTGGTCCGTTATTCCACGGGACGACGACCTATTCGTCCGAATTTGGCGCTTTTGAACGGCGGCTTTCGGTCATGCGAGATTGAAGAAGAGGACTCGATAAATGAGCAAGACTGGTCTGGATTTCGCGGTTGGCGATCACGTCGTCTATCCGGCGCACGGCGTCGGCAGCGTGATTGGCATCGAGACTCAAGACGTCGTCGGCTACAGCCTCGAAGTCTATGTGATCACCTTCACCCATGACAAGATGACCCTGCGTGTGCCGACCCAGAAGGCCGTGGGCTCGGGCCTGCGCGCCCTGGCCGAGGGCAATGTGGTCTCGCGCGCCCTGGCCACGCTCAAGGGCCGCGCCCGCGTGAAGCGCACCATGTGGAGCCGCCGCGCCCAAGAATACGAAGCCAAGATTAACTCTGGAGACCTGATCTCAATCGCCGAGGTCGTGCGCGACCTGCACCGGGCCGAAAATCAGCCCGAGCAAAGCTATTCGGAACGCCAGCTGTATGAATCGGCGCTGGACCGCATGGCCCGCGAAGTTGCCGCGATTGAACAGATCGACCGCGACGCCGCTATCGGCATCTTGAACAAGTCGCTGCAAAAGGCGGCCTAGCCCCTCCAGCCTGCCGCCCCAGCCCAGCCTAGCGGCAGGCTGGATTTTAACGCATAGGGCTTAGGGATCGCTCCGCTGCCTTGCGTGGCGGGCTAAAGCCTGCCGCCCGCATGGCCACCACAGCCATTCAGGCCTGCCATCAGCCCAGCCATAACCCGCTGTTTGCAGCTGCGCATGCCAGTCCCTTTTGAATACGCCCCAATCTAGTCTATCAACCCGCGGGTGCGGCCCGGTAGCTCAGCCGGATAGAGCAGGGCTTTCCTAAAGCCAAGGTCAGGGGTTCGAGTCCCTTCCGGGCCGCCAGCGGGTCTGACAGACTTCACTCCC
>Ga0114978_10005210_pt1 | contig 10427 bp, 8 predicted proteins | sample S_140212_EF_Meta_FD_87027 | JGI IMG/M metagenome (GOLD analysis project Ga0114978, IMG submission 87027) | Freshwater microbial communities from Lake Simoncouche, Canada to study carbon cycling - S_140212_EF_MetaG | ecosystem: Environmental > Aquatic > Freshwater > Lake | place: Lake...
GACCTTGTTGATCCATTGGTGGACCTTGTTGATCCATTGGTGGACCTTGTTGATCCATTGGTGGACCTTGTTGATCCATTGGTGGACCTTGTTGATCCATTGGTGGTCCTTGTTGATCCATTGGCGGACCTTGTTGATCCATTGGTGGACCTTGTTGATCCATTGGCGGACCTTGTTGATCCATTGGCGGACCTTGTTGATCCATTGGTGGACCTTGTGGTGGACCCATCGATGGATCCATTGGTGGACCTTGTTGATCCATTTGCGGACCTTGTGGTGGACCTTGTTGATCCATTGGCGGACCTTGTTGATCCATTGGCGGACCTTGTTGCGGACCCATCGATGGATCCATTGGCGGACCTTGTATCGACGGTTCTACACCTCCGCTAAATCTTTTCTGGTTTTTTTTACTTCTATTGTTTTTGCCTCCAAACATAATTATACTATATCGATAGATTAGAAAATTGATTCAAACGAAACCCTTTTTGACAAATGGCATAAAGACACATATATAGATTCACCATGCAGATTTTCGTAAAGACACTTACTGGAAAGACCATTACGTTAGAGGTAGAGTCCGCCGATTCCATCGATACTGTCAAACAAAAAATTCAAGACAAAGAAGGAATTCCTCCCGATCAACAGCGTCTCATCTTTGCTGGTAAACAATTAGAAGATGGCCGTACTCTAGCGGATTACAACGTTCAAAAAGAATCCACCCTTCATTTGGTTCTCCGTCTCCGTGGAGGGTCGAGTTTTGTCGATGGAATTTTGGCGGAATTGTCTCATCTTCAAACAAGCATTCCAGAGGAGATTTACAAAATCAAACAACAGGTATCTCAGGCGACTCTTTCGTTTACGAGCGACGAAATCAAGAAACATCCGTTTGTTCGATCCCTCATGGCTAAGAATAAGGCGCTTCGCAAGGAGAACAGAAGTTTAGAAAAACAGTTATTAACCCTTCTGCTGAAGCGACGAGTGATTGATGATGACGAATCCGAACATGTAATCTCTATCAAAAAAGAGCCTATTCCATTTATTACACCTTTTCGCATCGAAGATGCGCAAAGTAACCGTTCCAATCCATTCATTTCTGCCCCCGAAGGGGGCATATTGAATGAGAATTGGTGTAAAAAAGAACCGGTTGAAAAAGCATTCAAAACATTTATAGAGAAGCAGAATATTACCATTGTCATTCCACAGGTTCAGGAAGAGGTCGATGACGCTGTAGAGGACGACGAGGACGCTGTAGAAGAGGTCGCCGCTGACGCTGTAGAGGATGATGTGGAAGTAGAAGAAGAAGAAGAGGAGGTCGCCGCTGACGCTGTAGAAGAGGTCGCCGCTGACGCTGTAGAGGAAGTAGAAGAAGTAGAAGAGGAGGTCGCCGCTGACGCTGTGGAAGTAGAAGAAGAAGAAGAAGAAGAAGAAGAAGTAGAAGAAGAAGAGGAAGTAGAAGAAGAAGAAGAGGAAGTAGAAGAGGAGGAAGTAGAAGAGGAGGAAGTAGAAGAGGTCGCCGCTGACGCTGTAGAGGTCGCCGCTGACGCTGTAGAGGAAGAAGAATCCGTATACGAAATCATCATCAAAGGAAAAACATATTATGTCACAAATGAAGTCGATAGTGTCATTTATGTAGCGGATGAGAATGGAGACATTAGTGAAGAAGTAGGGGTGTATAAGAATGGAAAACCAACATTCAAAAAATAAACCCTTTATGACAATCTATACAACCTCCGGGTCTGGATGAGTCGTTCGCGGAATTTACGCGTTCGTCCACCCTTTTTTTCTGACGGCGATTTGGCTTTCTCTTCTTTTTCTTTTTTCTCTTTCTCCTGTTTCTCAATATGAGATTTCGCCTCTCCCTGGGTGATATCAAAAAATATACGCGAATTGTTCATGGTCCAAGGAAGATAAAGAGCCTCATTCAATAATCGCGCCAATTTATCTCCCAAACTTTCCCCCTGATACATACAGTCGACCGCCGATTTGTTCTCATCATTCACTTCCCCACCAATGACATTCACTTGAATATACACCTCATAATATGGTTGTCCCTCTTGAGCGGAAGGCCGAATCGTGATCCCAGTATTCAATCGGTCTTGATAATGCGCAGCCTCTTCTCGTAAAACATCTATGTCTGTTCTTGCCATTTTCAACAAATCCGAAAATGGATTCTTTTTGACATTGACCGGATTCATGAGAAAGATAAACACGTTTTTCACCTTTTCCGTATTGTTTAAAAAATCCTCAATCGTATTTTGTAAAGCCAAATTACTGGATTCTAACACGGGGGCTCGGAATTTACGAATGTTATCCACAAATCGGGTATACGTGCTGTATTTTTCTTCGATCATGGATTTATGTTTCACGTCTTTTTCATAGTCCATATTAATACCCGGACGTTGAAGATATGTCTCTAAAATATATCGCTGGGCTTTGATACTATCCAGGTCTTGTTTCATTTTACTACGAATGCGCTCATATTTTTCGCGATTCTCTAATTTGGATTGAAACCAAGAATTATAATCTGTATTGTCATGTAATAATGTCATTAATTCTACAAATTTGCTTGCGTTATCCAGCAATTTGTTTTTATCCAGATTGTCAGCATTGATTGCTTCCACTAAATAGGTGGTCACTTTGCTTAAACTTTTTACGGCGGTTTGATACTTTGCTACTTTTTCAGAAAGGATTGGATTCGTCTTATCAAAACTGACATTATAGGTATTATCCACATTTTTGGAATCATTCGAATTGATCTCGTAGAGTCCTGAACGAAAGGTTTGTTGGAAGGCTGTATACCCTTTCAATAATTCATTATTACTTCGCATAATTTCTTTATCCTTCCATCGTTTTAATTCCTCGAATTTATCAATCAATGATTTATATTCTTTATGATTATAAATATCATTTAACCAAATGGCTTGTGTCACCGTATACACCGCTCCATCTAGTTTCAAATAGGAATAATCTTTTATCCCTTCGAATAATTGTTTTTTAAAAAATTTGGGTAAAAAATCGGTCCATTTCAAATGAAACTCGTTTTTTCCCGTCACTACGGAATGAAAGGACGAAAAAATATTGCCCACCAAAGGATATTTTGTAGGAAACATAAGACGAATCATAATCATTATGTTTTTTTCACCTATTTTGTTACGATTGAGCTCATATTCGGAGGTGCTCATGATCACTTGTGTTGGATTTTTGGTGGCTATCGTCGGGTTTTTTTCCAAAGCGAGTTTTTCTTTGTTGTATTTCTCTTTTATTTCATCGATATGCGTTTCTTCGTTTTGTTTTTGATGAATGTAAGGCTCTTTGTTGTCGTTCAACACTTTGATGGGGGTTTCTATCGCTTCTTTTATTTTGTCAAAGGTTTCCTTATAGGTTGATATAAACTGTTTTATTTTGTCTAACAAAATACACATTTGATTTTGAATGGGATATAGATTCGTTTCCGTGTAGGTGGTTTGTTCAATGACCGTCCCCTTTTCATCGAACAATTCATAATTGTAGGAGAAAGAGATCTGATCGAGGGCTTGTTTCCATTCATTCATTTTATCTTTTGGTAATTGATGGCTGTATACTGGATTGTTTTCTATTTCCTGAATCATGTTCAGGAACTCTTTTTTATACGATTTCCAAAATTGGGTTTCAATGGCGGTTTGTGATTTGGGAAGGTTCTTAAACAAAACGGTATCTTTATGGAGATCTGCCTCGCATACCGGTTTCTTATTCTCGGCTTCTATTTTTTTGCCTTTTTCCGTTAATTCGAATAAATGTTTTTTTTCTAAAAAATCAGACAATGACGTTTTCCATGGGGTAGTGATGACAGCATGTCTATCACGGACGGCTTTTTCATATTCGTCAAAGGTTTGAATGGTCCTCACATCCTGATCAGATATCTTAATTGTGATGGGATCATTCCCGTTATAATAGCCTTGTGTCGTATAAGCCACTGATTTGATCCCTTCTATTTTGGATATGATCGAACACTCTAACGTCCTTGTGGCCTGTTTTATTTTCTCTATTTCTTGTTGTTGTTTTTCATCTATTTTTTTGATTTCTGTGTCTTTTTCAATCGATTGTTTTTCTTCTATTTTTTTCGATTTATTTTCTTGCGTCGTCTCGTTCCTGATTTGCGTTTGGGTCTTTAATTGAATATCATCCGTTTTTTGAATGATTTTCGATTTCATACGTATGAGTTCTGTCATTTTTTGTTTATTGAAAAAAAACTCCATCTGTTGGTCATACGTAAACGTCGATAAATAACTTTCGGGGTATTCAGCATCCATCGTAAAAAAGGGCATGTCATTCCATCCAGACGTATTCAATTTTGGTTGATATAAAACGGCTTTGGTTAAAGGCACGATTTCCTTTCCAGGAATATTCGTATCTAATAAAACTTTGATAGTACGTATATCGATAGTGGCCATATAGTATAGGGTCATATATGATTGGCTTCGATATACGAATCGAAGTCAAACTCTCCCCTCTTTGTTCGGGATCTTTATAGGTGAACAATAAAAGCATTTGGCCCGCTTCGCTTATCCCATTACTGTAAAACTCTCGCGATAGGCCCCCGGATTCATTTGCGCGTCGGCTAAAGTGTCTCCCGTCTTTGTCGTCTCTCCCGCTTTCTCCAATACTATTTTCGCCTTTATGACCTCCTCCGTGGTTGGTTTCTTGTTGGGTTCATCCAGCTTTGCCATTTGCTCGGTAACGACGGATTTAGGCAAACAACAGAGCATGCTGTTCTCGTTAAAGAGATAATCCGCTATAAAGATAAACAAGAGAGTCATCCCCAACGCAATAAAAATATCGCGAGTACCCATCCATGTAATAGCAAACACGAGAATATCACGGCTAAAGTTGAACTTCAAATAGGATTCCATCGTTTTACTCACTTTGAAGGTGACGAATTTAGACGCAATGTTGATGATGATAATCATCATACCGGCGAATATTTTGCTGTCATTGAGCGCTTTCACATGATTCGATACATAGCCCCACCATCCTATTGGTTTCATATCTTTGGGTTTGATGCCTTTTGCTATACCCTTGGCCATTTATATTGACAATATATTTTTATTCAACGTATCGGAGGTTGAGTCGCGCGCATATTCGACCACACCCGATCAAACCAATCGTTCGAAGATTTAGGATTCACTAGCTGATCCTCCTTCTCTATCCAATCCAAATCAAACGTACACGCGGGGTCACAAATATTACATTTGTGAAACGAATCCTGTTTGACCTCAGGAAAGACGTGCTCTGCCATCTCGGGTTTTACGATTTGTCCCTTATGGACGAGATGCCCCTTCTTACAATGCTTTTGTCTAAAACGGTCCACCTCCCGATCATAGACGACCTCGACCGTTGGCGTGAGAGGATAAGCGTCTTCCAACCTCTCGCCGGTTTCAACCGGAGGTTCGTTGGCATCTAGGAGAATCGCCTGGGTTTCTTTTAGCGAAATTCGGGTATATCCGTCCTTTGACTCTTCTTTCATTTCTCCTCTCACAAACGACTCGACATAATCGGATTGGTAATATACAATCACCAAGGCACACGCTAGTAATCCCGCTACAATATCCACAAAGGAGTATAAGAGGATGATCCCAATAGCGACCGTCTTTCCTAAAAGAGTATGGCTCCATGTCGCAACGTCCTCCGAATAGGTCGCGATCAAATATAAAAGAACCATAGGCAAGAAATTAAGGAGAAGCTTCATCTATATAGAAGGGGGCCTATTTTTCTATTACTCCACCGAATAAAAATCTGGTTATTTTTTAGAGAACCCTCCAATGTCTTTGGCAAGCACAGCATTCCCTTGGACCAATGACGATGCCGCAAATAAAAAAAAGACGTCTACGATGAATCGCAAAACGGTCAAGGCCAAACCCCAGACCGATTTCACATCGGCTTCTATCGATGAATATACTATTTTTGACACGAAAGAAGTCCAGCAACAGGCCGATGACCGCACCAATCGAGTCACAGAAATCATCAACCAGATGTCATCTGTGAGCGTAGACAATGACGGCAGCAAACTCGCCGATTTTACGCCTCCTCCGAATCCGGCTGTCCAGCAGAAGAAACCCTTCGAAACCAATTTAGGCATCCCTTTCCAGATGCCGCCTTCGCAAGACAAACCGTCGTCGGCAGCTTATTCGAACCAGCCGATAAGCCCCTTCCAAGGACCCACACCTACACCGACGAATTATCAACAGGCGTATATCCCCCAAACAAATCAACCCTTTATGACAAACACCGCAAAACCTTATTACGCGAACATGGGAATTGGATCGAGCGATGGGAAACTCATGGAGAAAATCAATTATATGATTCATATGCTCGAGAACATGGAGACGGAAAAAACCGCGAATGTCATGGAAGAGTTTGTATTGTACAGCTTTACGGGGATTTTCATTATCTTTGTTTTAGACAGTTTTTTGAAAACGGGGAAATATGTGAGATGAATGTATAGGAATGGCAACATTAATAGTTGCAGCAAAACCAACGAGTAAAATATTGGAAGGTAAAATCCGTAGCTATATTGGGAAAGATAATCTTACAGAATTAAAAGCCAGTGATGCTGTGAAAGATGGAGCATCTCCACAATTAGCACAAGCAGTTTTTGGAGTTGCTACTAGAACGCCAGAAAATTTAAAATCAAGCATCAAAACCAAATTTAATCAAAAAGTGAGGAATAACGAATTGCGATTACTTGAATACACGCGAATAAAAAGTCGAGATGAAACTGACATCATTATGGACGGTGTAAATTATGATTATTATATACCAGATTGTGGACCTACATATAGTTCTGGAAATGGAAAAACACCAGTAATACAAAAGGCAGGTGGGAGGGATCCTCCTGGTGCGTTATATTCATTAGGGAATAAAATGGACACAGGTCCTAGTAGTAGTAATTCAATAAACTTAAGGTGTCAAACAACTTATGATATAGAGGCCGAGATATTTAAAACACTTGGATATGATGGATGTAGTATGAAGGTAACCCGTGATGATATGACTATATCTTTTAATACAGAGTATATATATACTAGTAGGTTTAAAGAATACACCGTTGGAAATAAAAGTAAAAAAACAATTATTGAAGGAGACAGCATCGGGTTAGACGAAAAACGAAAATATTTATATTTCAAATCCTTAGGTGATACAATGATTGTTTATTATTGGTTCTGGGCATGTTGTTCTATACCAAACCCAATTGCTTTACTCACATGTGATTCAGTTGTTGCTTATCAAGCAGATATGTTTTCACAGGGTCAAGAAAACGCGCAGTGGCTTTTAAATTATACTGAAAAAGGGGAAAACCATATTTCTTATGTTTATTATAAAGGGACAGAACCAGATTATAAATTTCTCTTCAATAAGGAAAAAGTCAAAATAATAAAAAGTTATAAGGATGAGATTACAAAATTTGAAAAAATTTTAGTTATAGATGAAAAAAAAGGTTACGCTAAAGGTTACGCTTTTGTAGAGGATGTCCTTCTTTCTGACGTAACTTATATAGATTTCATACAGCTAATACATAGTAGATTAATGGAAGAAAGGGACAAAATTGAATCCCTACACTATAGTAACAAAGATAGTTATACAACATTAATATCATTAACACTTTTACCTATTATAAAGAGTGACCGTGGCGAATATTATCTACTTATTCGATCACGCTTTAAATTTAATACTGCTGATAAAGTATTTTTATCTTCATCCAAAGACAAATATAACTTAGAAAAAATAGCGAATGATTTTAAAAAACCCGTTGATCAACGTGGTGGAAGAAACGGATTTGATGATCCACATGAAGGAATAAACGAATTTGATGTTAATCAAGAATTTTTTTTAACATATACGGGAAATGATCCAGATGACATGGCTATCCAGAAATTAAAACGGAAAATTGAATTTATATTTGAAACAATATTATCCTCCATTAAACAATCAGATGTAAGAAAACTTCTTTCGCGTAAAAGAGCTGCTGCTCCTGTGAGTTCTGATATGTTTGACAGGATAAAAACAGACATTAAAACCAACTTTGACTATAAAACATACGAGGATGGTAGTTTATATGATATGTTAACGTATGAATTTCATTCTAATCCAGATTACAGCACCGAACGTATTACAAATTTATGTAAACAAATCATTAAAAGTTTGGTACAATCCCAAAAAGCTATACGAATAGTTAAACGAAAAGCTATACCAAAAGTTATATCTAAAACTAAAGCAGCCTCGACGACTCCCGTGATAAGGTCTCCTATGAATTTTTCTTTGTTCGGCCCTCAAACAGCCGGCGCATCAAAAAAGCATAAACGAGTTAGTCACCGAAGAACCCGACGTCGCCACTAAATTCCACGTATAATACGCCCCCTGAATCTGTCCTAAACAATACCATTCCCCGAAATCCAAGACCCCATTCTCCGATATATCGTCGACACATAATCGACGATATACCGGACTCTTTTTCACAATCTCTCCCAAACTCCCTAAGAACCCCCTGCGAAAGAGACCTACACCCCCCTCCAAATAAATCGACCCCGCCAATTCGAGAACGGCACCACCAGACCTTTCAGGTCCTTCGACCACCATCCGCATATCCCGAAAGAAATACATCGCCAAGACATCACCTTTCCGTTCCAAAATATACACCTTTATGACCCCCGCCCGAATCAATCCCACAAGACATCCTTCATCCATCATTCCCCATATTTCGAAGTGACCCCGACACCTTTCCAATCCATCCGTCATTTTCCGAAGATTCGCCGAAGAAATCTCTACCAAGACCACGTGCTCGGGATAAACCCCTTTGAAAAACCCCGGATTGTTTGGGATGTCGTATTCTCTCCTATAAAAGCGAACCAATGGCACTACTCCCGATAGAAGCGATCCTATCCGACGAAACAACCACACTCCAATAGCCCCTTCTACCAACTCTTTCCATTGAATCAAACCCACTTTATAAACATGGGTCTCAAACAGCTCCCGCTGTATTTTGGCTACTGCACTAGCCCCCTTGACACGTTCGTTTGTTGACACCCCCGTTGAAACCCCCGTCGCAACCCCCGTCGCAACCACCAAAGAATCCATCCAATACACAACCTCTTTATGACCACGCACGACAAGTTCTCCCGAACGACTCGCTACACACCCTCGCGGATTTTCTTCTTTCAATACCTCTCCATCCACCCGTGTATACAAAATATCATTTCCATTATAAATGCCCCCTTCGGGGGCATATAATGAACCGTCGCCAAGCGCATAGCGCTTCGGCTTATAGAAAGACAAATAAGACCCATACATATGCCCATTCATGTAGGCATCCAAATTGTCTAAATGAAACATACACATGACACCTTCATCCGCCAAAGAATAGCACTGAACCAGATTCACAAACGCCTTTTTCTGTTCCATCGTAGCATCCACATAAGGAACCACGTCCACCACATCGGCCTTACAAAACCGTGTTTTCACTCCAGCATGGAATCGAGGATAAATCCGAAAAGGCCGACTATACAGACATCGCCAGAAGTCATACACATGATATACGGGCTGGACATTCCAGAAAGGGAACGCTAATTTGATGTAGACGAAAATACTAATGGTTATTAAAATAAGCCCCATCAAAATATATATCGGCAGATTGTCATAAAGGAACATATATACTCCCTCGTGGGATTATATATTTTTATTGGACTATTCCGGGGCAGTCGCTTCTCTACCCATGATGGGGCCTAATTTGACTGACACGGTTCGAAATAGATCTGCCCCCAAACCTAATCTACTCGGTCGCGGTTTGTTTGTACGTGAGTCTATTGCAGTTATTGTTCTTTCAGGACTGGTAAATAACTTGCTAGTAGGCTTGTGTTTTCCTTTTGTTAATCGAGCACACATTTTGTCCAATACATCTTTATATCCTTCTTCCGTTCTCGATAATAATTCCACTTTTTCATTTAGAATCTCCAATCCTGTAATAGTATAAGAGAACGTATTGTCGGTAATTCCGTGAACATGGATATGCGGATCTTTTGCTTTTTTGACCCATATGAATAAATCGCATCCACCACCGCTATATGTGGTAAAACCACGACTGTATAGTGTTGTATCCACCCGGTCATATAATTGTTGGAAATCCGTATGAGGGGTTTTTTTATTACAATGTGTTTTATTCGACTCTAATAGCCCGCCTTTATACGTGCGTCTTCGATGGTTCTTTCGATTCCGTCTGTTACGGGTCTTCATATTATATAAAGAGAAAATGGGCGAACCCCATCACGAAAGGTCATAAAGGATTCATTTGCTCTACCCTGCGGGTAGGCCCCTCCGGGTAGGCCCCTCCGGGTAGGCCCCTCCGGGTAGGCCCCTCCGGGTAGGCCCCTCCGGGTAGGCCCCTCCGGGTAGGCCCC
>Ga0114978_10005212_pt1 | contig 10426 bp, 11 predicted proteins | sample S_140212_EF_Meta_FD_87027 | JGI IMG/M metagenome (GOLD analysis project Ga0114978, IMG submission 87027) | Freshwater microbial communities from Lake Simoncouche, Canada to study carbon cycling - S_140212_EF_MetaG | ecosystem: Environmental > Aquatic > Freshwater > Lake | place: Lake...
AAATGAAGTTATAAATATTCTACCTAGTTTAACTAAGAATGAAAAAGTTAATGATGACCATTTAATTAATCTTTTACAATATTACGCGTTAGTAGAAGAGTTAGAATCAGCGAAATGAGTAAAAGAGATAAAATAATAGATTTAGTTAAAAAACGCTTAAAAGAAGAAAACGTTACAGGTACTGGGGCATCTTACACTTCAGGTCCTAATGGAGAAAATACCGCTACACCAATAACAGCAGCAGGTAAAGCTAAAAATTATTATTATAAGTTAGGATTTAAACCTGTTAAGACTACAAAACCTAAAAGTTTTGATAAAAAACAATTATGGAAAGAGGGAGAAGAAGCAACACCTGAATTTGATGTTGAATCATTTATAGCTTCATTACCAACAGAAGACGAAAAACTAAAAGAATATGTAGCAGGACGTTTAGGTGACTTTAACTTATTATCAGGTAAATTAAAAGAACTTATAACATTAATTAGAGATGCTAAAAAAGAAACAATAGCATCATATAAACAAAATCCTCAATATAGAGCAGTATATGGTACTGATTTAGCAGTTTCGTTAGTAGACAATTTGATAAAATTATTTAAAAAATAAACATGGAACAAACACTTCAAACACAATATAACCTTATTAAAGAAGGTAAAGGTAATAAAGCAGTATTTTTAAAATCTGCTTATCGTTTATTCCCAGACATGCTATCACCTGTTAATACATTTGAGGACACAGTTAAAATCCTTAAAAACAGAAGTATCATTAGTGAAGGTATAGGTGGAGTAGTTACATCTGGTAAAAAACAAGACTGGATGTCTATCTTTAATGATAATATAACTGTTCTTAAAGAAGAAAAAGAAAAAGAAGAGCCATCTAAAGAAGTATTAGATAAGCAAAAACATGCTTATGATAATAAGGATGAAAAAAATATTGATAATTTATTTGGTCAAGAATTTTTAAAAGGATATTATACTGAATTAAAAGATCCTAAAAATGCTGATAAAGATGTTGATGAGTTAAAAGCTATTGTTGCTAAAAACTTAGCTAAAGATAATCAATATTATGTTAAAGATGGTCAATTTGGAATTAAAGGAGTAGGATATACAACTGAAGCACCTGGATTAGGTACTCCAAAAGAACCTAAAGGTAAATTCAAATCATCAGGATATGGTGATATACCAAAATCTAAAGATTTAAAAGAATCAATATTACGCTCCCAAATCCAATTTTTAATTAAAGAAGTATTAGATGAAGTATCTAAAGATAAAGCTATTGAAGCAGCGGTAGGTGACGTTATTGTTTATAAAAACAGTAAAGGTGAAGAAGTTGATTCAGTAATTGTAAATTTAAGTTTAGGAGCAGGTGACCCACTTCCAACAGCAAAATTAAAAAATGGAGATACAGTTAGTCTTGGAGATGCTGTTGAATTAAGAAAAAAAGCATTACTTGATCTAGATAAAGAGTGGAAGGAAAAATTAAAAACTGGTGAAGTAGACTAATATGAAACAAGTATTAATAGAAACCCAATTCTTTACTGCTAAACCTTTAAAATTAGTTGAAGGTACTGTACCAACAAGTAATCCACTTGTTGAAGGTATTTTAGCTACTTCTGAAATTAAAAACGGTAATGGTCGTTATTATTCAAGAGAACTATGGGAACGTGAAATAAACAAATATATGGAGAGTGTTAATGCTAATAGAGCATTAGGTGAACTAGACCACCCAGACTCATCTATTATTAATTTAAAAAATGTTTCTCACAATATTAAAAAGATTTGGTGGGATGGAGACAATGTAATGGGAGCTATTGAACTACTACCTACCCCATCAGGTAATATCTTAAGAGCATTATTTGAAAATAAAATACCAGTAGGTGTATCATCTCGTGGTATGGGTTCATTAAAACAAATGGGTGATTTAATGGAAGTACAAGACGATTTCGAACTATTATGTTGGGATTTTGTTTCTACACCTTCAAACCCAGGATCATACATGAAAGAAAAAGGTATGATGAATGAATCTAAAAATAATCAACATAACAAATACATTAAAGCAAATTCTATTATTACAGAAATACTTTGTGCTAATGGAACATGCCCAATATTTTAAATCATGAGTCTACAATTCCTTAAAATGCAAAAGCTAGCTGGTTTAATAACAGAAAGCGAATACAAAAAAGCACTATTAACTGAAGCAACTGATCAAGTACCAGGAAAAGATGGTATTGTTATTTTAGTATCAGATTACGCTAAAAAACATATTATGGAACATAACAAACCAGGTATGGGTTCAGTATTTAAAGCAGGTGTTACTGAAGACGAGATAGTAAACATGGTTAAAGAAGTAGCCCCTAAAGTATCAGGTGACGGTGGAGCATATGAATTAAACAAACCAAGTATAGGATATGACTTAGTTTTACCTATAGATAAAGCCAAAGCATTAAAAGATGCTAAAGAAGGCGAAGTTGAAAAACAAGAAGGTCCTAATAAAGTAAAAGTTATTTCTATTACTACATCACAACCATTATCTAGTTTTGCTTCTAATAGAATATCCTTAATAATTAGAAAATCAAACCCTCAATTCCTACCAGACGATGTTAAAGCAGACGCTGATATAGCTAAGAAAATTGAAGAAGGTAAATGTTACTCATTACTAACAGCATTCCCTGGTAATCCTGATATCCCAAGAGCATCAGAATGGAATGGTAAATTTGCTGTAATTCTTCCTGGTGGAATTAAAGAAAACATGGATAATTGGGGAAACGAAAAAGACGATTATGGTAAAAGTGAACAGGATTACAAACCAAAACCTAGTTTAGCTGATTTTGATTATGATAAAGAAGCTTACGAAGAATACATGAAAAAACACTTCCCAGGAGAAGTATTAAATGAAGGTATGCAATACTTTCATAATGGAGCTGAAATGAACCAAATTATTAACTATGATGATAGTGATATAACAGATGATTTAGAAGCATTAGGTCAAGGTTCAATGGATGGACAAGATTTTAAACCAGGAGAAACATATAATATTGGTGGAAATGAATATGAAATAGAATCTCAAGGTGATGAGTTTAGACTTATATTAGTATAACTCCTCCTAAAATAGTATTTTAGGATTGATGCCTCTCGAAAGAGAGGCATTTCTTTTTTATAAAAGGTGACTTTACATAAATCCATATATATGTATGCTCAAATATGCTACCCCTGAATCTATATGTAGCATCTATTAATAAAAAATCTATTACGTTTCTTAATAAACGTATTTCCAAAACAATTTAATTGAGGACAAAAAAATGAACAGAGAAATGCTCAAAGAAGCAATCGCTGAGGCTAAAACCATTAAGGAAACTGCTATCGCGAATGCAAAAGCTGCTCTTGAAGAAGCGTTTACTCCACAACTTACAGCAATGTTTGCTGAAAGATTGAACGAGGACGAAGACGAAGAGCAAAATGAAAACTACGGCATGGAAGAAGAAGGATTAGAGGAAAACTTTAATCTAGATGAAATCCTAGCTGAGTTATCAGAAACTGATGACGCTAATGAAGCAATGTCAGACGACACAACTGAAGGTATTGATGAAGATCTAATGCTTGAAGAAATGTCAGATGAAGAAATTGAAGAATTAGTAATGAAAGTTATTGATGACATGATCGAAACTGGTAAGCTTATGCCTGGAGAAGGTGAAGAAGAAGATGAAGACATCGAAGACTTAGAAGACGTTGAAGACCTAGATAGTGGAGAAGACGTTGAAATCGAAGACGAAGAAGATGTTGAATTAGAAGAACTTCTAAACGAACTTTTAGGTGAAGAAAAAGAAGAAGACGTAAAAGAAGAAATGGTAAACGAAGTATCTGAGAATGTTTTAGCTATAATGGGCGCTTTATCTGCTTTAGGACTAGTTCCAATAGCAATGGCTACAGCTAAAGGACATGCAATGGCTAAAGCTGGTAAATTCGGAGAAAAAGTAAAAGCAGCTGTTGAAAAATTTGAAAAAATTACTATGGGCTCAAGTGCCGGATCTACTGGAGGTGGTGATTTACCTGAAGCTAAAGAAATGGAAGACACTATCAACGAGTTAAGAAATGAACTTAATGAAGTTAATCTATTAAATGCTAAGTTACTTTACACTAACAAAATCTTCAAAGCAAAGAATCTTACCGAATCAGAAAAAATAAAAGTTTTAAACACGTTTGACAAAGCAGAAACTGTAAAAGAAGTTAAATTAGTATTCGAAACATTGACTGAATCTTTCAAAGCAACAGCTAAAAAAGCACCAATTAAAGAATCACTAGGATCAGCTTCAAGAAGTATCGCTCCTGCACAAACAAAACAACCAATTATTGAAGTAAACGATGCATTTGCTCGTATGCAAAGATTAGCTGGTTTAAAAAAATAAAAATTAATACAAACAAAAACCCGATTTAAACAATGAACACAATTCAATCATTAGTCGAGTCTGCAAATCCATGGAAGTCACTTCAAGGTGACGCTGCTAGATTAGCAAACAAATGGAACAAAACCGGCCTTTTGGAAGGTTTAGGCGAAGACGTAAACAAAAACAACATGGCTTTGATGTTGGAAAACCAAGCAAAGCAATTAGTAATTGAGAGTTCTCAAACTAGCAATGGATCTTTTTTCACTTCAGGAACTTCTGGTGAAAACTGGGCTGGTATTGCATTACCATTAGTACGTAAGGTATTTGGTCAAATTGCAGCGAAAGAATTCGTTAGCGTTCAACCAATGAACTTACCTTCTGGTCTTGTATTTTTCTTAGATTTCCAATATGGTAATACTAAGACTCCATTCGGTCAAGGTAACTCTTTATATGGTCAACGTAATGCATCTGGAACATATCCATTCTCTACTACAGCTGTGTCTGGTGGATTATATGGAGGTGGTCGTTTTGCTTACTCTACTAACCAATTCTCAGCTTCAAATGGTGCTTTAGCTACCGCTTCTGCTCAGTATTTTTCAGCATCTACTGCTGGTCAAAAACAAGCACAGTGGGCTGCTTTAGGATATGATTCTGATTTATCAGCTTCTGTAAACGCAGGACAAATTTACACTTTAACTTTATCTACTTTAGGTGCTATCTCAGCTTCTTTTGATACAGATGCAGTTAGAGCGTTCTCAGTTTCTGCTTCTACTACTACAAACATAATCCCACAAAACGTGTTGTCTAACTACACTTCTTTTGATGGTACAAGTATCATATTCTACATAACTGGTAGTACTGCAGAAACTGCTGGTGCTGCTGGAGCCTTTACTCCAATATTGTTCTTCAACAAGAAAACTACTGATCAATATCGTGGTGATTTTGAAGATGGATCTACTTACGCTGTTCCAAACAATATTAGCGCTTCTGCAATTGCTATCCCAGAAATCAATATCTCTATGCAATCTCAAGCGATCACAGCTAAAACTAAAAAGTTAAAAGCTGCATGGACGCCTGAATTCGCTCAAGATTTGAATGCTTACCAAAACTTGGATGCTGAAGCTGAATTAACTAACATTATGAGTGAGTATATCTCTTTAGAGATTGATCTTGAAATCTTAGACATGTTAATTGAAGATGTTCCTTCAAGCAATGTTGAGTGGTGGTCAGCAGTTAACAACGTTACTGCTAACGGATCTACTTCACCTACAGCTAGCTTAGGTTTCTTCAATACTCAAGGTGCTTGGTTCCAAACTTTAGGAACTAAAATCAACAAATTGAGCAACAAAATTCACCAATTAACCCTTCGTGGTGGTGCAAACTTCATGGTGGTATCTCCAACCATTTCAACTATCTTAGAATCAATCCCAGGATTTGCTGCAAATGCTAATGGTGCTGAAGATATGGAATATGCATTTGGTGTACAAAAAGCTGGTCAATTTAACAGCCGCTACACTGTTTATAAGAATCCTTACATGACTGAAAACACTATCTTAGTTGGTTTCCGTGGTAAGCAATTCCTAGAAGCAGGTGCTGTATTCGCTCCATACATTCCGTTGATCATGACTCCTCTTATCTACGATCCACAAACCTTCACTCCACGTAAAGGGTTGTTGACTCGCTTCGCTAAGAAGATGTTACGTCCTGAATTCTATGGTAAGATCTATGTAGCTGGTTTGAACACCCTATAAGCTAACCTTAGATAATATCTAACAATTGAGCCCAGAGTAATCTGGGCTTTTTTGTTGATATTTATACACAAATAATAAGTCATGACAGATTTCAACCGAAGTGAAGAGGCAAAAAATATCTTCAAAGAAAAGAGGAAGCCTAAAAATCCGATTAGTTTTAAAATACAACTAAACGAGGAACAGAAAGAAGCAAAACAAGTCATCTTAGACAACCCAGTTACATTATTAAAAGGTATGGCTGGATCAGGTAAAACATTAGTTGCCTGTCAAGTGGCTTTAGATTTAATGTTTAGAAAAGACATTGAACGAATTATCATTACCCGACCTACAGTAGCGAAAGAAGAAATAGGTTTCCTACCAGGTGACTTAAAAGAAAAAATGGATCCATGGTTGGCTCCTATATATGCTAACTTACATATGCTGTATGATAAGACTAAAATAGAAAAAATGGTAGCAGATGGACAAATTGAAATTGTACCATTTGCATTTATGAGAGGTAGAACATTCCCAGATGCTGTAGTAATAGTAGATGAATGTCAAAATATTACTCATGGTCAAACAGAAATGATATTAGGTCGCCTTGGTAAAGGTGGTAAAATGATATTCTGTGGAGACATCACTCAAACAGACTTAAAACAAAAGAAAGATAGTGGTATTGGATTTTTTACTCGTTTAGAGGCATCAATTAAAGGAGTAAAAGTAGTAACATTAAAAACAAACCATCGCCACGAGATAGTAGAACCTATACTTGGATTATATGCTGAGTACAGAGACTAGATATTTATAATTAAAACACAACATGAATATTCCTATATATCCTGGTTCAAGTTCATTTTTTCCTGGTTTAACACCCTTTGGATTTTATGACTATGACTATCAATTTCAAACTGACGCTGATAAAGTAGTTACATTTTGTGCTCGTCGATTAGGATATCCTATTATGGAAGTTGAGTTACAAGACTTAAACTTTTATGCTGCATTTGAAGAAGCAATTACTACTTATGGTAACGAAATCTACGCTTATCAAGCGGTAGATAATATGTTAACACTAGAGGGTGCACCTGCGGGTACAAGTGTAAATAACGCGCTTATTACGCCTAATCTTGCCACAGTAGTACGTTTGTCTCAACAGTATGCTGAAGAAGCTGGTGCGGGTGGAAATGTAACTTATCATAGTGGAGCATTAGCCCTAATTCCAGGACAACAAGAATATGATTTAGGAGCATGGGCTGTAAGCCAAAGCATATCGGGCGGGATTGAAATTAAATCTGTATTTTACCAAAACTTACCAGCTGTAAGCCAAATGTACGCTCCATTTGGTGGATTTGGAGGATTAGGAGGAGTACCAGCCGCTGGTTTATATGGTGGAATGTATGGTGGAGGATATGGTGGTGGATACTTAATGATGCCCGTAGCATATGACGCTGCTGTAGTTCAAGGTATTGAACTAAGTAATACAATCCGTTTATCTGCTTACACTTTTAATATCATAAATAATAAAATAAAAGTATTCCCTGTACCTTCATTTAATGATGTTAGAGATGGATTTTTATGGTTTGAATATATTAAAGTACAAGATAGAATAAATAACAGTATTACTCAACCTGGTGGAAGCACAAGCAACCCAGATTACTTAGTAACTAATCCTTCCAACACTCCATATACAAACCCAACATATAGTTTAATTAATTCTATTGGACGTCAATGGATATTTGAATATTGTTTAGCGTTATGTAAAGAAATGTTAGGATATGTTAGAGGTAAATATTCTACAGTTCCTATTCCTGAGCAGAATATGACTTTAAATCAATCTGATTTATTAGCTTCCGCAACTGCAGATAAAGTAGCTTTATTAGAAAGATTAAGAGCATATTTAGGAGATATGTCTAAACAATCACAATTAGAAAGAAGAGCGCAAGAAAGTGATTTTAGAAGACAAGAAATTAACAATGTACCAATGACTATATTTATTGGATAATGGCAATATTTGGCTCGGCTAGAGATATATCAATGTTTAGAAAAATCAACCGTGAGTTGATGGGAGATGTTATTACTCAACAAATTGCTTTTTACAAATATGTTTTAGATAAAACTAAAGTAAACATGTATGGAGAAGCATCTGGTGGTAAATTCTTTGATGGTCCTGTATTATTAAATGCTTTAATTACTGTAGGTGATAATACAAGCCCTACAAATGAATTTGGTGTTGATTTTGACTGGAGTATTAGAGCGGCTTTCTTAAGAGATGACTTAGTAGATACTAATGTTCATCCTGAAGTAGGAGACGTATTATTATATCAAGAATCATATTTTGAAATTGATAATACAAACATCAAACAATTCTTTGCGGGTAAAGATCCTGATTATCCATATGCTCAAAATCCATTAAACCCAGGTTTAGAAAACTTTGGTTATAATGTTAGTGTAGTATGTGAAACCCACTATATACCAGCAGATCGTGTTAATATTATTAAACAGAGATTATAATGGCTAACCAAAGAAAAGTAACACCAAAAACACAAAGAGAAATAAGTGAGTCTTTACAAGAACCACTTACACCTGGTGGACCTGGTTTTTCTCCTACTGGTAATCCTAATGATGCTAATAAACCTAATAGGGCAGAACAAGTATCATTTAAGGATGATACTGTAAAACCTTTTTCTATTGGTTTAGAAGATTTAGATTGGGCTATAATGTATTATTTTCAAAATGTTATTAAACCAACTGTTAAACAAAATGGAGAGTTAATCCCTGTACCTATTATATACGGTTCACCTGAAAAATGGAAATCATTTCAAAAAGATGGGTATTATAGAGATTTAAATGGTAAAATAATGGCTCCATTATTAATGTTTAAAAGAAATAGCATTGATAAAAATAGAAGTGTAACTAATAAATTAGATGCTAATGACCCTCATAATATAACTGTATCTGGTAAAAAGTATAGTCAACAAAATGTTTATAGTAAATTTAATATCCTTAATGGGATTAAACCTGAGCAAACCTTATACGCTACAGTTGTACCTGATTATTTAACAGTAACATATGAATGTGTTGTATTCACTTACTATAATGACCAATTAAATAAAATAATTGAAGCAGTTGAATATGCTTCTGATGCTTACTGGGGAGACCCAGAACGTTTTAAATTTAAAACGAATATTGATTCATTTACGTCAACTATAGAACTATCAGATAATGGAGAAAGAGCAGTAAAAAGTTCATTTACTCTTAAAATGTATGGTTATATTATACCTGATACAATACAAAAAGATTTAACATTAATAGGTAAATTTTCAAATCGGAATAAACTTACTGTATTCGCAGAAACAGTAGTAGATATTAATAATTTACCAACACCTTCGTAATATTTATAATAAAAATGGAAAATAAAGTTTTAACACAAGAAGAAATTCAATCTTTAAAATCAATTCAACAAAACCAACTAAACTTGGTTCAAGCATTAGGAACAGTAGAGTATCGTATTCAACTTTTAGAATTAGATAAACAAACTCTTAAATCACAACTTCAAAAACAAATTGAAGATGAAACCACAATAGCTGAGGAACTTCAAAAAAAGTATGGTGATGGAAATATTGATTTGGAAAAAGGAGAGTTTATCCCGGTCTCATGATTTTGACATTCTTTAAGATATTTATCAACAAACAAACATTAATTTAAAAACAACATGGCAGAAACTTTAGTATCACCAGGTGTATTAGCAAGAGAGAATGACAGTTCATTCGTATCTCAAGGCCCAATAACCGCAGGAGCAGTTATTATAGGTCCAACAGTAAAAGGACCAGTAGAATTACCTACAGCTGTTACTTCATACTCACAGTTTGAGCAAATATTTGGTTCATCATTTCAAAGTGGTAGTCCTGCTCAAACATATTCTTATTTTACCTCAATAGCAGCTTACAACTATTTTAATAATGGTGGAACATCATTATTAGTAGCCCGTGTAGTATCAGGATCTTACACCTCAGCTACATCTAGTATCGGAAATGGTATAGGTGGTGCCGGAGGTGCTTTTTCTTCAGCTTCATTTACAGTACTAAGTGCTTATACAGCTTCTGGAGCTGGACAAACTTTTGGTGGAACAATTAAAATAAGTGTACCAACAAATATTTCTGGTGAAACTGTTAATTATTGGTTGCAACCATCATGGGGTGGATGGCAAGAATATGATGCTGGTTCTAATACTGGATATGTTAGTATGTCATTAACTCCAACAATAGATGAGTGGGGTGCTAAAATGGCAGCATTTATTAATAGTTCTTCTATTAATAGTGTT
>Ga0114978_10005215_pt1 | contig 10424 bp, 7 predicted proteins | sample S_140212_EF_Meta_FD_87027 | JGI IMG/M metagenome (GOLD analysis project Ga0114978, IMG submission 87027) | Freshwater microbial communities from Lake Simoncouche, Canada to study carbon cycling - S_140212_EF_MetaG | ecosystem: Environmental > Aquatic > Freshwater > Lake | place: Lake...
AAAGGGCGCCCGCTCCGCTGTCTCTAAAGTGCCGGTTAAAAAATCAGCCAAGTCCCCAGTGCCGAAAGGTGTCAAGCCCTCCAAAAAGCCCCCCGCCAAGACTTTTCCCAAGAAAGGAGGGAAGGTTCTGAGCGGCAAGCCCCCTGTCTCTTCAACTGGCGCCGACTTCTCCAAGTCCCCGTTCAATATTTCCCTCAAGCCGGCAGAGAAGATAGGCTTCCTCCGCGAAATGCTCCGTATCCGCCGCTTCGAGCAGCAGGCGCTGAAATATTACAATCAGGGGGTCATGGGGGGGTTCCTCCACCTTTACATCGGCCAGGAGTCGGTTGCCGTCGGCACCGCCTCCCTGATGAACGGCCGCGACGAGATCATCACCGCCTATCGTGACCACGGCCACGCCCTGGCCATCGGCATGGGCATGAACGAATGCATGGCCGAGCTCTTCGGCAAGGGCACCGGCTGCTCCAAGGGCAAGGGTGGGTCGATGCACTTCTTCGCTCCCGACAAGCATTACTGGGGTGGTCACGGCATCGTCGCCGGCCAGACCCCGCTCGGACTCGGCCTTGCCTTCGCCCTCAAGTACAAAGGAATCAACGGCTGTGCGGTCGCCTTCCTGGGCGACGGCGCAGTCAATCAAGGAGTCTACAGCGAGTGCCTCAACATCGCCGCTCTCTGGGATCTCCCGATCGTCTATGTGATTGAGAACAACGGCTACTCGATGGGCACCAGTCTCGAGCGCTCCTCCGCGCTCCGGCACTCCCTTGCCTCCCGCGCCGAGGGCTTCGATGTCGATTGGGCCCGCTGCGAGGGGTTCAACCTTTACGAGCTGCGCGCCGGCCTTGGCGCCGCCATGGAGCGTGCTCGCAACGAGTCCAAGCCTGCCGTTCTCGAGGTGTCGACGTACCGCTACTACGGGCATTCCGTCTCCGACGCGAATGCCAAGAAGTACCGCTCCCCCGAGGAGATCGAACTCTACAAGACCGAGCACGACCCGATCACTCTCTGGCAGAACCAGCTCCTCAAGGAGAAGGTGATCACCCAGGCGCAGATCGAGAAGATCGACGCCGAGGCCAAGGCCGAGGCCGCTGCCGCAGTCGAGTTCGGCATCGCCAGCCCCTGGCCCTCCGAGGAGAGCATCTTCGAGGACATCTACCACGAGGTGGATCACCAGACCCAGGCTGGCCAGACCGGCCGTCACTTCTTCAGCGAGTAAGTCCGCCATGAATGCCTTTTTACAGCTGCTTCAGCCTAACAGCATTGAACTCGCGCTCTCCCGAGCGGCTCGCCCATCGCTTTCGCTCTGGGCTGCCTTCGGCAGTCCAACTCGGTCTTCCCTAGACCTCGTTTCAGCCTAAACCGCTAACAGCCTCCTTCCATGCCCGTCATCACTTACCGCCAGGCTCTCAACGATGCCTTCGCCGAGGAGCTTACACGCGACGAGAACGTCTTCCTCATGGGTGAGGAAGTCGCCCAATACAACGGTGCCTACAAGGTCACCGAGGGACTCTGGGAGCGTTTCGGATCGAAGCGTGTGATCGACACCCCGATCAGCGAGGCCGCATTCCTGGGGCTCGGCGTCGGAGCCGCCATGATGGGCCTGCGTCCAGTGGTCGAGCTTATGTTCTGGAGCTTCGCTTACGTTGGGCTCGATCAGATCATCAACAATGCCGGCTGCATTCGCTACATGTCGGGTGGCCTCATCAATGTGCCGATGGTCGTCCGCGGCCCTGCAAACGGCGGCACCAATGTCGGAGCCACCCACTCCCACACCCCGGAGAATTTTCTGGCGAACACCCCTGGTCTGAAGGTCGTTTGCCCCGCCTCCCCTTATGATGCCAAGGGCCTCATGATCTCCGCCATCCGTGATAACGACACCGTCTGCTTCATGGAGAATACCCTCCTCTACGGTGACCTCGGCGAGGTTCCCGATGGTGCCTATACCATTCCACTCGGCGTCGCCGAAGTGAAGCGCGAGGGGCTCGACATCTCCCTCATCGCGCACGGGCGAGCCGTCCTGACATGCCTTGCCGCCGCCGAGATCCTCGCGGCAGAGCATGGTATTGAGGCCGAGGTCGTCGACCTCCGCTCCATCCGCCCGCTGGATGAAGAGACCATCCTCAACTCTGTAGCCAAGACTCACCGCGCCGTCCTCGTCGACGAGAACAAGCCCTTCTGCGGCATCAGCGCTCAGATCGCGGCCCTACTTGCCGAGCATGCCTTCGACGATCTGGATGCCCCGATCCTCCGGGTCACCGCACTGGATGCCCCGGCCATCTACAGCATGCCGCTCGAGAAGCTTCAGCTTCCCGACGCACATGCCGTTGTCGCCAAAGTCCTTTCGTCTTTTTGATACATTCCATGAACCGCATTGCCTTCCAAGACTGCATGTTCTCACGCGGAGGCGCGGAGGCGCAGAGTAAAGGCAAAGAAAAGATTCCCAATTTCTTTCCTGAGTTCCTGAGTTCCATATTAATTTTAACCCTTCTGACCTAACAGTCTTCAGCCTAAACCGCTAACAGCCTACTTCCTACGACCATGCCAGAGATCACGATGCCCAAACTGAGCGACACCATGACGGAGGGAACCCTCCTGCGCTGGCATAAGAGGAAGGGGGACAAGATCGCGGTCGGCGACATTCTGGCCGAGGTCGAGACCGACAAGGCAACCATGGAGATGGAGTCCTTTGAGGAGGGGACGCTCGCCGATATTTTCATTCCCGAGGGAGGCAAGGTCCTGGTGGGCGCACCGCTGGCCCTGATCCTCGGTGACGGCGAGAAGGCCAGTGACAAACCAAAAGCTTCTTCTTCCGCGACAGCAGCAGCCCCGGCTACGGAACCCGCTGCCCGTCCTTCTGTGTCGAGCGGCCGTCAGCTCACGCCCATGACACCAAGGGCCCGTACCGCCGCCCTGCGCTCCGGCGCTTCTGCCGGTAACGTCAACGCCGGCATCAGGGTGAAGTCTTCACCCCTCGCCCGCAAGATCGCCGACGCCCGCGGGGTTCGTCTTGATGCCGTCATGGGAACCGGCCCCGCAGGCCGCGTTATCGCCTTCGACGTGGAGAACGCACCTCTTGGAGGGGGCGCAAACGCGCCCGGGGTGGGTGGATCCAGTGTCGCGGCGATTCTTCCGACTCCGATTGCCGGGATGCTCGAGACCAAGATCCCGCTCAGCGGCATGCGCCGGGTCATCGCCGAGCGCCTGCTGGCAAGCAAGACCCAGATCCCCCACTTCTACCTCACGATCGAGGTCGATGCCGCCCCGATGATGGCCTTCCGCAAGGAGTACATGGCCGCAAAGAGTGCTGCTGGCGGTAAGATCACCTTCAACGACATCGCCCTCTCCGCCGTGGCGCGCGCCGCCATGCAGAAGCCGAAGGTCAACGCTGCCTTCGCCGGCGACAGCATTGTCCAGTACGGCAGCGTGAATCTCTCCGTCGCGATCGCCGTCGAGGATGGCCTCGTCACCCCGGTGATACGCGATGCCCAGAATCTCTCCCTTGCCCAGATCAGTGCCGCCGTGAAGGATCTCGCTATTCGCGCGCGCGACAAGAAACTCAAGCCCGACGAATACTCCGGCGGTACCATCACCGTCTCCAACCTCGGCTCTTATGGCATCGAGCAGTTCTTTGCCATCGTGAATCCTCCCCAGGCCGCGATCCTGGCCGTCGGAGCCATCGTCAAGAAGCCCGTCGTTAATAGCCGTGACGAGATCGAAATCGGCCACCGCATGAGCATTACTCTCAGCGGCGACCATCGGGTGGTGGATGGAGCTGTGGCAGCGGAGTATATGGGAGCACTCCGCAAACTCCTAGAGTCCCCCGCTCTCCTACTTCTGTAGGAGGAAGGCTGGTTTTTTTCGTGCCGGGCGTTGTTGCCCTGCGCTTGCAGTATAATTTATACAGCTGCGCTTGGGTGCCTAGCCCCGCATCGAAAAATCCTGCTCCTTGGGAAGCACACCGAAAGACATAAATTCTAGGGGCTGATCTGACGTGACCTCGCAGATTTGAGCCAGTTGGTGTATTAGTCTTTGGGTTTAACCAACCCCAAAGACCATGAAAGGAAAGAGATACAGTACAGAGGACAAGATACGGATCCTGAGGCAGGCGGATGCCGGGCAAAGCATCGTGGAGGCATGCAGGGAGCGCAACCTCTCTCAGGTGAGTTTCCACCGATGGAAGAAGCAGTTCGGGCAGATGGAGGTCAACGAGGCCAAGCGACTGAAGGATCTGGAACGTGAAAACACGGAGCTCAAGAAGATGCTGGCAGAGAGTTTACTAGATGGTGTAGTCACGAGATATTGGCCCAGAGGGCAATACAGCGGATTTAGATGGCAGCAAGGAAAGAAGAGGCATTCTTTGCGTAACGGGTAGCGACGCCGCGCCAGCGTTTGAGGTGAAGGAATGCGTTCTCAACGAGATGCCGTAAGCGGTAGAGATCTTTGCCGTAAGGTCGTTGGATTTTTCTGTTCCTTTTGGGAGGGCTGACAGCTTGCATGCTTTGCTCTTGGGCCTGAGCCACGATGGCATCAGTGTCGTATCCTTTGTCTGCAAGGAGATGTTCCGCGGCTTAAACTGCCAAGTTTAAGTGTCAGACTTTCATTGGTCTGGATCATCTCCTCCACAGACAGCTTCCCACGTGGGTGGTAAATACCGATCGCTCATGTAAGAGACAAAAAAACTCGGCGGGTATTAGAGCCTCTCCCTTTAATCAGTTGGCACTAAAACAGCGTTAAGATTTTCCCGGCGTTTTACGCCAGTTCATAGCGGTCGAGCTCCATCACCTTGCTCCAAGCCGCAACGAAATCCTTCACGAAGACCTGCGGCGAGTCATTTGAGGCGTAAACTTCCGCGAGGGCTCGCAGCTGGGAATTGGACCCGAAGACGAGATCCGAAACAGTGCCGGTCCACTTGAGCTCACCCGTTGTCCGGTTACGGCCCTCGAGAATACCAGCATTAGCTGAGGACTGCTGCCACTTCGTGTTCATGTCGAGGAGGTTCACGAAGAAATCGTTGGTCAGTGTTTCGGGACGCTTGGTAAAGACTCCGAGTTCCGTGTGCCTGAAGTTTGCACCCAGGGAGCGGAGACCGCCGATTAGCACCGTCATTTCGGGGGCGGTGAGGGTCAGGAGGTTGGCGCGATCCAGAAGCAACTCGGCAGCATAGGACTCATGCCCCTTGCGGAGGTAATTACGGAATCCGTCGGCTATCGGCTCCAGGACGGCGAATGACTCAACATCGGTCTGCTCCTGCAATGCATCCATGCGGCCCGGCGTGAAGGGAACCTTCACGTCATGGCCACCCTCACCTTTCTTCGCCGCAGCCTCAACGGCGGCACAACCTCCCAGAACGATCAGATCGGAGAGCGAGACTTTCTTCCCGCCAGTCTGCGCTGCATTGAACTCTTGCTGAATCTTTGCAAGCACCTGAAGGACTTTGGCAAGTTCGGCCGGCTGGTTAACCTCCCAATCCTTTTGCGGGGCAAGGCAGATGCGGGCGCCGTTGGCGCCGCCGCGCTTGTCGCTACCGCGGAAAGTCGAAGCCGAGGCCCAAGCGGTTGAGACCAGCTCCGAGATCTTCAGTCCGGAACCGAGGATCCGGGTCTTGAGATTCGCGATGTCTGCTTCGCCGATGAGCGGGTGATCGACGGCGGGGATCGGATCCTGCCAGAGCAACTCCTCTGAGGGGATATCGGATCCCAGATAGCGCTCACGCGGCCCCATGTCGCGGTGGGTGAGCTTGAACCAGGCACGAGCGAAGGCATCGGCGAACTGATCGGGGTTGGCAAGGAAATGACGTGAGATTTTCTCATACGCGGGATCGAAGCGGAGAGACAGATCCGTGGTGAGCATGGTCGGCAGGTGCCGCTTCGAGGAGTCGGCAGCATCCGGAATATTGGCTTCGGCATTCTTGGCCACCCACTGGTTGGCTCCAGCCGGGCTCTTGGTCAGCTCCCAGTCATAGTTGAAGAGATTCTCGAAGTAGTAATTGCTCCATTGGGTCGGAGTCTGGGTCCAGGTGACTTCCAGGCCGCTGGAGATCGCGTCGCCGCCCTTGCCGCTGCGGAAGTCGCTGATCCAGCCGAATCCCTGTTCATCGATTCCGGCCGCCTCGGGCTCGGGGCCGACATGAGTGGCCGGGCCTGCTCCGTGGCACTTTCCGAATGTATGGCCACCGGCGATCAGGGCCACCGTCTCCTCGTCATTCATCGCCATGCGAGCAAAGGTTTCGCGGATATCCCTGGCTGCGGCAAGCGGGTCAGGATTGCCATTGGGACCTTCGGGATTCACATAGATGAGCCCCATCTGCACCGCGGCAAGAGGGTTCTCGAGCTGGCGCTCTCCGGTGTAGCGCTCGTCGGCAAGCCAGGTCTTCTCGGGCCCCCAGTAGATTTCATCAGGCTCCCAGACATCCGAGCGGCCTCCGGCGAAACCGAAGGTCTTGAAGCCCATCGACTCGAGGGCAACGTTCCCGGTCAGGATCATCAGGTCGGCCCAGGAGATTTTCTTTCCGTACTTTTGCTTGATCGGCCAGAGCAGACGGCGTGCCTTGTCGAGGTTCACATTGTCAGGCCAGCTGTTAAGGGGAGCGAAGCGCTGAGTGCCGTTCCCACCACCTCCCCGACCGTCGGCGGTGCGGTAGGTGCCGGCGCTGTGCCAGGCCATGCGGATGAACAGTGGGCCGTAGTGACCGAAATCGGCAGGCCACCACTCCTGCGAATCCGTCATGAGCGCGAGGAGATCCTTCTTGAGGGCCTCCAGATCGAGGCTTTTGAACTCCTCGGCGTAGTTAAAGCCCTTCTCCATGGGATTGGAGAGGGGGGAGTTCTGGTTCAGGATCTTGAGGTTGAGCTGTTCGGGCCACCAGGCTGCGTTTGTCCGGGCTCCGGCCACGGCTTGCTTGCGGGTGCCGCCAGAGAAAGGGCACATGGATTCGGTGGACATGATGATTTCCAGTTTTTTTGAAAAGATGCGGAGTTGCACTTTAATTGTATAGTCGGCGATCTATTGTTGAAAACACTTGTTTGCTTCAACCATCATGATGCCGGCCCTCGACCACCTGCTCCTTGACCCAGCGCCGGTGCTGGCACTGGCGCCAATGCAGGATGTGACCGATCTGCCTTTCTGGAAGCTCATGACCCGCTACGGCGGCGCGGACCTCTACTACACTGAATATTTCCGGGTCACTCCCAGTTCCGGCCTCGACAAGCCGATCCTGGCTTCGATCACCAAGAACCCCACCAGCCGACCGGTCATCGCGCAGATGATCGGCAACGACATCCCTTCTCTCGTGCGAACCGCCCGGGAGCTCCAGCAATACCCCGTCGCTGCGATCGATTTGAATCTGGGCTGCCCGGCGCCGGTCGTTTACCGCAAGTGCGCAGGGGGAGGCCTGCTGCGCGATCTCCCGCGGATCGACTCCATCCTCGGAGCCTTGCGCGGGGCCATCGCCGGAAAGTTCACCGTGAAGACGCGGCTCGGATTCGATGACGAAGCGGCCATCGAGGGCCTGCTACCGCTCTTTGTGAAACACTCGGTCGATCTGGTGACGGTGCATGGGCGCACCGTTCTGCAGATGTATCGGGGCGGCATTCGCCATGACCTTATCAGGATGGCTTCGGAATCACTCGCCTGCCCGGTCCTCGCCAACGGGAATGTCTCGACTCCCTCCGAGGCGCAGTCCGTTCTCCGTGTAACGGGCGCACGCGGCCTGATGATCGGCCGGGGCGCCGTGCGCAATCCGTGGATCTTTTCTCAGATCAGAGAGCATCTTGCAGGCAAAGCACTCACTCTCCCGACTGGCCGGGATGTCCTGACGTATATTCACGAACTCTACGAGGCGGTCTGCGACCTGGGCATTCCTGATCCCAAGGGGGCCCAGAAGATCAAGAAATACGCCAACTTCATCGGGGAGGGGGTCAGTCCGGAGTTCCTGCATGCCGTCCGCCGCGTCTCTACCAAAGCCGATTTCTTCAGCCTCTGTCGGGAGCATCTCGATCATGATCGGCCAATGCCGTTGGATCCGGCATCGGCAGGCTTTTAGGCTGAACCAAGCTCTTGGGGAGGAGCGCGGTAGACTACGACATGGTCGTAGCCCGGAGGGCGCCACGGCTTCCCTGGAGGGAAGTGGCGTCAATACTGTTAGGCTGTTGGAGGGACCGCAGAGATTGAATCTGGAATTGCTTGCCTGGCCGTTGCTTTGCATCCGTTGCATCAAGAACTCAGGAAGTAGGGATGGGGCTTGTCTTTGAAAGGGAAAGAGATAGATGTCGGGCAAGGCATACCCCTCCATGAAATGCTTCCTCAAATGGACGACGATAGTAGTTGGCGTGTTTATCTTGATAGCGATCTCCGTCGTCGGATTATTCCTTACTTGGCTGAAATGGTCGGGGGAGCAGGACTGGAAACGGGCCGAGGCAGAACTTCGAGCCAAGGGAGAAAAGCTCACCTTCGCGGAACTGGTCCCGCCGATGCCTCCGGAGAGAGATAACTTCTTCGCCGATCCGCTCTGGGCCGAATACACCGACCTAGTCCCTGAAAACGATTCTAATGTAAAGGAATGGTCAACACGGGTGCCTTCTGGCCACAGGCAATTGGAAGAATGGGAAAATGCTCCAGCAAGCTCCGGGGAGCAGGACCGTTTCCTCAACCTTCTACCCGAGAAGCCAGAACTCAAAAACAGGAAGCGGGCATCGATGGATCTCAAAAGACGGCTTCTTGATGAAAATAATCCCGGAAAGCAAAAAGAAATCGCATCTCTCCTTTTGGATGTAATTTCACCCGCAGAGGCTGTCATTAACCGGATTACAGAACTTTCCAAAAGGCCTAATCCTCAATTTCCAGCCCGGTATGACTTAGGCCCATCGGCTCCAGTTCCTGAGATAAGAACCATCCTGAGCTTGTCTCAACTGCTCGACGTAAAATCACGTTCCGAAATTACCCTTGGCAAAAACAATGAGGCCGCTGCCGATACTGAGACACTACTGCGGATTAGCTTTGTGGAGAGGAATAGTCCGCTGCTGATTTCCTTTCTGGTTAGGGTAGCGTCTGTTTCTCTGGCGGTGCAGTCGGTGGATGAGGGAATCCTTCGTCATGTCTGGAGCGAAACCAACCTGAGCGATTTCCAAAACCAACTGGAACGCATAAAACTTCAGGAGGCTTACCTGGTTGGTCTTAAGGGAGAAAGGGCTTTATTCAATCAATGGGATCCAGAGTTTGTCACGGAGTTGTCGGAGTTTCCGGCGACTTTAACTCCACTCCCAAAGTTTATTGAAAAAATCTATCCGACATATTTGGCCACCATTCTACTCAAGAACAAAGCCTGTTATAACCTATTTCTTCAGCGGAAGGTGGAGTCCCTGAACTCCTCGATCCCTACGGGCTGGAATGCAACCACGACTCAATCGGTTGACCAGGAACTCCTAGAGATCGCGCGACATCCTATTAAAAAATGGATTTATGGTTTGAGTGCGATAAATCTTCCTGCCCCCTTTGCCGTATCCCATAAAACAGCAATCACGCAGACGCAGGTCGATCAAAGCCTGATCGCCTGTGCCTTGGAGCGATACCGGATTGCCCGTGGTTCCTATCCTACATCGCTCGATGCGCTGGTGCCGGAGTATCTCGGGAAAATCCCGAATTCACCGATCACCGGAAAGCCAATGAAATATTCACTCAAGCACGAAGGCACCTTCCTGCTCTGGACCCCTAGCTGGGAACTGAAGTCGCTTGGAGGCAAGCCGGGTGACTATTTTGGAGAGGGTGATATTGTTTGGGGACAGCCTGTTCCGAAGATGAAGCGTCCGAAGGAACAAAGCCCATCCCTGCCATGAATCAAACCCCTCTGCTTCTGCAATCCTGCCGGGCACGATGCCGGTGGTATGATATCGTGCTGATCCGTGGGATTGGCGGTGTGATCGGTCTGCTGGGTCTTATGTATCTCTGGCACTGGGTGACTTGGCAGCTAGGGTTCCATAAACCGCACCCTCGGGCTTGGACGGACCCGTATCTTATCATTGGGTTTCCGATTCTTGCCTTCGCCTATCTGCTGATCCGTCTGAACCGCATATCGGTCGCCGTGCTTGGGATTGGATGCCTCATTTATTCCATTCTGGTTGTTTTTGCTCACCCGCTGTTCTGGGCAGTGCTTGTGGCTGTGGGAATGCGTCTCGGATGGGTCCTTCGTAAGCCCTCTGAGATCCAGCAAAACAAGGGAGAGTCTCCCATGCCTGTGAAAATCCCTCGTTGGAAGATCGTGCTGATCATCTCGACGCTGATCGCCGGCTCCCTCTTCGCCACCGTGTCGATAGCCATTCAGAGGAAGGGGCTTTCGGCCACGGATCTTATCGCCCCTGTCATCGGACTCCTGATCAGTCTCGGCGTGGTGCTACTGACCATCCGGTTTTATAGGAGAAAGCAGCCTCAAACAC
>Ga0114978_10005218_pt1 | contig 10422 bp, 11 predicted proteins | sample S_140212_EF_Meta_FD_87027 | JGI IMG/M metagenome (GOLD analysis project Ga0114978, IMG submission 87027) | Freshwater microbial communities from Lake Simoncouche, Canada to study carbon cycling - S_140212_EF_MetaG | ecosystem: Environmental > Aquatic > Freshwater > Lake | place: Lake...
AAGAGAATCTGGTAGCTTAGATAAGCATAAAGTTAAATAAAAAATGAATGGCGACAAGACCAAAAAAGTATCCAACACCAACTCCTTCAGGTGAAGAAAAAGTTGTAAAAACAAAAAAAGAACTAATATGTTCTATTATCAAAAAGAAAACTAAACAAAAATTCTTATCTGACAATCAAAGAATTTATTACGAGCAGTTAACCAAAAATCAAATAACAATTTGTTCAGGTCCTGCAGGTGTTGGTAAAAGTTACATTGCAATGAAAAGTGCAATTGACCTATTAAGTGACCCTGAAACTCCTTATGAAAAAATTATCATTGTAAGACCAGCAGTTGAAGCTGAAGAAAAACTTGGTAGTTTACCTGGAAATGTTGAAGAAAAATTAGACCCATATATTTTTCCATCATATTATTTGTTAAATAAAATTATTGGAAAAGAATCACGAGACAAACTAAAAGAGATTGAAGCAGTTGAAGTATTTGCTTTAGCATTTATGAGGGGAATGAATATTGATAACTCAATATTAATTTTTGAGGAGGCTCAAAATTCAACTCCAAATCAAATGAAATTATTATTAACAAGAATTGGATTCAATTCTAAATTTTTTATTTCAGGCGATTTAGAACAGACCGATAGATACAAAGATATTAAACATAGTGGATTATATGATGCAATCCAAAAATTTAAAAATATGGATGATATTGGAGTTTTTGAATTTCAAGCAGAAGATATAGTTAGAAATTCATTAATTACCAAAATATTAAAAAGATACGAAGAATGAGAATTGCAATAGAACTTAATGGTGTATTAAGGGATACTTTAAAAAAGATTCAAGAACAATATGAAAAATGGTATATTGAAAATCCATTTATAGAAGAAGAAGAAAAATCCAATTTTGAATATAAAGTTATTTCTGATTTGACAACATTAAACATTGAGGAACATTTAACATTCAAAGATAAAAACGACCTATATGATTTTTTATATAAAGAACATACTATGGAAATTTTTGGGCACGCTGGTTCTGTTGAAGTATCAAGTATGATGGATTTTAATGATTTTTATTTAGACATTAGAGATGAACATGATGTTTTAATAGTTTCAGATGAAATTGGAAAATCAAAACCCGCATCATTATTCTTCATATCTAAATTTGGATGTTTAGTAGAAACAGTAAAATTTTATAGTGAATCCACAATAAATTCTATGTGGGGTTCAATAGATGTTTTACTTACTGTAAATCCTAAACTATTATTAGACCATCCACAATCAAAGATTGTTATTAAATACAATACTTCTTACAACAAAGATGTTGAAGTTGAACATTCAATAACAAGTTTAAAAGAGTTAAAAACAAAAATTAAAGAAATATATGCTTAATGTCTTAGGAGAAAATTATTATATAGATTTAGATGAAATTGAAAATTACTTGGACATGAATGACCCTGTTGTAAGTGATTCATCACCATACGATGAGTTTTCAGGAGGAACTGAAACAAAAATCAATATCATTAAATTTGAAATGGTAAAATTATTATTAGAAACTATATTATCGGAAAGAGATGAGATTGATGATAATTTAGGTCTTAAAAAATCTGATACCGCTTCAAAAGCAAGTATACCATTCAAACTAGCATTTAATAGTTTATTAAACAAAAAACTTATCAATCATTATTAATATGGAAAACACATTACAAGAAAAAGTTAAACAATCAATTCAAATTCTTAGAGATAAGAAGGCAAGAATTTATTTTCTTGTCCAAGACACAAAAGGAAATGCCAAAGCATCTATAAAATTAATTTATCAGATGGCAAAAATTCTTTTAGATAACGGATACAATCCAATCATTCTTCATGAAAAGGCAGATTACGCAGGTGTGGTAGCTTGGTTAGAAGAGGAATATATGGAAATTCCTCATAAAGCAATTGAAGGACAAAATTTAGAAATTGCTCCTGAAGATTTTATTATTGTACCTGAACTATTTGGGTATGTAATGGAACAAATTAAAAATTTACCTTGTGCAAAAATTGTATTAGCACAAGCTTATTCACAAATTGTTGAGACATTACAACCAGGGCAAAATTGGTTTCAATACGGTTTCTTAAAATGTATTACTACAAGTCAAATACAACAAGAACACATTGAGAAAGTAATGAGACAAGCAAGTTTTGACATTGTTAAACCTTTAATATCTTCAGAATTTTCACCTAAATCATTGCCAGCAATGCCAATAATTGGTATTCACACAAGAGAGCAATCAGATACAATTAATCTTATTAAAACATTTTATTTAAGATTCCCTCAATACAGATGGTTTACGTTTAGAGATTTACGTGGATTATCTGAAAAAGAATTTGCAAACTCTTTAAGAGAATGTTTTGTAAGTGTTTGGATTGACGATAAAAGTGGATTTGGAACATTCCCATTGGAGTCTATGGCTTCTAATGTACCAGTAATTGGTAAAGTACCTAACATTAGACCTGAATGGATGACTGATGATAACGGTATTTGGATTACTGATGAAACATTATTATGTGATGTAATTGCAGATTTTATACAAAATTGGTTAGAAGATAACATTACACCTGAACTTTATGACAGTATGAAACAAACTGTTGAAAACTATACGAATAAACAAGAATTTGAGTCTAAAGTTATTTCATTATTTGAAAATTACATAACACTTAGAGCGGATTCATTTGAACAACAAATTTCTAAAACTGAAGAATAATATGAGCAACAAATTATCACTATCAATTATACTACCAATTAAATCATCTAAAGCCAGAAACTTTGATGAATATTTTGAAAAAGCAATTAAATCAATTCAATCACAAACTGTTGAATTTGAAGAATTAGTAATTGTTCATACTTCTGAAGAATCATTAGTTACTCTTTTAGAAGGGTATGATTTTGGAACGTTAAATGTGACTAAATTATTATGGGATAAATCACCAAATTATGCAGACCAAGTTAATTTTGGTGTTAAAAATGCTAAAGGTAAATGGATTTCATTATTTGAATTTGACGATGAGTATTCATCTATTTGGTTTAAAAATGTTGAAAAATATATTGCGGCATATCCTGAAGTTCAAATGTTTTTACCTGTTGTTGTTGAGACAGATGAAAAAGGTATGTTTGCAGGTTTCACTAATGAAGCAACATTTGCAGCTAATTTTAGCCAAGAAATGGGTATTTTAACAAATGAAACATTACAAGACTACCAAAATTTCCAAACAGCTGGTTCTGTTATCAAGAAAGAAGTTATTGAAGATTTTGGTGGATTTAAACCATCAATTAAATTAACGTTTGTTTACGAGTTTTTATTAAGATTATCTTATAACTCTGTATCTATTATGACAATTCCAAAATTAGGATATAAACATACTAATATGAGAGAAGGTTCGATATTCTATAACTACAAATTTGGTGATGACAAAATGATTGATGATGAGGTTAAATTTTGGATTCAAACAGCAAAGAAAGAATTTTTCTTTGTGGACGATAGAACCATAAAATATCAATCTGAAACAGTATAATGTCCGAAACTTTATCTGCAACAACAGAGGATGTTTTATCTAAAAAAAGAGGACGAAAGGCTGTAAAAGAAAATTATTTTGATGTTAGGGAAGAAACCGCTGTTAGAAACTTTCTATTAGCGGAAACTTCCGAAGAAAAAAATAAAATATACAATCAGTTTTTAAGAGGTCCTTTAGATAAAATGATTTCATCTATCATAAGACGATATAAATTATATCGTAAAGATATGAATTTTACTGAAATTCATTGTGATACTCATTCTTTTTTAATGACAAAAGTTGATAAATTCAAACCATCAAAAGAAAAGAAAGCATATTCTTATTTTGGAACAATATGTAAAAATTATTTAATGGGTCAAATTATTAAAGACCAAAAAGAAATTAATAGAAAAGTTTCATATGAGGATATGTCTGAAAGTATTGAACAAAGACCTGATATGATGTACAGAATAGATGAAGAGGTTGTAGATACAAGCGTAATCATCACAGAATACATTAGAGAATTAAAAGAGTTTATTGAGTCTGAAAACTTGAATGACAACGAAAGAAAATTGGGATATGCATTGGCAGATTTATTTGACAATTATGAAACCATATTTTCAGGTGCAGATAATAACAAATTCAATAAAAATGTTATTTTATTATCTTTAAGAGAAATGACTAATTTAAGTACAAAAGAAATTAGAAGTGCAATTAAAAGATTTAAAAAATTATACCTTGTCATTCAATCACGAATGAAAACAGATTAAAAAGTATTTATAGATATGCCTAGACCACAACGTAAAGAAATTAATTTTAGTAAGGAATCTATATTATCTTTAATGCAAGAAATCTACAACGAACTTGTAGAACAAAGACAGACAGCAATTAGAATTCAAAATAAGATGTTAGCTCTGTTAAAAAATCCATCTGACATGACAACTATTGGTCCTGTGATTGAGAAACAACAAAAAATTGTTAATGATTGTGTTGAGAAAAAAATTAGTTTATCAAAACTTCAATCAAGTATTTGGGAAAAATCAAATAGTAACAACAATGAATCTTTTTCTCTTGCCGATTTAGATGATGATTTGATTCAAAATCTTATAGAGAAAGATGTTTCTAATGACGAGGAGACATATAAAATGAAATAATATGGCAATAGATTTATCACAAAGTTGGGGTTCCGCCAAAAGTAGAACTAAAGCCGTAGTTGCTTTTACTAAAGCATCTGCGGGTGCTAAAGAGTTAAAATCATCCGCAGCTAATTCTACATCTAAAAGTATTAATTCAACTAGTACTCAATTAGACAAAATTCAAGAACAACAAAAAAGATATTTAAGAAATCCTCCAACATCTTTTACACAATTACTTGATTTAATTGGACTAGTAAGTGGTTCAGGTAGTAGTACTCTTGATTATTTGAGAAGAAAACTAATTGAGACTTTAGTAAAAATTGAACCTGATGTTAGAAAAATCATATCAGATGAGGCAATACACATTTTAGGTTGTTCACAAGAACAAACATTTAAAGGATTTTCTATATCAAATTTAAATGTTAACCCACTTTCAACATTACCTGAAGGTGAAGGTATATATGTTCCAGTTGAGTCTTTAGATATCGCTAATATATTGAAAAACTCTCCTGACTCCGCGCTTGGCAAAGTATTTTATGAAGCGGTTGAAGTAAATACTGAGCCTGGATTTTTAAGACCTTATGGTGGTAAAGAACCATTTCCAATGAATAAGGAATTAAATCAAAGAATGGATTCATCAAATTTGGGTAGGTCATTTTATACTGAATTTGGAAAATATTATCAAGGAACATCGGGCCAACCCTTATTTGATTTTCAATATACTAAAACTAATGAATTTGGTGTAACACAAGATTGTTATAGATTCGCATTACTTGATAAAGAACCTTTAACAGGGGACAATGAAGAATCAGGAAATAATGTTGGGGATTTTTTAATAGATTATTATAGTACACTTAAATTAGTGGATAGTGTTGATATCACATCATCATTAATAAATGTACTTTCAGGTGCAATTTCTATGAAAGCCAACTTAAGTGCTGACCAAATCTCACAAAATTCTAAATTTTATTTATTACTTCAAAGAATATTAGGACTTTGTTTTGATTCAAGAAGAGAAATTGATGTTAGTGGTATTTCAAAAATTGCCGAATTAGATGGTGTCGATGAAACTTTTTTTGAATTTACTGAAGTGGACTTAAGAAGTATAGATTTAAATGTAACCAATATTCAAAATAAAGTTGTTGAATTTGAAGATTGTAATAACATTAAATTACCTGTTGATTATGAAAACATAGTTTCTCAATTGATTGACTTTAGAAGTACTTTAAGTGGTCAAACTACAGAACAACAAGTTGAAAGTATAAGTTCAATTATTGATAGTCTTTATCAAAATCCTGAATGGAAACTTTTTATACCCACAAATTTAAATGTTGAAGTCGCAATTAACAAAGATGTATTAAATCAAATACCTATAGCACTTGCAGCGTCAATATTATCGCCTAAAGTGTTATTACCTATTTTTGTTTTATTAAAAGTTGTTGAGGCTGAAGGTATATCAACATATAATCAAGCGATAACATCGGGTAACACATTTATTCAATCAGGTAATACAAATTTAGGTGGGGTTAATAATATTGTTAATAACTCAATAGATTTTCTTAAACTATTTAGAACATTTAATATTCAAGTAGTTTCAAAAATAGGTGCAATTTTTTTAAAAACTTTATATAAAATATTAGAAAAAGATATTATTAATTTACTATTCTTCATAAATCAAGATATAGTAAGAAGTCGAGTTCTAAAAAAATATACAATTATAACATCTCTATTGCAAATATTAAATTATTATTTAATAATTTCACAACTAATTGACGATTATAGAAGATGTAAATCCTTAGTCAATGACATTCTATTGTTATTAAATTTAATATCACAAAGTACGGGTTTAACTACTGATGATATACCAGCGCCACTTTTAGCTTTGTCAGCATTTTTGCCAGGAACTGACCCTAACAGGTCAACAATAAATACAATAGAGTTTTTACAAGAATTAGGTATACCTACAGGTACTTTACCTGACGGTTCTCCAAATTTAATGGTATTAGCTCAGTTAGCAGGATTTAAAGGAGCGGATAAAGAAAATTCTGAAAACGGTAAAGTTGAAACAACTATTGACGCAAAATGTGCGGTAAATCCAGCCTTTTGTTCAAAATTTGTAGGAAAAGCAAGATAATATGACAACAGAAGAATTTGATACTATTTTAAAAGAACAAGGTGATTTAAAAAATTTACCTAACTCAAGATTGATTGAAATGATGGATAAACTATCAACAGATTTTGATTTAACAAGAACTAATATTATAAATCTAACTATGTATTTAGATAGTGTTGAAGAATTATATAATAAAACATTAAAAGAGTACGAACAAAGAAATAAGTAATGAGTGAACCAATATTTTTTCAAGTAGTCGTTATGGATAATCGTGACCCAATGATGTTGGGTAGGATTAGAGCCAAATTATTAGTTGATAATTATGATGATATTGTAAAAAGTATTACTGACCCACCTTGGGATGAGAAAAAAGATGTATGGACAAGTAGAGACCCGTTTATCTTTAATCCTTTGATGCCATATTTTATGTATCAAGTACCAAAGATAGAAGAATTAGCTCAAGTAATTTATGTTAATAGTGAATTTAAATATCAAAATCAATATTACATACAAAACACATTTTCATCACCTACATCAATTCTTTTTGAATATTATGTAGGGGGAAATAAATTTACAGGTACAGGTACTCAATTAGCTAATCCTAAACCTTTAAAAAATCAAGATGGAACATATGCCGATAAGGCAACTCATAAAGGTGTATTTCCTGAACCAGGTGACAATGCCCTCTTAGGTAGAGGAAGTGCAGATTTAATTGTTAAGGAAAATGAAGTATTATTAAGAGCTGGTAAGTTTAAATCAACCACCTTAATTCCAAACGTAATACCGACAGGTAATCCACAAAGAGGATTTTTACAATTATCAAGAATTGGTACAACTAAAGTTAAACAAGATGATAAAGTTGTTGTAGAGTTTGAACAAAAAGTAATTCAGGTAAAATACTTGGTTGAGTGGGTGATAACTAACCCTGAAAATACTCAAAATAAATTTTCGGGTAGTGTATATCTTTATGGTTTAAAACCAGATATATCAACAAATTCTAAAAATTTAACTGTTGGTAGTGTTATTAAAGAAAATTTAAAATCTTTAATTGATTCAGTACCGTTCACATTATTATCAGAATATGATACAGTTAAATTCATTAACAATTTCATAAATAAATGTAATGGAACTGCAGGAGTTACTGACCCATTAACAGGAGCCGAAATATCACCATCGCTTAACTTAACACTTGCTTTAGCTGAAAGTGGTAAATTTCCATTCTTTTATAGACCAAATAATTTAACATATTCATATTTAAATCCATCATTATCTGCAAGTTATGTAAATTCTGATGGAGCCGAAGTTGAAAATATAAAAAACATATTCAATAAAGTTAAATTATACTCGGCTCTTCAACAAGGAGGTTATGGTTTAGTATATGCAAAAAATAAAGTTGGGATACCTCTTGAAACAAAAAAAACAATAATACCAGTTTCAACATTTACCACTACTCCCACAACATATGGAGCTTTAGGTAGTGATAAAGTTTTTTTACTTTCTCATCTATCTTCTATACCAGGAAAAGGTAAAATTAACTTTGATAACACATTATATGGTATTACAGGAGAACAATTTGTTGACGATATTATTCCAAAAACATCAAGTTTAGTTAGAGGTGAAGAACTTATGGAGTTAATAAATTTAATTGTTAGATTTATGGTAACACATACTCACGCATACCCTGGATTACCTCCAGTACCTGTAACTCAAGATGGAAGTAATGTTCAAGATATATTAACTGAACTTCAAAATGCGGTAAATAAGATTCTTAACAAAAATATTAGACTTAACTAGTATTTATATTAAAAAGCATTAATGTCAATCTTAAGGTCATACATAGATAAGAATAATACTATCATATCAAATTCTTACGTCAACACGGGAAGAAATCCTGTTATTGAACTAAATTTTGGTGCGTCTGATTACGTAATACCTAATTACGGATACTCTAGATTCATTTTTGATTTAGATTTAGCATTACTTAGAGAAAACATTGTATCAGGGGTAATTTCAACAGGTTGTACTTCAGCAATGACTCACACATTAAAGATGACAAATACATCGTCATTTGATAATGAACTCTTAAACTCGTTTATGTCAAACGAAAGAAGACGAGCGACATCATTTGACCTAGTTTTATTTAGAATCCCTCAGGCGTCAGGTACGACAGGTTCAGCTCAAGATTGGGATGAAGGAGTTGGTTATGATTACAACGATTTTAACTTAGCTCAGAATAGTGCCATAGGAGGTGCCGCCCCCTTAACATATGTAGATAGTAGAGCATTTTCTACAAGACCATCTAACTGGTATCAAACATCCACAATTTCGAATTGGTCTCAACAAGGAATTTACAACAACAAAAATGAAGGAACGGTTAATTACTCAGGTTTAACAATTGTTGCGAGACAACATTTTGAATTGGGTAACGAGGACATTGACATGAATATGACCGATGAAATTAACGGTGTCCTTAATGGTTCCATAACAGGAGTTACTGGATGGGGATTAGCTTACCTACCTCAAATTGAAAACTTAACAGGTTTAACTGAAAGTTATAGTGTTGCGTTCTTTTCAAGACAAACACAAACATTCTATCAACCATATATGTTAACAACATATGATGACTTAATTAAAGACGATAGAAATGTTTTTTTGAAGAACCAAGTAAATAAATTATTCTTATATGTTTATCAAAATGGAGACTTGGTTAATTTGGATTCTGACCCCTTTGTTAGGATTGAAGATAGAAACGGAGATGCGGTTAGTGGTATGTCATCTTTAAACACTTGTTTAAGAACTAAAGGAGTTTATGAAGTTGTTGTACCTAATGGGTTTACAAATCAACCTACACCGTGTTTATTCTACGATGTATGGTCAGGTTTAACTATTAACGGACAAAGTCTTCCAAACGTAACAAATCAGTTCACTCTATTACCATATTCCTCAGGAATACAAATCGGAGCGGTGTCGCAAGACCCAACCAAATTCGGTTTTGATTTCTATGGTATATTACAAAACGAACAAATACTTAATTCTGACATCAGAAAGGTTGGGGTTACAATTAAGAAGGCCTATACAGGACAAGTACCATTACAAAATATTTCAGCGTTTTATAGAGTATATGTTAGAGAAGGTACAACAGAAGTGCAAGTTCAAGATTGGACTCCAATTAATAGAACACCAAACGAGTATTACTTTATATTTGATATGAGAGATAAAATACCTAATCAATATTATGTTGATATTCAAGTAAATACATCAGGTGAGAAAGACACCTATAAAAAACAATTAACGTTTAATATCGTAAATAAAAAATGACAAAGGTAGTAAAACTTACAGAACAAGATTTAAATAGACTTGTTAGCAAAGTTCTTAAAGAACAAGAAGAGGCAAATTATATGCTTTTTAGCAATTTAGAACAAATCAAAAGACAATGTGAAATGATGTTGGAAATGGACCCCCATATGATTGACCAGTTAATCAATAATGGACACGATTGGGCCGATGACCATATCACTGAAGCAAAGGTCAACATAGACCAAGTATTTGATTTTTTCAAAAATGAATTTGCTAAAAAAGACGAATACGTAGATTACGAAGAAATGATGGCGGAAGGTAGAAAGAAAACTGGTACTAAATTATGTGCGAGAGGT
>Ga0114978_10005219_pt1 | contig 10422 bp, 8 predicted proteins | sample S_140212_EF_Meta_FD_87027 | JGI IMG/M metagenome (GOLD analysis project Ga0114978, IMG submission 87027) | Freshwater microbial communities from Lake Simoncouche, Canada to study carbon cycling - S_140212_EF_MetaG | ecosystem: Environmental > Aquatic > Freshwater > Lake | place: Lake...
AAACAACCGTGACGTCGGCGCTGGCACGCAACAACAGATCGACCTTGCGCGCAGCCACTTCGCCGCCGCCGACGACCAGCACGGGTTCACCCGCGAGGCGCAGGAAGATCGGGAAGTATTCCATCGGGATTACGGTACCGGCTCAGCCGCCGGCGGCGCGACGCGGCTCTGGCTTGATCGGAATGACTCGCCGGCGCGGCTGCAGGCCACACTCGCGGGTATCGGGATTCTCCCACCACCAGCGGCCCGAGCGCGGGTCAGTCCCCGGTTCTACTGCACGGGTGCAGGGCGCGCAGCCGATGCTGGGGTAGCCCTTGTCGTGCAGCGGGTTATACGGCAGGTTGCGGGCCCGGATGAAGTTCCAGATGTCCTCTTCGGTCCAGTCGAGCAGCGGGCTGACCTTCCACATGTCGTGGCGGTCGTCCCAGGCCAGCACTTCACCCTTGGCGCGCTCGGCGGACTGCTCGCGGCGCACGCCCGTGATCCAGGCCTTGTAGCCGACGACGGCCCGTTTGAACGGCTCCACCTTGCGGACATGGCAGCAGGACTGCCGTTCTTCGAGGCCGGAGTAGAACCCGTTGATGCCGTTCGCCTGCACGTACGCTTCGACGGCCGCGCTGTTGGGGTAATACACCTTGATGCGGCGCTCGTAGCGGCGCTCGACCCGGTCGAGCAGCGCGAGGGTTTCATCAGGCAAACGACCCGTATCGATGGTGAACATCTCGATGTCGGGCGCGAAGGTGCTGATCAGGTCCGTCAGCACGGCGGACTCGGGACCCAAGCTCGTCGAATACACGACCTTGCCGTAGTCGCGGATGGCCTGGGCCAACTGCGCACCGGATTCGCGTGCGAGTTCCGCGAGGCGCGGAGATAGTTCTTCAGGAGTGGTCATGGCGACTCTGCTGGCCCGCGGTTCGCTGCGGTTACCGCGTTGTGAAGGAAGTGCCCATTCCTGCACTCTACCCAAGGGGGGGCTATAACCGGAAAGACCCTTTAGTTCTGTCTTGATGCGGCGGTGTTATCAACGACGGGAACGACCGCGGGGCATCCGCGAGCCCCAGCGCGGCTGGAATGGAAACTCAGGTCCCTGCGCGCCGCCTGAGATTCAACCCCGGATCAATAGAGTCTTGATATTTAACTGAAAAGTCATCGAACGCAGTAAGGGCAACGGCCGTATCAGCGCCATCCGGCAGCTCGAAGGCATCGAACCCGCAGCGGGCCATGTAGAAGAGCTGGTCCCGCTGGACCTTGCCGACTGCGCGAATCTCGCCCGTGAACTGGTAGCGCCGCCGAAGCAGCTGGGCCTGGGTGTAGCCCCTGCCCTCGCCAATGCCGCTGAATTCGATGGCGACGAGCGAGATCCTGAGAAAATCACGCTCCAGCGCCTCGACGGCGTCGGTCGGACCGATCCGGACACCGAGCTTGCCGTCCCACAGCCACCACTGGTCGCGCTCAGCCTGCCAGCGCGCGAACGGAATGATGAGTGCCCGCTCGCGACCTGTCGGGTCGTCGTCGATGTTGCGCCAGTCGTCGGCGACGAACTTACGCTGCCTGATCAGTTGGGGCATACACGCGAGCCTTGAATGGAGCCACGCCAATGCGGCGGAACGTATCGACAAACCGCTCGCTTTCCACGCGCTGTTCGAGATACACGCAAATCAGCCGGTCGAGGGTTTCGGGCACGTCGTTCTTGGCGACAGACGGACCGATGACCGTGCCAAGCGCGGCGTCCTGGCCGCCGGCCGAACCGCCCAGAGTGATCTGGTACCACTCCTCGCCGCTCTTGTCGACGCCGAGGATGCCGATGTGGCCGACGTGATGGTGACCGCAGGCGTTCATGCACCCCGACATCTTGAGTTCAAGATCGCCGATGTCGTACAGGTAATCGAGATTATCAAAGCGTTCGTTGATCTGCCGTGCGACATCGAGCGTGCCTGCGTTCGCGAGGCTGCAAAGGTCAAGGCCGGGGCACGCGATCATGTCCGTCAGCGTGCCAATGTTCGGGCAAGCGAGATCGATAGCCTGCAGCGCCTGCCACACGGCTTTGAGGTCCTGCTGGCGCACGTCGGCGAGGATCAGGTTCTGGTCATGCGTCGAGCGCACGAGGCCGAATGAATACTGGTCCGCGAGATCCGCGACCTTGTCCATCTCGACGTCAGTGATGTCGCCAGGTGGACGCTGGGGCGACTTGAGCGACACGACCACGGCGCGGTAGCCTCCGATCTTGTGCTTGCGCGTGTTGCGCTGGTACCAATTGCGGAATTCGTTGCCGGCGCCGGTGACCACATCTTCGTCCTGCAGTAACTCGTACTTCGGCGGCACGAAATGGGACTTTACGCGCGCGATCTCGGCGTCGGTCAGCACCGGCGCGATGTCGCGCGACTTCTCGAACTCGGCATCGACCATCTCGCGGAACTTCGCAGGGCCGACCGCCTTCACGAGCACCTTGATGCGGGCTTTGTGGATGTTGTCGCGGCGACCGCCCATGTTGTATACGCGCAGGATTGCGTCGAGGTACGCAAGCAGGTCGCGAGGGGCGAGGTATTCGCGGATGACATGGCCGATGATCGGCATGCGGCCGAGACCACCGCCCACGAGCACTTCGAAGCCGATCTCACCGGCCGCATTGCGGACGAGGTTCAGGCCGACGTCATGCACTTTCGACGCCGCGCGGTCCTGGGGCGAGCCCGTCACGGCGATCTTGAACTTCCGCGGCAGGTACGAGAATTCGGGATGGAGCGTGGCCCACTGGCGGATGATTTCGCACCACGGCCGGGGATCGTCGAGCTCATCGGGTGCGACACCCGCGAAATGGTCCGCCGTGACGTTGCGGATGCAGTTGCCGCTGGTCTGGATGGCGTGCATCTGCACGCTGGCGAGCAGCTCCAGGATGTCCGGGACGGTCTCGAGCTTCGGCCAGTTGTACTGGATGTTCTGCCGGGTACTGAAGTGGCCGAACCCCTTGTCGTACTCGCGGGCGATGCGGGCCAGCATCCGGACCTGCTTCGACGACATCAGGCCGTACGGTACCGACACGCGCAGCATCGGCGCATGTCTTTGAATGTAAAGACCATTGCGAAGGCGCAACGCACGGAAATCGTCCTCATGCAGCGTGCCCGCGAGGAAGCGGCGCGTCTGGTCGCGGAACTGAGCAACCCGCTCGTCCACCAGCCGCTGGTCGATTTCGTCGTATACGTACATTCTCAGGACTGTACAGGCACCCCTTTGCCCCCGAAATAGGGAATGGCTATGAGGTGATGCCGGGGTGGAAGGGGCGAGCGAGTGCCCCGGTCAGGAATTCCAGTGCGCCTTTAGCTGTCCTCGCTCGGGGCCTTCGCGGCTGCCTAGGGCTTCTGCTCCTTCGGAGCGAACGGCTCGTAGTCGAAGAACCCATCGCAGTTCCACTCGCCGAATTCGATGGTCGGGTCCTTCTTGAAATAGAAGATGCCGTGCAGCGGTTCCTTGAATGCCAGGGGATCCTCGATCGTAACGTCGATCTCGAGCACATTGCCATCCTTGACGCGGCGGATGCGCTCGACCAGGTGGAACTGGTCGCTCCACGGCACCTGGAAGGCGGGGCTTTCCTTGAAGTTCCGCGTGTCGACGACGAGCGTCGCCCCTTCCCAGCGCGCGACCGAATGGCCCATCGCCGTTGGATCGGGATTGCCGGGTGGGTGTTGCCGCCCATCGAGGTAAACGCGCCGGACTTCGTGAAAATACTCGCTGATCATCGTGACGCGCTTCGGCGTGTGCAGGATTTCGAACGGATAGGGGCTGTTGTAGGCCAGCGGTCCAGGAGAATTGCACTTCGTCAGCGGGTCGTTGTAGATCGTCCAGGTCTTGGCCTTGTCCCGGGACCACTGCGTCATGACTGCCGGGATATCGTTCTTCGGATTCACGGCGCTGCGCAGTCCGCGACTGATCGGCAACCCCTTGGAGGGCCCCATGTTGAGCAGCGTGTACCACATCGAGGTCATCCAGGTACCCGACAGGTCCCGCGCCTGTGCGAGGGGCAGCGGGGCATCGGGCTCGTGCAGCGGATCCTTCTGCGCAGCTTCCGCAGGCGTCTCTGGTCGGCTCCAGTGGTCGCTCAAGTAGGCCGCGACCGCGCGCACGTCCTGTTCACTTGGCGCATCGGCCGCATTGCCGAGGCGATCAGTCATCAAGGGAACCATGGCCCGCCATTGCCGCGCCGTCCGGCGTTGCTCCGCGATGCGCTCGATGTTGTGGCAACGGGAACACACCGCACCCACATCTTCCCTGCCCGTCGCATTGGGCAGCCGTTCGAGTCCAATGCGGGCGCTCTTGGGGTTGGGATCCGGAGGCGCGCCACCAGGTCCAAGCTGGGCAATCTGTGCGTACGTCGTCGACGTCAGCAGTGCATACAGAGCAGCAGCCGGAAGACCCGCTCGCATCGTTCGCCGTGCGTTCATGACAGTCGTCTCACTTGGGCTGAGAGGTGTTGTTTCCGGTCGATTCGGGACGGAAATCGTCGCCGTAGAATGCCGTGCCATCGGCCTTCTTGCCGTTGAACAGGCGAATCATCTTGGATCCGTCCCGGATCCGCCCGCCCGTCACGGTGACCTTGTCTCCGGGCTTGAAATAATCCTTGGTAAAGCCGCGCCGCATCATGATGGCCGTGCTGTGCAGCTCGACGGACCAGACCCCTGCCTGCTCCGGCTCGGCCTCTCCCTTGATGTTCTTGACGTCGGCGACGTCGAGCACAAGCATTGAATGCGGATTGCGCCAATAGAACGCCTGCACCGTGCCGGTGAGGATGGCCGGATTGTTGTCGTCGAACATCGCGATGGAGTGGTGCGCCGAAGCGCCCGCCCAGATGGCCAGGCAACCCAGCGCGGCGAGCGCAAGTCGAAAACGCGTCATTATCTTCTCCTCCAACGGAAGTAAAGGCATTGCCGCACGGAGTCGGGGGGCCCTGCTCAAGGCATGGCCCCCGCTTGCTCTGCCCGCCTTGGGCCAAGAACCTCGGCTAGAAGTTGAACTTCACGGTGGCGCCATATTCCATTGGCCGTGCCGGATCCCAGACCGTCGCGCCCGGGGTGTAGCCATTGGCGAAGTCCGTTCCACCGACGTAGTAGAGCTCGTCAGTCAGGTTGGTGCCGAACACCGCCAGGCTCCAACGATTGTCCGGAGCGGTGTACTGCACGCGGGCGTTGAGCACCCCATAGCTGGGCAGCGGCACCTGGCCACGGTTAGCCACTTCGCTGCGCTGCTTGTCGGTCCAGCCGTAGTCCACCATGCCCATGACCTGCGAACCTCCACTCAGCGGGTATGCATACCGGGCTCCGACCGAGAACTTGAACTGCGGTGCCTTTGCCAGGTCGCTTCCACCCTTGCACTCATACAGCGCCGCAAGCGGAGCCAGTTGGCCAGCGGTGCGGTTCGGGTTCAACTGCGCCAGCGTGGGATCGTTGTTGCCATCGCACAGATCCGGGATGAAGAGCGATCCGACCGGGAACCCGCCGAGCGCAGCCGGGAAGATCTGGCCAAACACGTTCTTGATGTCCGTGTACTTGGCATCGAGGTAGCCGACGGATGCTTGCAGCGTCAGCCGATCCGTCGCCTGGAAAAGGGCCTCGAATTCCAATCCACGGATTTCCGCGTCACCCATGTTCTGCGGCGTCGTGCCAACACCGGGCCGGCAATCGTTGGTAGCCAGGCACGCGGCTCCCGCTTCCGGGATGGGAATCAGGGTATTGACCTGGATGCCCTTCCAATTCGTGAAGAACACCGTGGGGTTCAAACGCAGGCGGCGATCGAGGAATTCCAGCCGCGCACCCACTTCGTAGGTCCAGGCCTCTTCAGGATCATATGACTTGGAACCGCCCGCATAACCCGGGTCCGCGGTGAACCCGCCAGCGCGGTAACCCTTGGCGGCATTGAAGTAATACATCTGGTCATCGGTGGCCTGGAACTTGAGGCCGACCTGCGGCGACGTGTCCGTGAAGCTTCCCTTGAAGACCGGGTACGCGGTTGCATTGAACGGGGGTGTGGAATCCCGCGTCTGCTTGTCAGACTTCTCGTCGCTGTAACGCAGTCCGACAGTGCCCGACAAACGGTCCGTGAAGGCAAAGGTAGCCTGCGTAAAGATGGCCTTGGAGGTCAGGTTCGAGTTCGTACCGTCACCCTGGGTCACCGGCACCACGCCCAACGAAATTCCGCTGGAAGGAACCACGCGCTTTTCGTCGTAGTAGAAGAGACCGGTCGTCCAGCTCAGCCGATTGTCGAACGCCTTGACGATGAGCTGTACTTCCTCCGAGAAGGCCTTCGTCTCGGTGGCAGGAGACTGGATGACGAGGAATGAGGCGGGCGTGCCGTCGGCATCGGTCACCGTCAGGTCGTCCGTCTTGCTGTAGCCGGAGATCGACTTCAGCGTGACGCTGTCATTGAGGTCCCAACCGACGACGAGGCCGCCCGCGGCATAATCGAGCTCCGCGAAATCCGGCGCATTGTATCCGGCCATCTGGTAGTCACCCTTGGACGCGACATCCAGGCAGGGCCCATTGGCAACGACGGAAGGGCAGAAATGGTCGGTCGAGCCGAAAAAGAGGCGCGAGAGCGCCGGAAACTGGGCGCTATCGTTCTGTCCGTTCGGGAACAGCGAACCCGCGTATCCCTTGATGATGCCGGGGCGGCCATTGGTCCGGTTGGCCATCCATTCGCCCTTCAGGTCGACGGTGAGGGCGTCCGAAGGAGTCCAGCGAACCTGCAGTCTCCCGAGCTTGCGAGTGTCCTCGCCCCGGTCGACATTGTTCCGGAGGTCGCGCACAAACCCGTCGCGCGAGTTGTAGCCCACCGCGATGCGTGCGGCGAGCGTGTCGCTCAGCGGGACGTTCAGCGCACCATTGAAATCCGTCCGCCCGAAATTGCCTGCCGTGACTTCGCCGTACCCGCCGAACTCGCGGCCAGGCTTGACGGTGACGTACTGGATCGCGCCGCCGATCGTGTTGCGGCCGAACAGCGTGCCCTGCGGGCCGCGCAGGACTTCCACCCGGTCGATGTCGAACAGTCCCATCACGTTACCGGCCCCGGTGGGGTAATAGATATCGTCCACATACAGGCCGACCGCGGCCTGGGAGCCTGCGTCCTGGCCGATGCCGCGAATCGCAAAGCGACCATTGCCGCCGCCCTGCAACGTCGTCGTGCTGACCTGCAGGTTCGGAATGAAGTTGGTCAGGTCAAGCAACGAGGATGCGCCCTGTTGCGTAAGCGCCTCGCCGCTGACAGCCGAGACCGACACGGGCGTTTCCTGCAGGTTTGTCTCGGTGCGCTGCGCCGTAACGACGATTTCCTCAAGCTTGATGCCGCCGGCAGGGGGCGCAGCGGCAAAAACAGGCGCGGCCAGGATCATGCTGATCGCCGCACTCAATACGACAGACCTACGATTTGCTTGCAGACTCATTGCGCGTATCCCCCGATCTTGTGTTGAGCCTTCTTGGAGGCCGGTTATCAACCAAATGGCCCAGTGCATCGAATGCAACAAAGCGGGCGCGCGTATACATTCATACAATCCTGCTCCCAATTCAAGTTATTTTGAATCCCAACTGGAATACCATGGGCGGCGTTGTCGCGGTCCGGACTGACGTCGTGACGACGTGTGCTCTAAGATTGACGATCATTGGTGCCATGCGATATCGCTGGCGCAACGCAACAAGAAGAGGGCACCCATGTGGCGTGTCCTCGAACTAGGGATGGACGATGCCCAAGGCCACAAAGACAGTTTCCACGGCAGCCGCGAGTCAGCTTCCCGAGAACGCGAAGGACTCCTTCGGCCCCGCACTGAAGAAGGCGCGCCGGATCCGCCATCTCACGCTCGACGAACTGGCGGAAAGGGTCGGGTGCTCAGCCAGCGCCCTGTCAAAGATCGAAAACCAGAAGGCCGCGCCGTCGTTCGGCATAGTGTACCGGATCTGCGATGCGCTTCGCATGGATGTCACAACACTGCTGCAAAGCCGCTCGGCTGCTCAGGCGATCGTTACGAAGGCGGGGCGCCACCCGGTGTTCCATACCACCGGTATGGAAATCTCTCTGCTGCTGCCGGCAAGACCGGAACACCGCATGGAAGCCAGCATCATGGAGATGGCGCCAGGGGCCAAGTGGGACGAACCGATGGCACACGGCCCGGGCGAAGTGTTCGGCTATGTCCTCGAGGGAAAGCTGAGGCTGACCGTCGACGGCAAGGCGCACACCGTGGGAACCGGCGACTCGTTTGCCTTCTCCTACGGACGGCCTCACGGGTTTGCCACTTCCGGCACTCGCAAGGCGCGCATCCTGTTCGCATTGTCGCCGCCGGTCGATTTTGCCACCCGCTCGCGGTCAAGGTCGCCCGCGTAAGCAGATGAATCATCCTGCGAGCGAGGAACCGCTGGCGACCAGGGTTCCGGGGTAACGAACCCATGCCTGATCTCGTCCGGTACCAGGTTGTCGATCGAGTGGCCGTTCTCAGCATCGACAACCCCCCTGTCAATGCATTGAGTGCGGGCGTCTGGGAGGCGCTCGATCTCACTGTCGCGCGCGCCGCAGCCGACGACTCCGCGGACGCCATCGTGCTGACCGGTGCGGGTCCGACGTTCATCGCCGGCGCAGATATCAAGGTGTTCGCGTCACTGAAGACCGCGGCCGACTCGATGCGGCGGTCGGCAGGCACCCACGCGATCCTGCGTCGGATCGAGGACTGCCCGAAAGTCGTGGTCGCGGCAATTCACGGCCATGCGCTGGGCGGCGGCAACGAAGTTGCGATGGCTTGCCACTACCGTGTCGCCACTGCGGACGCACGAATCGGACAGCCGGAAGTGTTGCTCGGCCTCATCCCGGGCGCTGCGGGGACGCAACGGCTGCCGCGACTGGTCGGACCCGAACTGGCCCTGCGCATGTGCACCGATGGCAAGCCGATATCCGGTTCTGCAGCGCTCGCAGCCGGCCTCGTTGATGCAGTCGTCAGCGACGACCTGCTCGAGTCAGCGCTGAGCTATGCCCGGTTGCATGCCGAGATACGCAAGACCCGCGAACTGACTGACTGGACGGCAGACAAGCCCCGTGCGCGTCAACTGATAGCGGCCACGCAGTCGACCCTTGCCGCCGCGACGACCGGATCGCGAGCACCAGACGCTGCGGTCGAAGCCATCCAATATGGCATCGAAAATGGTTTCGACGCGGGATCGGTCCGCGAGCGCGAGCTCTTCGCGGAATGCCTGCTGTCGACCGAGTCCCGGGCGCTGCGACACCAGTTCTTCGCAAAGCGGGCAGCCGCGAAAGCGGCCCGCATCGCGAGGGACACGTAGCCCCACGATCCAGCTGGCCGCGATCGCAGGATTCACGGGAACTTGAATTTGGTGCGCGGATGCACGAATGTATTCGGACAACGGCCAAGTGCTGTCACCAACTTCGCCGGGATGAATTGCAGTGCAAAAAGAAGACAACACACCACTGCTGAGTGAGAGCCCGACGGTCCTGCCAATCCATCGCAAGATCCTGGCCTTCTCGTTCGTTGGCTGGATCTTCGATTTCTATGACCTGGTGCTGCTGAGTTTCCTGGTCGCTTCGACGACCATCACTACGGACCTCGCTCTCACCCAGAAGGACGTGGCCGTGTTACTCGGCACCGCGCTCGCGTTCTCGGCGGTGGGCGGGATTTTCGGCGGGGCGCTTGCGGACCGCTATGGACGCAAACCGCTGCTGATGATCACGATCCTGATCTACAGCTTCGGCACGCTGCTCTCAGGATTCGCAACCGGTTACTGGACACTCCTCATCGCACGCGCCATCACCGGCTTCGGCATCGGCGGTGAATGGGCCGTGGCGCACGCGCTTGTCGGCGAAACCGTGCCGCCCCATGTCCGTGGCCGCTACGGCTCATACCTGCAGAGCGGGTCGGCGTTCGCCCGTTTCTTCGCCACGATGGCCGGCACGATGCTGGCCCCACTGATCGGCTGGCGGGCCGTCTTCATCCTGTCCGCCGTGCCGGCGCTGATCGTCGTCTTTATCCGTGCACAGATGCCCGAGTCGGACATCTGGTTGCGCCTGAAGAATGCGGGGCGGGTCGCAATGTCACCGTGGCAGGTTCTCGCGGAGATGGCGGGCCCTGCATTGCGCAAGACGACCGCGATCGCGATGACGTTGACGACGCTGAACATGTCCGCTTTCTGGTTCAAGACGATCTGGCTGCCGACCTATCTGGTACAGGGTCGCGGACTCACGCTCGGCCAGACCGCGGCACTGTTGCTGATGGACCAGATTGGATCGTTGTTCGGGTACGTGGCCTTCGGCCAGTTGGCAGATCGCTGGGGACGACGCCCGAGCTTTACCCTGTTTTCGGTCCTCAAGGCAATCGGGCTGTTGATGGTCACGGTCGGTTGGAATGTGGCCGGCGGCTACACCTGGGTGATTTTCGGCTTCATGCTG
>Ga0114978_10005220_pt1 | contig 10421 bp, 7 predicted proteins | sample S_140212_EF_Meta_FD_87027 | JGI IMG/M metagenome (GOLD analysis project Ga0114978, IMG submission 87027) | Freshwater microbial communities from Lake Simoncouche, Canada to study carbon cycling - S_140212_EF_MetaG | ecosystem: Environmental > Aquatic > Freshwater > Lake | place: Lake...
AAACGAGACCTATCTCATGCGCACTGAGTTGCGCAATGCCGCCGCCTTTCGCCGTCTCCGCCAAAAACGAGAGAGATACAGTGTCGACTACTTTCTGAATTTCAAGGCCGAACCCCTTCTGAAATCCATGGCCACACTCGCCACCCTAGACTCTCTTACGTATCCCATTTACATCAACTCACACACCTTTCAACGAACCGATCACCGTGGAGAACACCGAACGCTCTACGATGGTGTGGGAACGCCCAATCCCACCTTTACAGAATCTCTCCATGAACAGCTGTTGAGAGACCCCTTTTATGCGCGGACCTATGATACCTCCGTCGTGTTTGACGGCGACTCCATCGAGTTCATTACCCAGCGGTTTTACCAGACCACCGTCGATACCTGCGTTCAAGAGCTCATTGACTTGAAACGAGACTGGCTTGCCACCGTCGCACCACGGCTGGCGGCTTCTTTAGGCCCTCTACGGTTCCCTGATCACAACTACGGGATCGTAGCGTTCCAAAGCACCTATCAGCGTAACATGGCGCTCTGTAACAACGGCACCTATCACGTGAACCTGACGCTCCCCACGCGACTGGAGGATGGGGTTATTGTGGATAAGGCCCAGTTCGCGGCGGATCATTTAAAGTGGGTGGAGATGATTCAGGTCGTAGAGCCTTTGTTAGTGGCCTGTTATGGAACACCCGATGTGCTCTCTTTGGTCTGTCCCTTTTTGGGGGAAGAGGAACAGTATTCCATCGGAAGTCTCCGTGTGACACTGAGTCGTTATGTGTCCCTCCAGACGTTTCCTACGAAGGCGCCTGTGAATGGAAAGTTGCTTCACTGTGAGGTGCCCGAGGGGTCGTGGTATAAGGGACTAGGGGCGTCCCCCTATCACACGAACGACGTCATTGGCTACGATGTGAATTTCAATAAGTTCAAGAATCACGGAATCGAACTCCGTTTCTTTGATTGGTTTCCTGAGGAGTATCTCGCGGATCTTGTGTTTTTTCTGATCTTGCTCGGAGAACATGCGCTTCATTATGCGAAACGGACACCTCGTACTCTAAAAGGTTCACATGGTGTATTTGATCCTCGTCGTTATGGGAACATCATCAAGGGATGCATCCGAAAAGGGTTCACCCATGTCCTCTCCGCGTTGGAAGTCAACCAGATTCTAGAGGATCTCCAGTTGCGCCCCTTGAATGGGCCTCGGACCGCACACGAATTGCTGTGCCATCTATCCAACGTGCTGTTTGCGACCTATCGTGGGGGCGATATTGTAAGTGTGATGGCGCCTCACAGGACCGTGCCACCCGTGATGGTGAACTATAACCGCATTGCTTTTCAGAAGCTTCATCGTGATCTGTTTGGTCTCCCTCCGTTGGTGCTACGCGCCGAGAAATCGCTCACGGAATACCGAACCCCTCTGACGCCTTCTGATATGGCCTCCTTGGCACCCTTCTTTCGCCTTCTCGTGGAGCGCGCCGCACATCGTTGCTATTCCGATGAGGAGTATGAGAAGGCGGGGGCGACACTAGTCGAGCAGGGGTCGTGGATCGGAAGGGCGGGGGCGTATGTCACAGGCCTGAAAGAGATGGATGGGGTGGCCATTCACGGTCAGACTCTCGCCCACTTTGCCCATGCGCTCAACGGACAACAGGGGGCCGAACAGCGCTTGGCAGCGGTTCGTAGGGGAACCTTCATCGACTATGAGTATATGGTGAACAGTGTGGGAGCACGGGTTCTCTCGTTCTGTCGAGAATCAGGGGACATCGGGTGCTATCTGGCGCTGATGGCCTATTATGCTCAGCGGGGCGCCCAAGGCCTGGGACAGGAAATCCCCCCGTTTCATCGGTCCACTTATCAACAGATCTTGATGGAGGAGACACAGATTCATCGCCCTTCCGTGCTCTTGATTGGACACGGAACGGTGGGGAAGGCCTGTGAGGCCGTGCTGAAATTGTTTGGAATCACTCCCACCATCTGGACCAGTAAGACGGTGCCTTCCATTCAGGCGGTGCGGGATCATGAGATTCTTCTTCATGCGGTTCGGCTGGATAAAAACAAGCCTGTGGCGCCCTTTTTTCGGCTCACGGACTTCACAGAGTCCATGAGTCTCTCGGTCATTTGCGATCTCACATGTGATGCGCATCATCCTCATAATACGCTCCCCCTTTACGAGACCTATACGACGCGGTATCATCCCGTTCGCACGATTTCTACGAAGCCCCGTGTGGATCTCATTGCGATCGACCACTTGCCGTCCCTGGACCCTGTTGCGTCGTCGGATGCTTTTTCCTCAGTATGGGTGAAATATGTTCCTGAGCTCCTGTGGTTTCCCTATACGAAATGGGTGTCTCCGTTTGCGGCGGCCTTGGCACGTAGCGTGGAGGCGCATAACCCACACCCCCCTCCATAGGAGAGGGCGTGTATCTTACCAAACTCCACAGAAGAGGGGTGTGGGGACACGAAGTGTCTCCACCTTTAGGCCCTTCTGTGATACATCACCCACTTTAAGGATCTATGTGATGTATTCATAGATCCCACAAGGCGCCCAAACGCACCTCTGCTTTTTGCTTTTTTGCCCCTTTCTTCTCCCCCCTTAGTATTGGAATGGATCACCCGGTCGTTTCTTCTCCCACCATCAAATCAGTCTTTCAATCTCCTCGTCTTACCGCAAAACACGGCACAGCAGAGGAGATGGAAGCTCTGGACGGGCCGAACAAGTCCGATGGAACGTTCGTGGAGCCGATGCTTCGGGAAAATCCAAACCGATTCACTCTCTTTCCCATCATGAAACCCAAACTCTATCAACAATACAAAAATCACCTATCCGTCTTCTGGGTCGTCGAGGAGGTGAGCTTGGAGCGCGATCGCAAAGACTGGGTGAAACTCAGTGAGCCCGAGCGAACCTTCATTAAACACGTCCTCGCCTTCTTCGCGGGATCCGATGGCATCGTTCAAGAGAATCTGGCGTCACGGTTCATGTCTGAGGTGCAATACCCTGAGGCGCGCAACTTCTACTCGGTTCAGATGATGATCGAGGCCGTTCACAGCGAGATGTATTCGCTTCTCATTGATACCTACATCGAGGACAAGGCGGAGAAACTGAACCTCTTTCATGCGACACAGACGATTCCGTGCGTGAAAGGGAAGGCCGAATGGGCACAGAAGTGGATCATGTCCAAAGACGACGACTTTGCGACGCGCCTCGTGGCCTTTGCGGTAGTGGAGGGCATCTTCTTTAGCGCCTCCTTCTGCGCGATCTATTGGTTGAAGGAGCGAGGTGTGATGCCTGGTCTGACGACGTCCAACGAATTCATTGCGCGTGACGAGGGTCTCCACGTTCAGTTTGCGGTCTCCCTGTATGAGGAGCTGGAGCGCAAACTGACCAAGGCGCAGGTTCACAAGATCATTCGGGAGGCCGTGGAGATTGAAAAGCAGTTCATCACAGAGTCTATCCCGTGTAGCATGATTGGCATGAACTCGACACTCATGATCCAGTATATCAAGTTTACTGCGGATCGTCTCTGCAGCCAGCTGGGATACGGAAAGATCTATTCCGTCGCGAATCCGTTTGATTTTATGGAGCGCATCTCGCTGGAGGGCAAGGACAACTTCTTTGAGAAACGCGTGACGTCGTATGCGAAGTCAGGCGTGGGAAAGAACGAGGAGGAAATGAGCTTCTCGCTGGATGCCGAATTTTAAGGCGAGGCGGTGATACGCGCAGAGCTAACCACATGAAAAAGGAAGAGTTTGTTTCTTTTTCACGAGGTCCTACACATCAGATTAAAATTTGAAATGACTAACAATGATAATTTTAAGGTAAACGTAACATGAATCGTCTTGAGTATTATGATCGTCAACAGGAATCCTGGGAGAAAGAGGAAGTTATTTCACTTACAACAGAATATGAAGAGAAAGAACTGTCGATTCGTAACATTGCCGATATTCATCGCAGAACACCTGGATCTATATCATACAAGCTAAAAAGCATGGGATTAATCACACATACTGCATTATCAAGAGGCTATATGGAGTATGTACAAAGTGAGTTATATCAAGAAATTGTTGAAACAGGTATGCGTACAACCGCTGAGAGAAAGGAACGGAAAGAGGCTACACTACACTTGAAGGCTGTGGCAGATGCTGAAAAGAAGGAGGATGTTGCAGATGCTGAAAAGAAGGGGCATACGGAGGCTGATCTCACACTGAAAGAGGCGGTTCTCAAACAGAAAGAGGCTATCCTTAAACTGAAAGAGAACACGTCCGCTGAAAGGAGGGAGCGGAGAGAGGCTGCCGCTAAAATGAAAGTAGCAGCACATACAGAGAGAGCATTCGCCTATGCAGAATTGAAACGCGAAATCATTGATCTCAAAAAAGATGTAAAAGAAATGCTTCGTCTTATCCATGAATTATATGAATTTGAAAGTCAATAAATTGATATAATACATATCCAAAGGGGCATATTGTCCCTTTTTTATGTGTATGAGATAGATGGCGGCAATGTCTGTCGCTGAAGCAGCTGCATATGCGGCATCCAGACGGAGGGTCTTTATCATTGCGGGACATGGAGGAGAACGACCTGGATCCTTTCCTCTTTCTGGTGCATGCGATGTCATTGTAAAGAAAGGCACATGCGAAGAAGCATATATTGATGACTTTAATATGGGCATGGATGGATTACTCTCTCTGCCTGAAGAGACGGCCCTCTATCCGACACAGCACATGAATGAGATCATCAAGCGACTCGGTTCCATGATGGTCTATAGTAGACATCTGCCGCGTATCAATGGTATCGATCATGGATCCTGTATCAATCTTCATTATGATCTTATGATGATGCATTTTAGAGAAGACGAGCATAGCAAATATGTCCAAATCTATTATGATACGGGTTCAGGTATCATTGATTTTGCTCGATGGAAGGCCGCCAGAACATATGTTGGACCTTCGAGGAGTATGATCGCGCGTCAACGTCTCCCTGGTATGGGTCCTACAGAGTTTCATAATAAAGCTGATAATATACAGCTGATTGGGGGTCTTTATGAATATAGTGTCTTTCCTACCATGGGCATGATAAAAGCATACCTTGGGGTAAAATGGAAAGGGAGGGAAGAGGTAGACCTCTATGATATGCTGGATGATCTAAGTAAGCAACCCTATTTGGTAAAAACCACACAGGAATTTTTGTGTAAACACTTTGCGGGTGTCTATTATCACATGATATGTCGTAGCATGCCACAGAATGTGAGCAATAACATAAAAGAATATGAAACGCAGTGGCAAAATTGGAAAAGAGGGAATGCTGCAGTGAATGTAAAAAAGATGGCATCGAATCCGCTCTTTGCTCGTCGATATTTCACAGAATCAGCAAGACGACGTCATTATTTTAACCGATACTATCACAGTCAGGCCTTTCAAGAGAGGGAACATACCACAAACATGGCCAATTGTAGAAATCTGGAGGCACGCATGACTTCTATGGAAGGCCTCCTCGAAGCAGTGAATCAACAACATAGCACGAATGAAGTGAAACAAAAAGAGAGGGCGAAAATACAAAGAAAGATTCGTTTGTTACGCACCATACGGAATGATAAGCATATGCGATGTGTTCACAGAAATGCGGCGGCCGAAGCCCAGAGGGCGGCCGAGGCTCAACGGGAAGCAGAGGCCCAGAGGGAAGAGGAAACTGCTCAACGTAGTAGAAGTCGCAGTAGAAGTCCAACTCGTCGCAACGGGAATCAGACTCGCAAAAAAAGGCAAAACGAAAACAAGAACGGAAAGAAGAGCCATAAAAAATAAGTTACGTGTTGCCCTCAAAGTTATTGGTAAAATAGCGATAGGTAGTCGTGCCCTCTATCGTATAACGAACCACCAGTGGCTTCAGAAAGATCATCGTCTTGAAATAAGTAGACTCCAGTGAGCCCGCGCCAGATTCAAAGGAGATGGGCTCGTTACTGGAGTTGCTTGAGCCACTATTCGGGTTTTGATTAGGGCATACTACGTTTGCATCGCAGATGATGGGGTGTTCCGTCATCACAACACTTCCTGCATCAGCACTCATACTGCTCTCCATCCATGCCACAAAGTTGGGTCCAAGTGCGAGAACATTGTGGGCAGCGCGAAAGGACTGTCCGCGAACATACATGGGCTCATCCTCTAATGCGGTAGACGCATTAAATCCGTTGATAAACTCTAGGTCAATGGCCTGCGTCTGCTTGTTAAAGCGCCATGGAAAAGGGATATTATTTTCATTTTCATCCTAATACGTGCACATGACAAATTCGGCCGGATGAGGGAGACGGCTTCCCGTGGCATAGCTGCGAAGAACGGAGGACATTTCTATATAGGGTATGGAAATAGTAGAGTCCGGTCTCTCCAAGATCTTACCACTTACTAGTATGGATGTCCTTGGATGCCTTGTTTGTCTGGTGCTCTTTGTTGTGCTCGTGATGCTCGTGGTGCTTTCTATGCGCGTGGCAGACACCGTGAGCCCACCGTATGCAGAACGCCCTATATGGCCATGGTCCATCACAACCTACAACGGATGGAATCAATCCATCCCTCAACGACCTGTGGCAGATGCCTTCTTTCCGCGTCCATGGGTTTTGTAAAAATTGATACGACGACGCGGTCGATAGAGGGGATAGTTATGTCCGCTGAACCCTCTACCGTCAAGCATGTCCGCACCATCCCCTACTGGCTCGAGGGAACCACCCTCTCTACCTTCGAGCTCCATGAGGGCGGACCCTCTGCCGAGCGCATCCCCATCGGAACCTACCAGCCCGAGTCTGATTCCATTGAGTTCTTCCCCGATTGGCGGGAGCGGTGCCAATCCCGTCTTGATGCCTACCGTGCTTCACTCGTTGGGCAGGATCGTGGGCCCAACCGGTCCGTCCTCCTCCGCCCTGCGAAGTCGCGTGGATCCGCGAGAGCTTCACGCTCAGGAAACGTTTCCAAGAATTCTTCAGGTAAATGAAGCAGATATCAAGGCGCTTCAGCAGGTGATCAAGGAGGCGCATGAACAGATGGTATTCTAAAGGAGTATGTCACATCTCTCTTATCGTAAGAGAGACGTGAAATCTTCTTATTTTTTGTAAAATAGGACCTGACAGAAGAGCTCTAAATGTTTAGTGTAAGGATGTAATAATCAATTGATTCAGAATCTTATTCCAGTGAAAATCATCGTCACCAGGAATTCCACAAAAATTCAGTAAGATGGTGTGTGGCTGGACCTGAGTGCTAAATAGATTGTGTCCTACACTATGCGGTGATAAGAGTTGAAACCGACACACATCTGGCTTTTTAAATACATACTGAAATACAGCGGCATTAAAATAAGGCTGATCTACTGTATAATACTCCTGTGATGTTGCCTTTGCCCTTTCGACAATCATACTAAAAAATTCGTTGACATCCTTTGCATTCTTCCATGCAAAAATACCTGATGTAAATCCCGTCATGGTAGGGCAGACCGATACGATAAGCGTTTTATCCTCTTCTGACGCCAATTCACCATAATAATTCGTGTGAAGAAGTTCCCCCTCTGGTTTCAAATAAAATGTAGTGATCTGATCGGTGACATGTTCCGTGATCATGTGTCTAATATTTTGAATCACCAACACATCAATGTCCAGATAGATATTCAGAGATTGACTCAGATCCATATAACGATGTAGGTTAAAACGTTCCAGCATTCCATCTTTGATGTGTTTGGGCTGCGGATAATGTATGATTTTACATTGAGGAATACGTTGACACAAAAAGGGTAAAATGGAATTGGTAGAGAGATGAGCAAAGGTTACTTCGTCGATCAGCATCACACATATATCCCCCTCTTTCAATGCGGCGAACTTGACCACATACATCAGCCAGATGTAAAACATATCAATGTATTTATTTTTTGTTTTATTGTGATGTTCTAACGTAAATAAATTAGTATACAGAACGATCGGCGTCGTCGCATCTCTTATCATAGATGCCTGCTCCATTTTATATACAGTATGTATCTTTTTTTTTTGCACATTTTCCTGCATCACTTTTTGTGTATTACAAACCGTATATGATCCCATAGATCGAACTGCAAGGGACGCCCGCTGGCAGTGATGGATTTTGGCCCGTAAAACGGTTTCGCGCCGCCGTGGCGGCCTGACCTTGGATATACATAAGACGTTCTGATTCCGAACGAAAGGTTGGATAGGATGCGCCTGACAGATTTGCGGTCTTTGCCGCCTGTGTTTTCTGGTTCAATGTATTAAAATAGGATACGTTTTGTGTTTGGAGCGCCACTTGACGCGCATCCGAACCTGGAGGCAATGGATACGAAGGCTGGGTATGTGCCGCTGCTTGTAGCATATTGTATACAGACGGGCTTGCCGAGGTAAAATTCTGGGCATTATAGGGAGGCATGGGACATCCCTTCCGCGTTTCGGAGGTTCCTTGGGGCGGATTCATTCTACACAGGCAATCTAAAGTAATTGTGAACCTCTGTTTGTAATGACGTCCCCTCAGCCACGCTTGTTGAATCTCAACACGCCGACCGTTCGCAATCAGCGGACCCTCGTATGGCTCGATCATCAGGATCCTGTTCTCCCTTGGTCCGTGTGGGATGGTGTTGTAGTATCGTTAGAGGCCTATCAGCGATGGTCGACTTCTGCTCGAATCGTCGGGGTCATCTTGTTGGAAGAAACCCCTGGATGGATCGAGGAGCTTTATGCCCTCTCGTCGTCGGTCACGATGATCCTTCTCCCACAACGTCTCTTGCGAGTCAAGTCGCAGGACTTTTGGGCGGACAATTTCGATAACGTGATGTGTTTGGAGGCCATGTATGATTCGTATCCTTTTTTGTTGTCGCCTTGGAAAAGCACGGAAAGCGCAGAACACGATAAAGACGATGCCGTTGCCATCATGGCGCTCCTCGGTCGCTACCATCGTCTCGTCGGCGTAGAGAATATCCCTTTGGCGCGCCGTGAGGCCCTCTCCTCTATTACTGTGGAGCCCAATGCCATCCCTGAAGAGGTGTGGATGGTCACTCAGTATTATCGTCCTGATCACAAGAAGCGCGCCAAAGAGATTCGCCAGTGTCTTCGAGAGAATTGCGCGAATCCCCTGATCTCTCGCATTGTGTTGCTGAATGAAAAGGATGAATCGAATGACGCCAACAAATGGTATGATGTTCCAGGCCATGAAAAGATTCATCAGGTTGTCATCGGGACACGTTTGACCTATGCGGACTTCATTCAGTATGTATGTGATCACGTCCCTCCTCACGTCTTTGTGATATTGTGTAATGCGGATATCTATTGGAACGAGACGCTCCAGGAACTCTGGCGGATCCAGTTGGCCAACCGCATGCTCGGTCTGCTTCGCTGGGACGTCAGTTCGACGCCTTGTGGCCATACCGAGCCGAAGCTCTTTGGTCCCCGAGCCGACTCCCAAGACAGCTGGATCTTTCTGTCTGATTCCATCAAGGACCGCGAATGGGATCTGACACCCCTGGCCTTCTGTCTCGGCCAACCTGGATGCGACAATGCCTTCGCTGGCCATATGCTTCGCAACCGATTTGCCCTCTCGAATCCCGCCTATTCCATCCAGTCGCTCCATCTTCATCGCACCGAGTTTCGCACCTATGACAAACGTAATACGGTTCCCGCGACGGTTTACATCAATCTCGCCCCTGGTCACCTCATTGATATGAAACAGGAACGCGTGCCCTCTCTTGCTCCGCCCTATCTGTGCCATGAACTGGTTCCTTTTGAGATCCGAAGCTCCTCTATCTCCAACGAAATTACCTACTGCACCATGTTGGAAAAAGAGGGCCGATACAAGTGGGAGCCGACCGTGGAAAATAATTACTTTGAACCCGCGATTCCCTATTATGTGTGGAACAAGGCATCCGTGACGCCCAATGGCGTCGTCTATGATCAGCACACAATCTATCTGGGAAAACACGCGGAAGATCCGCGCTTCCAATACTGGACAGGCGCATCCGTGGATCTCTTTACACCCCTCTTGCGTTGCGAGACAATGCTGGCGCTCCCTTTTGCCGATACATCTGTCTTTCGCCACCCTAACGTCTACGTTCTCCACTATCTGTCTCGCGCCCTTCGTCTCTGGGCGGAGCATCCCTTTGCCAAAGAGGCGTCCTTTTGGTTGCCCCGTGAGTGCGCCTTTTCACTCTCTACATTGCTGGGAGATCGGACACGTCGTGGGATTCCATGGAGCGAAGACACGGCCTGTTGGGCACAGACGGTGGTGGGTGGCCTCCCTGGTCCCTTGGCGCTGGAGCTCGGAAAAGAGGAGATCACGGCCCTTCGCACATGGCTCCCTTCCTGGGAGCCTCGGGTTCGCGGAATGGTGTGCACCGTGCTATTAAACGAGACAGCGGGTGTGACCCGTTCTTTTGTTCAACAGAGGATTGCCCCATGGCT
>Ga0114978_10005221_pt1 | contig 10421 bp, 10 predicted proteins | sample S_140212_EF_Meta_FD_87027 | JGI IMG/M metagenome (GOLD analysis project Ga0114978, IMG submission 87027) | Freshwater microbial communities from Lake Simoncouche, Canada to study carbon cycling - S_140212_EF_MetaG | ecosystem: Environmental > Aquatic > Freshwater > Lake | place: Lake...
CGCACTGAGGAGACGCTCTTTCATCTCAGCCTGCTTGCCGTGCTCCTTCGCAAAATGCATGAGTTCATGAGCCTTGATCGTGTTGGTCTGGTGGACCGCGTCATAGTTGTATTCCAACCCGACGCTTCGGGCGACATCCGTAACCCGGGCGAGCATTTCTTGAACCTGCTCCACGGGCATTCCCTTGCGCTGGCTGAGGTAGTCGATGGGGCTCCCGTCAAAGTCAACGGGGGTGTCGGGAGCCAACTCGAAGGAGTGGTACTCGACCTCGACGTTGTCTCCAAAAAGTTCGACGCCCTTTTCAAACTTGCGCTTACCGATGTAGCACCACGGGCATTGAACATCCGACCAAATATCTACTTTGATGGGTGTTACAGGGAGAGTTGAATCACTCAGGGCGGTGGTGGACTGGGGAGCCTTTAGATCGGTCATACTCTCTCAAACACTCCGAGAGTGTTGAGTATTCCCGTTCGTTGCGTTCGGCGCCGATGGTGTGTCTAACGCCCCTCCAAAGCGGCGATCTCTCGACATGTATTGGGAAATTGAGTCCCAGAGTTGTGTGCGTCCAAAAGCAGGCCAGAGCGTGTCGAGGAAGACCATCTCGGCGTAGGCGGATTGCCACAGCAAGAAATTACTGGTGCGTTGCTCGCCGCTGGAACGCACAAAAAGATCCACGTCGGGCATATCGGCTACGTACAGGTGGCGCGCCAGAGTTTTTTCACTAATGCGCGAGGCCTTCAGGTTTCCGGATTCAACCTCAGCGGCAATCGCCCGCACGGCATCCGCTATTTCGGTGCGTCCTCCGTAATTGACGCACATGGTGAGAGTCAGAGTCTTATTGGTCCGCGTGAGTTGCTCGGCAAAGAGCAGTTCGTCGATGACGGAGGGCCACAACTTGGGGCGCCGTCCCGCCCAGCGGATGCGAACGTCCCATTCGTTGAGTTGATCGCGTCGGCGGTGAAGCACGTCGCGGTTGAAGCCCATCAGAAAACGAACCTCATCCGGGGAACGCTTCCAGTTTTCGGTCGAGAAAGCGTAGACGGAGAGATGCGTGACGCCCGCTTGAATCGCTCCCGCAACGACATCAAGGAGCGCGGCTTCGCCAGCCTTGTGACCCTCCACCCGCGTGAGGCCTCGCTGATTCGCCCAACGACCGTTGCCGTCCATCACGATGGCAACGTGTTTCGGCACTCCCGCCGCCGGAAAGTCGGGCGGATATTCGCCCGTCCAGTCGACAGGCCGATATTCCACTGCATCTTTGTGAGTCGTGGGTTTTGTCATCTCGCTACATGCTCCATCGATCGAAGGCCGCGCTCCAAGTGGAACTGCGCATAGGCAGAAACCAGCCCACTCCCTCGAGAAATAGTCACAGCCGAGTGACTCTCCGCGCGCTCCCACTCCCCCGTTATCAAAGAATCAAGAAGATCGACCGTGGCCGCATCAATTCTTGCCGCACCGACAGGAGCGCAGGTGGGGCACACCATTCCCCCCAATTGCACAACGAATGACGAGTGGATGCCCTCGGTGCCACATTTTGAACAGGAATCAAAACTGGGCGCCCAGCCCGCCAGGGACAGTGCTCGAAGGAGGTAGGAGTCGAGAGTCAAGGTGGGGGAATGCTCGTCTTTAGACAGCGATCTCAGCGCGCCCACCAGCAGGAGATACTGCTGGGGCGATCCTTCAGACTCGGTGACTTTGTCGGCGGTTTCGACCATCACGCTGGCGGCCGTGTAACGCGAATAATCGTCGACGATGGCGGCACCGTAGGAGCCCAAGGATTCAGCTTGCGAAATAATGTCCAAGCTGCGACCCTCAAAAATTTGCACGTCGGCCACCATGAACGGCTCTAGGCGCGCCCCGAACTTAGATGCTGTGCGGCGGACACCCTTAGCAACCGCCCGAATCTTGCCGTGACTGCGGGTCAGGAGCGTGACAATGCGGTCGGCTTCACCCAGTTTTTGGGTGCGAAGCACGACGCCTTCATCTCGATAAACCGGCACTCTTCATTATCTCCCGCTGAGCCGTGCAAACGCCTTGGGCGCGACGTGGTAAACCAGTCTTATGGATGCAGGAGTAGTAGAGGTTCCTCTTTGGACGAACGCCCTCGCAATAGGGGTGGGAAGTTTGCAGGGTGCCATGTATGCCTCAGGATTCCGGGACCGAAAACTTGATCTCCTCGGCATTTCCATCATCGGTGTAGCGACGGGACTCGGCGGGGGCTTTCTGCGGGATATTTTGCTTAATCGTCCGCCTCTTGCGCTGACAGAGAATTGGTACATTGGCGTTGCCGTGCTGGCAGCGCTCGTAGGGATGCTCTTCGGTCGTGTCATGAGACACATCGACTGGCTCATCACGACCCTTGACGCGCTCACAATTGGCCTCTTTGGAGCCATCGGTGTCACAACCGCCTTGACGCTGGGACTTCCCATCGTGCCCGCGATATTCGTTGGGGTCATTTCCGCGGTAGGCGGCGGCGTTCTTCGCGACATGCTGCTCAACATGCCCATCTCGGTCATGCTGGTCGGATCACTGTACGCCGTCGCCGCCGGAGCCGGCACGATTGTGCTCATCACGATGGATGCTCTTGGCAGTGGTCTCATTGCGGCTTCCATTGCCTGTGTCGCCGTGACAACGGCCATCCGGCTCTTAGCCGTTCGGTTTGGTTGGTCGCTGCCCGAGCAGCGCGTTCTGCGTGGCCTGCGCAACCCGCGTTTGATGAGGCCGACCGATTTGACCGGCCCCATCGAAACACAGCGTGAGCTTTAGACCGAGACCAACTGCTCGTGCTCCTGGCGGACGGCACGATTGATGGCGGAGACGACCGCCTTCAGGGATGCCGTTGAGATATCAGAATCGATTCCGACACCCCACAGACGGTTGCCGTTGACGTTGAGTTCGACGTAGGCGGCCGCATAGGCGTCCCCACCCTCAGAGAGGGTGTGCTCAACATAATCAAAGAGCTCAACGTGAATATTGTGCGCCGTCATCAATTTCAAGAAGGCGTCAATGGGGCCATTGCCGACAGCATCCTGACGACCAACTTCGTCGCCATCGCGCAAATCAACACTGAGCTTCAACGTGCCAGCGAAGTCGCTCTCGGTGCGACTACCCGTCAGCTCAAAACGCCCCCATTTGTCGCTGGGGTTAGCCGCGGGAAGATACTCATCCTGGAAGATTGTCCACAGCTCATCGCTGGTGACCTCGCCGCCCTCGGCATCTGTCTTAGCCTGGACAACTCCGGAGAACTCAATCTGGAGGCGCCGCGGCAGCTCAAGGTTGTGGTCCTTCTTCAAGAGGTAAGCGACACCACCCTTGCCCGACTGTGAGTTGACTCGGATGACCGCTTCGTAGCTGCGCCCCAAGTCCTGAGGGTCAATGGGCAGATACGGAACGGCCCAGACCAGAGAATCAACGTGAACGCCCTGATCTGTGGCGTCGGACGCCATGGACTCAAAACCCTTCTTGATGGCGTCCTGATGTGAACCGCTGAAAGCGGTGTACACCAAGTCACCAGCCCAAGGGCTGCGCTCATGAACCTTGAGCTGGTTGACGTACTCGGCAGTGCGCTTGACCTCGTCGAGGTTCGAAAAGTCGATCTGAGGATCAATCCCCTGCGTAAACAGGTTGACCCCGAGCGTGACCAAGTCGACGTTGCCTGTGCGCTCACCATTGCCAAACAGACAACCTTCGATGCGGTCTGCCCCTGCCATGTAGCCCAGTTCAGCGGCTGCTACCGCCGTTCCGCGATCGTTGTGAGGATGCAGGGAGATGATGATGTTCTCCCGATGCGCCAGATGCCGGCCCATCCACTCGATGGAATCGGCGTAGGCATTAGGGGTAGCCATCTCCACGGTTGCTGGCAGGTTGATGATGACCTTGCGCTCGGGGGTGGGCTCAAAAATCTCGATGACCTGGTTGCACACGTCCACGGCGTACTCAAGCTCGGTTCCCGTAAAGCTTTCGGGAGAATACTCGTAATACACCTGAGTGCCGGGAATGGTTTTTTCCATCTCGCGACAGAAACGAGCGCCGTGCAGGGCGATATCGATGATGCCCTGCTTGTCTTCCTTGAAAACAACGTCTCGTTGCAGGATGCTCGTCGAGTTGTACAGGTGGACAATGGCTTGTTTCGCGCCAGAAATTGACTCGTAGGTTCGTTCAATGAGTGCGTCTCGAGCTTGAGTCAAGACCTGAATCGTCACGTCATCGGGGATGGCGTTTTCTTCGATCAGGCTTCGCACAAAATCAAAGTCTGTCTGGCTGGCCGAGGGGAAACCGACCTCAATTTCCTTGTAGCCCATGCGCACGAGCATGTCGAACATGATGCGCTTGCGTTCGGGGCTCATGGGGTCGATCAGGGACTGGTTACCATCACGAAGGTCAACCGCGCACCAACGCGGTGCCTTTTCGATGCGCTTCGCCGGCCACGTTCGGTCTGGCAAATCAATGCCCAGCGTCTCGTGATACGGACGGTACTTATGGATCGGCATGGAACTTGCAGTTTGGTTATTTTTCATTGCTCTATCTCCTCGCGTGTGGGGGTCAGCCAACAGGAATCTCCGCGACGAGAGGGCCTAAGAAATAAGCTCGTCGCGGCAGCTAAGAAGGAGCAGACCGAAAGACATAGTTCAAGGTTAGCACCAGCAACCGTGCCCACCCTAAAGGGAGGAGGTGCTAGAAACCCAGACGCTGAAGAAGCTTGGGGTCTCGCTGCCAGTCCTTGGCTACCTTGACTCGGATCGAGAGAAAGACCTTCTGACCCACAATGGGCTCGATTGCAGCGCGCGACCGCTGGCCAATATCTTTCAGCCGCTCCCCACCCTTGCCAATGATGATGGCTTTTTGGCTGTCACGCTCCACAAAAACATTCGCGTAAATTTCGAGAATGTCCTTATCTTCGCGCTGAATCATGTCATCCAAAGTCACGGCCAACGAGTGGGGAAGTTCCTCGTGAACCCCCTCCAGGATTGTCTCGCGAATCAATTCGGAGATGTGTTTTTCCAGTCCTTCATCAGAAGTGGTCTCTTCTGGGTACAACGCTGGTCCGGTCGGCAACAGTTTGATGAGTTGATCGGCGAGCAGATCGAGCTGGTCGTCACCGAGTGCCGAAACGGGGATGATGGTGGCCCAGTTGCGTAAGTCTTGGACTTCGAGAAGGCGCTCTTCAACGTGTTTCTTGTTCGCGGCATCCGTTTTGGTCACGATGGCCACCTTGATGGCACGAGGAAAGCGATCGAGTTGCTCATTGATGAAGCGGTCGCCAGGACCAACCGGCTCGTCGGCGGGAAAACACATTCCAATGATGTCGACATCGCCCAAGGTGGCCTGAACGAGCGCGTTGAGACGTTCCCCCAGAAGGGTTCGCGGGCGATGGATTCCGGGGGTATCCACCAAAATCAGCTGCCCCGCGGGACGGTTAGAAATCCCTCGGATCGTGTGCCGCGTGGTCTGAGGCTTCGAGCTCGTGATGGCCACCTTTTGGCCGACCAGAGCATTGGTCAACGTAGATTTCCCGACGTTGGGACGTCCCACGAGAGACACAAAGCCGGAGCGGAACGCGTCGCCTTTCGCTCGGTTTCGAGCCGCAGCTCGGGTTCCAGCGTCTTCTAAGGGATCGCCCGCTTCATCTACCTCGATCTTTACCCACTCGTGGGCTTTGCGGGATTTCGGTGGTCGGCTCATGCGTTCTCCTCAGAACCAAAGGCATCCTGTGCCTCAATTAATGCTTCGTCTCGGCGCACCAGCACCCGGGTGACTCTCTTGCGGCGACCTTCACTGCGATGAGCCGTCACAATCAGACCGCTCACCTCAACCACATCACCCACGACGGCAATGCGCTCAAGGTACTTCTCCATCAGTCCGCCAACCGTATCGACATCGTCGTCATCCAGCTCAAGGCCGAAGAGGTCACCTAAATCCTCGACATGAAGGCGGGCGCTCACCACGAAGGTCTTATCGCCGAGATCTTCGACGTCGGGAATTCCCCGGTCATATTCGTCCGCGATTTCCCCCACGAGTTCCTCGATGAGGTCTTCCAACGTCACCAGCCCGGCGATTCCACCGTGCTCATCCACCACCATTGCCAGGTGATTATGGTCCGCTTGCATCTGACGCAAGGTCTCGTCCGCCTTCTTGGAATCCGGGATGAAGACAGCCGGGCGCGCAAGATCACGCACGGTGAGTCGCGCCAAATCTTTGGGCTTCTCGAAACCGCGCCGCGAAACATCGCGCAAATAGAGGATGCCAACGACATCGTCCGTGGACTCCCCCACAATAGGAATCCGCGAGTACCCCGACGTGTGAAAAATTGTCGATGCCTCGACAAGATCGGTCGTCTCATCGAGAGTAACCATGTCAATGCGGGGAACCATCACCTCACGAACGACCGTGTCACCAAATTCAAAGATGGAGTGAATCAGTTCACGTTCGTCCTTTTCGAGAACATCGTTTTTCACTGCTTCGTCAACCATGCTGAGGAGTTGTTCTTCCGACGCGAAGGCTGTCGTCCCGGGCCTTCCGGGGGTAACCCGATCACCGAGACTCACCAAAGCGTCTGCTAGGGGTCCGAGAAAAACGCGCATGAAATGAATCACCGGTCCGGATGCCGAGAGGACCCCGAACGCATGAGCGCGCCCGACGCTTCGCGGTGACGAACCCGCTAAGACGAAGGATGCTGCCGTCATGATGAGGATGGCAATCGCCAGTGCTGCCCACAGGGGCAAGTTGCTGGCCGCGAGTTGCACGGTGACCAAAACAGCAGCGGACGTCTCCGCAACGATGCGCACAAAAGTTGTGACGTTTCGATGAGGATTGGGATCGTTCGCAATCGCTAAAAGTGAGCGACGAGATCGGGTATCCCGTGACTGATCGCGAAGGTCGTCGCTGGAAAGCACGCTCAGTGCCGCCTCGCTGGCCGCCATGAACCCAGCGAACCCGATCAGGATGACGCTGAAAAGAACCGTGAGAAAAATATTCACGTTAGGCCTTCCGGCCCCTTTCGCTCAGTGCGAAGCCAATCAGAATGTCTCGCTGCAAGGAGAACATTTCTTTCTCCTCTTCGGGTTCCGCATGATCAAACCCCAGAAGGTGAAGAATTCCATGAGTCGTCAGCAGGAGTAACTCATCCATGGTGGTGTGTCCGGCGGCCTCGGCTTGACTCTCGGCTACCTGGGGGCAGAGAACGACGTCACCGAGGAGTCCCGCGGGCGTCACCTGATCATCGTTTCCCGGTCGCAACTCATCCATAGGAAAACTCAGCACGTCAGTGGGACCGGGTTCGCCCATCCACTGAACGTGAAGCGCCTCCATGGCTGCCTCATCGACGAGAACGATGGCGAGATCGGCATCGGGATGGATCCGCATGGCGTCCAATGCATAGGTTGAGAGACGCTGGAGCGCCGCCTCGTCAATCTCATAGGTGGACTCGTTGTTAACTTCAATGCTCACTTAGCGTCCTCGTGGGGGAAATCGGTCGGGGGACGGGCGGTTCGCACCGCTCGCCCGACGTTCAATTCTTTGGGCAAATTCGCGAGCCTCTTCGCGCTCGGCCCGCTGCGCCAGAACACGCTCGTCATAAGCGGTATAGGCATCAACAATGCGACCGACGAGGTTATGACGAACAACATCTTCGGAGCCCAAACGTGCGAAGTGAATTTCGTCTATGTCGGCCAAGACCTGAGTAACCAGACGAAGTCCGCTGGAAGCGCTGGGGAGATCGATTTGCGTGATGTCTCCCGTGATGACCATCTTGGAGCCGAACCCGAGACGGGTCAGAAACATCTTCATCTGTTCGGGAGTGGTGTTCTGCGCCTCATCCAACACGATGAACGAATTGTTGAGAGTTCGTCCGCGCATGTACGCCAGCGGGGCGACCTCAATGGTTCCCGTGGCCAGGAGCTTCGGCACCAATTCCGGGTCCAGCATTTCACCCAACGCATCGAACAGTGGTCGCAAGTAGGGATCAATTTTGTCGGTCAATGAACCGGGAAGGAATCCCAAACGTTCTCCGGCTTCCACCGCGGGACGCGTCAAAATGATGCGTTCAATTTCTTTGCGCTGAAGGGCCTGGACAGCCTTCGCCATAGCGAGGTAGGTCTTCCCTGTTCCTGCCGGCCCAATGCCAAACACGATGGTGTTTTCATCGATGGCCTGAACATACTGCTGCTGACCGACCGTCTTGGCGCGGATAGTTTTTCCTCGCGACGTAAGGATTGCTTCCCCTAAGACCGCCGACGGCGACAGGGTGGGATGGGTGTCCATAATGAGTCGGGACGCCACGACGTCGGCGGGGGCCAGTTCCTGACCGTTTTGCACCATCGTGAGGAGCTCAATCACGAGAGCTCTGGCCGCCGTGAGCTGTGTCTGTCCCACGTCAGTGGTTGTGGCGCTCAGCGTGATGGTGTTTCCCCGAACGTGCATGTCCACATCCGGGTACTCCTGCTGGAGAGAATTCAGAAGACGATCCCCCGGGCCCAACAGGCTCACCATGTCGACACCCTCAATCGTGATGATTTCGGTGAGATCTTTTGCGCGTTCAGGCAAGGGTGTGCTCCTGCAGGTTGCCTGCCAGAACGTGGGCATGAACATGGAAGACGGTTTGGCCCGCCGATTCTCCGGAATTGAAGACCAAACGGTATTCACCCGAGGCATGCATCGTGGCAAGATTGTGGGCCGTCGCGACGATCTCTGCCAACAGTGTGGGATCAGCTACCGCCAACTCCGTGACATTGGCATAGGCCGCAACCTTGGGAATCACGAGCAAATGCACGGGAGCCTGGGGGTTAATGTCGCGGATGGCAATCAAGCGTTCATTTTCGAAAACAATATCGGCAGGAATATCCCGGTCGATAATCTTCGTAAAAATGGATGGTGTGCTGGCGGTCATGTCTCCATCTTAAGCGCAACGGAGCTTACAGACGCCTGAGACGTGAGCTGAGAATCGCCAAAGCTGCCGGCCCAGCGGTGGACGTGCGCAAGATATTTGCTCCGAGGGTGGCGATCACGGCGCCCTCGGCCCGAAATAACTCACGCTCCGAAGCAGTGACGCCGCCTTCGGGGCCCACCACAATCGCAATTCCATTTTTACCCGCGTCGAGGTCTATCTCGCCGAGGGAGACATCACCGGTGGGGTCAAGCACAATGACCAGTTGACCGACCAGGGTTTTGATAAGAGCAGGGGTTTTCTCGTAGGCCAAAATTTCGGGAATGAAGGGCCGAATGGATTGCTTGGTCGCCTCACGAACGATAGCGAGCCAACGGGCATGTCCTTTGCCAATCTTCGGGCCTTCCCACCGCGAGATTGAACGATCGGCGGCCCACGGGATGATGGCGTCAATCCCCAACTCCGTGCAGGCTTCGATGGCTCGCTCATCACGATCATTTTTCGCCAAAGCCTGAACGAGAGTGATGCGCGGAGACGCAGCCTCCACGTTGTTCACCTGGTTTATTTCGAGAGAAACACTGGATTTTTCGACCACGATCGCCGTGGCAACCAGCATGAGCCCGTGACCATTTCCAAGCTGCAGGGTTTCTCCCACCCGCACTCGGCTCACTGCCGCCGCGTGGTGGCCTTCGGCGCCGGAGAGAATGACGACCTCGCCGACCGCCGTCGTAACGAGTTCCTCGAGCAGATAGAAGTGCGCCATCGCTTAGGCGTTGAAGAACCGGTCACGCAGCTTGGAAAAGATTCCCTGCTGAAATTCGGAAAGTTTCGGTGCCACGTTCTTGCGTCCCTTGGCAAAGGACTCAATCAGTTCGCGTTCCTTGCCCGAGAGTTTGAGAGGAGTAATGACGTGGATTCCGACGCGTAGGTCACCGCGACCGGCTCCCCGAAGATGAGTGATTCCCCGGTCCTTTACGGTCAGAACATCTGCCCCTTGCGTTCCCGGTTTCAACTCCAACGTAATCTCGCCATCAAGGCCGGTAAACGTTGTCGTCGTGCCGAGGATGGCATCCGTCATCTGAATCTCGAGAGTACAGAGTAAGTCGTCATTGTCACGGCTAAAGATTTCATCGTGAGCGACCTTCACTTCAAAGTAGAGGTCCCCGTTAGGGCCGCCGGCAGGACCGGCTTCACCACTCCCGGACATTTGGAGCCGGACTCCGGTGTCCACACCCGCAGGAATATCGAGCGGGATACTGCGGCGAGCACGAACGCGTCCTTGGCCCTGACAGGTGGTGCACGGGGTCGCAATAATGGTTCCGTATCCCCGGCAACTGCCACAGGGACTCGACGTCATGACATTGCCCAAAAGTGACCGAACGGCGCGTGAGATGGAGCCCGTGCCATGGCAAATATCGCACGTGACCGGTGCCGTTCCTGGCTGGCAGCACGTGCCCGAACAGGTCTCACAGACGATCGCCGTATCAACTTCAATGTCCTTGTGGATGCCAAAAACGACATCGGCAAGAGTGAGGTCCAC
>Ga0114978_10005226_pt1 | contig 10408 bp, 13 predicted proteins | sample S_140212_EF_Meta_FD_87027 | JGI IMG/M metagenome (GOLD analysis project Ga0114978, IMG submission 87027) | Freshwater microbial communities from Lake Simoncouche, Canada to study carbon cycling - S_140212_EF_MetaG | ecosystem: Environmental > Aquatic > Freshwater > Lake | place: Lake...
CGGGAACCACTGCATGATCACCTTCTAGTAAAGCATGTATAACTCTTAAGGTTTGCGCTTGCGTTGCGAAACAACGGGCTGCGTCATGAACTAAAATGTAATCAGCATTTTCATTGACGTGAGAAAGGGCAGCGGCAACACTCTTGCTTCGAACTTCGCCCCCAGGAATTACTTTAATTTTTTTGTTCTCTGCAAATAACCCTGAAATTTCTAATTCAAAATCTTTTGGGGCTGCAATAATTACTTCTTCCACATGCAGCAAAAGCGATTCAACTGCTCTTTGAATTAAAGTTTTGCCATTTATGATGACAAGTGCTTTTGGAATTGATGCGCCAAGACGATCACCACTACCTGCTGCTGGAATTACTGCCGAAAAAAATTCGCCATTTATTCCCATGTGTCAGCCGATTAGGAGGCAAGTACCTCGTCGAGAATAACTTCAGCTTTCATCTCATCTGTTTTCTCGGCGAGCGCTAACTCACTGATTAAAATTTGACGAGCTTTTGCAAGCATCCGTTTTTCACCGGCTGAAAGTCCACGATCTAGATCGCGGCGATAAAGATCACGCACAACTTCCGCAACTTTAATTACATCTCCAGAAGCAAGTTTCTCAAGATTAGCTTTGTACCTACGAGACCAGTTTGTTGGCTCTTCTGTGTATGGCTGACGCAATACTCCAAATACTCGATCCAACCCCGCGCTATCAACGACATCGCGAACTCCAACTAAATCAACATTCTCGGCTGGGACTCGTACAGTTAAATCACCCTGAGTCACTTTCAAAACTAAGTAAATCTTCTCTTCACCCTTGATGGTCCGGGTCTCAATCGCTTCGATGAGAGCGGCTCCGTGGTGCGGATAAACGACTGTTTCGCCAACTTTAAATGACATTTAAGGCCTTTCGAGGGCGTTCTTAGGGTTATTTAGAGGGCTAAGTCTACCAGCCAAATGTGAGTAAGAACGCGCCAATTTTTCACCATCTTTGCAGGTCAACGCCTATATTTTTCGCTAAATTGCGGTTGACAAAATAGATAAATCTGTGCCCGTTTTAGGATTTCGCATTTACCACCTACGCCGAGGAGAATACCGACTGTGCGCAAACTAGTTACAGCAGCTACCGCAACATTGGCCATAGCCACTCTTTTTGCACTAACTGGTTGTGGTGCTGGTCCGGATGCTCAGACCCGTTTAAGTTCTCAACTCACAGATGGCATTGAAGCAAATATCGGCGATCTTCGAATGGTAAATGTTCTGCTCGTAGCCCAACCGGATGGAAGTGCAGTTCTTGTTGGAACTGTTGTAAACAATGGAACGAAAAATGATCGCATAGGTGCGATAACTGCAAATAGTGTTGATGCGACGTTAACCCCTTTTGCACCAGCCCTTAATATCGGTGGCAAAGCAGTGTTCTCTGGAGATAGCGCAAATGCTATTGCCGTATTTCCTGGATTGAATGCAAAAATTGGTGATCGAGTATCTGTTGAATTCGCTTTCTCAGGTTCAGGAAAGTTGAAAGTAGATGTATTGGTCCGCGAAAAAAGTGCAGAGTTTGCATCTGTTAGCGGAGCACCCCTAGCTAATTAGATTGTCTAACCTAAGAATTTATAGCCAAGTCCGCGCACAGTCTCAATCATTTCAGGATTGGCTGGATCATTCTCAATTTTTGCACGCAAGCGCTTAACGTGTACGTCAAGAGTTTTGGTATCGCCAACATAATCACTTCCCCAAACTCGATCAATTAGTTGGGTCCTGGTTAAAACTCTTCCAGAGTTACGCATTAAAAATTCGAGCAATTCAAATTCCTTCAAAGGCAATGAAATTGTTACATTATCTACGCTAACAATATGGCGTTCGATATCCATCCGAACATTGCCACCAACAAGCACTCCGCTAACTTCATCTGGTTCTTCTTGACGGCGAAGAACTGCGCGAACTCGAGCTATTAGCTCTCTTGAAGAGTACGGCTTGGTTACGTAGTCATCAGCGCCAAGTTCAAGGCCTACAACTTTGTCTACCTCAGTATCTTTAGCAGTAAGCATAATTATTGGAACTTGTGAACGAGTTCTGATCTGACGGCAAACTTCTGTTCCATTTAACCCTGGGAGCATCAAGTCCAAAAGAATTAAATCCGCACCACCTTTTTCAAACTCAGCAATCGCTTTTGGGCCAGTGTCAGCAATAGCGGTTTCAAACCCCTCTTTTTGCAATAAGAACGCAAGGGCGTCAGAGAATGAATCCTCATCTTCAACTACCAATATCTTTGTCATAGGGGCTCCTTAGTTATCGATTCATTTTTAATAATCGGCAAGCGCAAGGTGAAGGTACTTCCCTCACCAATTTGACTCCATACAGCGACATCCCCACCGTGATTTGCAACAACATGTTTTACTATTGAAAGCCCCAATCCGGTGCCGCCAGTTTCCCTAGATCTGGCCGGATCTACTCGGTAAAATCTTTCAAATATTCGTTTTTGCTCGCGCTCTGCTATGCCAATTCCCTGATCTTTAACAACTATCTCTACTAGATTCGCGACGACCCTGGTGGAGATCGCCACCTTTGTTTTCTCAGGACTGTAATTAATGGCATTTTCAATCAGATTGTGAAGAGCCATCACTAATTGTTCTTGATCCCCAAAAACTGGTGCCTGGATTTCTGAATCTATCGCCAGATCGATGCTCCGGGCCTCAGCATTAGTTTGACTTTGTGACACGGCAATGTCGATTACTGTTGAGATACTTACCGGCGATGCATCACTCAGTGGATCAGTATCTTGTAATCGTGAGAGTGCAATAATTTGTTGGACTAACTCGGTTAAGCGATTTGCAGTGTCACCCATTTTAATCGCGAAATGTTTGACCATTGCAGGATCATCGCTCGCCTGTAAAACAGCTTCGCTTAAAATAGATAGGGCACCAATTGGAGTTTTAAGTTCATGTGAAATATTGGCTACGAAATCTCGCCTGACAGTATCTATTCGATCTGCTTCGCTGACATCATCTGCCACAATTAAAACTAATCCGTCTTTTCCTAGGGGTGTAACTTTTACTAATAAGTTTTTTACACCTTCGCCGACTGGTCCACGTGGGATTTCAATATTTCCTTCTTGTGGTTGCTCTTCGCGGCGAACAACTCTGATGAGCGCGAGAAGCTCTTCGCTAATTAACCGCCCGTCATTTATTAATCCAATTTGTACGGCAGGGCTAGATACATACAAAATTGCATTTCCGGGAGCCAAAACAATTACAGATGAAGCCAAAGTCTCCAAGACGTCCATAGCGCCACTCGAGAGTATTCCTCCCGAATGCTCTGACTTCTCTAACCGACGCCGGGCTAATCCCATGCCTACATCGTAGAGAGTTCCACAGGCTCTCTCTTCAAAATTAACTTTTTATTAAGGTAAAAGAAAGCAATATTCAGGGGTAGTTCAGCCAATGTTCATTAATGTCCTTCCCGCTGGCCCTATTCCAAAGTAAAGTTGAGGCATGCGCGATGCCTTTCACGAAGAGTTAGATGCCATAAATAACACTCTGGTCGACTTAAGCCATCGTGTCTGTAAGGCGATGGAGCAAGCAACTCATGCTCTTTTGACAGCTGATCTCGCCCTCGCTGAACGAGTTATTGCCGAAGATAATCAGATCGATGAAATTCAACACGATCTCGATGCCCGAACGATTGATTTAATGGCAAGACAACAACCTGTTGCAAGTGACTTACGTGCTCTTGTTGTTTCACTGCGCATGAGTGCAGACCTTGAGCGAATGGGAGATCTTGCACATCACATCGCGAAATCTGCCCGCATGCGTTATCCCGCAACTGCCGTCCCACCTGAACTTTTATTAACAATTCAGGAGATGGGTGCTGCAGCTTCAAAGATTTGTAAAAAAACTGGAGTGGTAATCTCAAGTAGGGACACAGTTTTGGCGCTCGAACTTGAAAGAGATGATGACGAACTTGATCACCTGCATCGCAAACTTTTTATTGCATTGCTAGATCCCGCTTGGCCACATGGAATTGAAACCGCGATCGATATGACGCTAATCGGTAGATATTACGAACGCTTTGGTGATCATGCGGTTTCTATTGCTAGACGAGTCTATTTTATGGTCACTGGCAAATACGCCACTAAGGAATAAATCACTTACCAGTTGCCTTGTATCTGAACAACAGCGTGTTATCCACTTTTAAATCTTCACCCCAGATTAATTTTGCTTTTTGATCCCATTTGATATCGAGGTATCCGTCTTTGACTCCTACTTCAGATTCCGAGTACTCACGCGCAAACGGCCATTTAGAATCACTGTAGGAACTCTTTAGCCAGGTTGCCGGCATTAATTTTTCGGAAGATTTGCAATCCCTCAAAGGGTCATTAGATGTAACGCACTCGCCATTCAGTGGAGCTTGTTGTATCGCAAGTACTCGCCATTTCTTACCAGTAGTTGCAACAACTTTTCCAGATTTTGATTCCTTTATTTGTAAAATGACCCCACCGTCGCCAATCTGTTGACGATTACTTCCTATGTACTCTAACCCAGAATCATTTTCTTTAAAATCTTTACCGATTAATCCGATTGTTAATGGATAGGTTGCTTTGAAAGTTATTTGCTCAGAATTAAAGGATCTTTCGGTTGTTATCGGCACTGAGTCTTCGCCAACTAGCTTGCCGTTTATATAGAGTGCAAACCAATTATCTGCCCAAACTTCTGCAGTAAAAGAAACGCTCTTATTTGCAGCATTTGCTGGTGATAATTGAATAATTAAAGAAAAAAAGAGTAGAAAAGAAATTAATTTTTTCATCGTCTTTGGTAACTCTCTTGAACTATGGCGCCTGCGCTATCTGTAAATTTCATTTCTACCGATGCCAAAGTCGTGGAGTACTCAATTTTACTTTCAAGGTCATTTACTTTGTAAGTTAGAGCATAAGAAGTTGCACCTGCTTGTTCGAAAGCGGTTATTTTTGCCCCTCGCAATGGAGCTCCAGCCTCCCTGAAAGGACGGGTCTCGGGTTGTGGTGAAATTTGACCTTCTGCGACTGTTACAACTCCACGCATTCCACCATTTATATACGGATACGTTTTTGTACCGTGATAGTGGTAATTCTTCTTTAAATCATAATGCCCATTAAATTCATCAAGCCCCTTTACTGCTTTTCCATCAACTTCAACTTCGCCATATATTGGGAATCCATCTAGTGCATAAGCTATTGGTTTCTTCTTACCCACAATTTTCTGTAGGTGCAAGGGCGCTACGTGATAGTGATAATCATCAGCTCTCCCACAATGCCCACCCCACTCATCGAGTTCGCCAATTAAATAGGAATCTTCGCCACGATTGTTGAAGGCATTAAAAATAGGTATGCCGTTTACCGCTAAAGCGATGGCTCCACGGAAAAGGTTATTTTTGGCGGAGATAGGATTTTTTGAAATGACTGGCTTAACTGGAATTTTCCAAGCATTTTCACCTGTGTAGGGCTGAACAGTTGGGACTTGTTGTTGCCAGTTAGTAATACCAACCATCATCTTGTGGCTCGGAACTCCGTTTGATTCAACTAGGTAGTACTTCCCAGATTTAAGCGTCTTTACTGATTTTGAAAATACATCAAAACCCGGGAGCGTACTTGTCGCTGCAAATGATTCATCTAGAACTAACGAACCAAATAGTGAGGCGCCAACCCCGATTCCGATTCCCTTAATTAACGCTCTTCGAGTTATCTCTGAAGGAAAAGTTATTTCGTGATTATTGTGGTGGAGGTGGTGGTGCATCGCTTGCCCCTTCAGCTCTCGTGTAATTAACATTTAATGTCGCTTTGCCTAATGTTATTTTTGAAATTGCGCCCAAAAGGATTTCTCGATTAACCGATGCTGTTGAGGCGTCACCAAGGTTTGCAGATTTTGAAAGTGCATAAAGTGTGTAGGTATAAAGTTTTTCACCTGGACCTTTTGAACACGGTGGTGCATATCCAATATTTCTGTTGACGCTATTCCCGCCGATTTTTCCAATAGAAGTACCATTTTTTGGAAGAGATTTTATATTTGTGGGGATATCCCAAATTATCCAATACCAATGAGGGGTTTCTAGTCCACCTGGACCAGTTGGTGGAATGTGCGACATCAATAATGCAAAACTTTTACTTCCTTTAGGAGGGTTGCTCCATCGCAATTCCGGCGTTGCACTTGCTCCATCGCAGGTGTACTCGGCCGGTAGCATTCCTTTTTCTTTAACCACCGGAGATGTAAGCGTAAATTTTTTACTTGCAGCTTGCACCTTTGGAATAGTAAAAAAAGAATTAAGAATAAATAACGCCGTCAGTGCAACCGCAATTTTTTTTCGCATAGTGAAAGGTAAAGCATTTCATCTGTTTTTTCTGCTTAAAATCCACTATCTCCGACTATTCACACAAAATTCGCAGAACTTATTTACGCCCTTGATTGGCAACAGCCTCTATTGCCGACTTGGCTGCGGCCGGATCCAGATATTCGCCGCCATTTGTTATTGGTTTGAAATTATCATCTAGCTCGTACAGCAATGGGATTCCAGTTGGAATATTTAGTGCAGCAATATCCTGATCGCTTATTCCGTCCAAATGTTTTACCAAAGCTCGGAGTGAATTTCCGTGAGCAGTAACTAACGTAACTTTCCCACTTTTTAGATCAGGAATAATCTCTTGCTCCCAATATGGAATTAGTCTTTGTACAACATCTTTTAAACATTCAGTTTTAGGAATCTGATTCCCTAACTCCTGATAGCGCGGATCTTTAACTTGACTAAATTTGTCACCATCTTCAATGGGAGGTGGTGGAACATCAAAGGATCTACGCCACAATTGAAATTGCTCATCGCCATATTGAGCCAGAGTCGCTTTCTTATCTTTGCCTTGCAGAGCTCCATAGTGGCGCTCATTTAATTTCCAAGATCTACGAACTGGAATCCAATGTCGATCAGCCTTATCCAGGGCAATTTGCGAGGTGCTGATAGCTCGCCGCAAAAGTGATGTGTGTAAAAGTTCAGGTAATAAATTATGTTCCTTGAACAACTCTCCTGCTCGTGCCGCTTCTTCTTCGCCTTTTTGAGTTAATCGCACATCCACCCAGCCAGTGAATAGATTTTTCTCATTCCACTCACTTTCGCCATGTCGCAGCAGAATTAACTTAATGGCCATGTCGTTAATCCTACCTTTCGGCTTCAACAAGGTGCGCAAAAGCCATTAAATTCTCCATTGACTCTCCTCGACTTAATCGCCAAGCCCACTCACGTCTAATGGCATCAGCAAAACCCATTTCTAGCAATGTATTAAAAGTTGTATCGCAATACTCAAGTACTGCGCCAAATATCCGATCTAGTTCACTTGAAGTTACTGAATCAAGGGGCAACCTTCCAACCAAGTAAATATCACCTAATTCATTTACCGCATAAGAGAGTGCGTAAAGATTAATATTTTTATGAAGCAGCCATTCATGAATCTGACTTTGATTTTGATCGGGTTTTCGAATCACAAATGCATTGATGCTCAAAGAATGTTGGCCAATTATTAAAACACAATAAGTTTGTAATTTTTTAATTCCTGGCAACGTAACAATAATTGTATTTTTGACCGGTTCTTCAAAATCTAATTTGTGTTCGGCAATACTCTCAAGAATCGTTTCGCGCGGTCCCATTTAGATCACGCAAGAAAACGTTTTGAAACGCTGTTTGGCTTACTAAGTAATTGATCATAAATATCTAAGGTGCCGCGAGCGGTGTTTTCCCAACCAAAACGTTTTGAATGCTCAAGGGCGCCCATTGAAAGCAAAATTCGACGTTGCGGTTCACTTAATAATCGACTTATAACTGAGCTCCATGCTTTTGGATCATGACCGTCTACTAATGAACCAGAAAAGCCATCAGCAACAGCAGTTCGAAGGCCTCCGACCGCTGCAGCGATTACTGGCGTGCCGCAAGCTTGGGCTTCTATGGCTACAAGGCCGAAAGATTCGCTATGGCTTGGAACGCAAACTAGATCTGAAGCTCGATACCAATCAGGAAGATTATCTTGCGAAGCAGGCTCTACGAATCTGACCGAATCAGAAATACCTAACCAATTCGCTAACTCTTTCAACCGACTTAATTCATTTATCCCAGAACCAGAAGCACCACCGATTATTAAAACTAATAATTTTGAACGCAAATTCTGATTATGAGTTAAGAGTTCTGCTGCAGTTCGAATTAATACTTCTGGGCCTTTGTGTGGTTGTAGGCGACCAACAAAGGTAAGGATTTGCGCATCTTTTGGTAATCCAAGTCTGGTCCGTGCTTCGCGCTTTCCACCACCAGGAGAAAACTTTTGCAAATCAACACCAGGTGAAACCACATGAACTAAATCTGGGCACGCGTTATATAGTCCAACTAAATTTGCTGCTTCAGCATCGGTATTAGCGATCAATGCGCTAGCTGCATTTACAACCTGTTCTTCTCCAATTGCACGCGCTATTGGTTCAGGCTTTTCATTTTCTGCAAGCGCTAAGTTTTTTACTTTTGCCATTGTGTGCATCGTATGCACTAAAGGAATTTTCCATCTTTCAGCTGCAAGCCATCCAACTTGTCCAGAAATCCAATAATGTGAATGAATTAAGTCATATCTGCCTTTTGGAAAAGCTGCTTCTACACGCATTAATTCAGATGCCATAGCGCACATCTGTGAAGGTAAATCTTCTTTTGATAAACCTTGATACGGCCCAGCGGTTATATGCCGAACATTTACGCCATCAGCAATTTCAACAACTTCTGGCAAATCGGAAGAGTTTGCGCGAGTAAAAATATCTACTTCAATTCCAGCTCTTGCAATTCGCTTCGCACTTTCAACTACGTAAATATTCATTCCGCCTGCATCTCCAACGCCAGCTTGCTCAAGTGGCGAGGTATGCATCATTAGGGTCGCGATGCGACCTTTAGTGGTCATCGATTACCAGCGCGGTCCGCGCAAAATATCTGTCACTGCTGGTTTTACGTCAACTAAATAAACTATTGCTGCAACAGCGGCGATGACACCAAATAAATCAAGCGGTGACGCAAATGTTAAGCGCGCAATGAGTGCGGCGCTAAGTAGAAATCCCCAAAATTGTTTTGATTGCTTGCTAGCTGCTGGAAATGCGGCCGATGGAGTTCGTAGCAGATGAAAAAGTGCAAAACTAAGCCCAAGCAATTCGGCTAATGAAATAGCCAAAATGACATAGGTAGATAGCGAACCCAGTGGATTTAAAATTGACTCCATGTGCTAACTCTACCGAGGTCAAAAAGTGGCGCGAATTGCCCCTACTGGAGCTCCGCCACCGAAGACACTTATGCTCTCATCAGGGGCTTTAACTCCAAATTGAGCCAAAGCTGCTGCAGTTATAACTGAAAAAGCCCGAAATCCACCGTCAGAAATTTTGAAAGCAAGAGTGCGTCCATCGGCAAGCGAAGCGATTTGGACACCCTCGGCACCCTCTTTCATGAGAAGTCCAGGAATCACACTCATCCAACGTTGGGTTAATCGACCAACTCCAGAAACCAATTCCGGAAATTCGCGCATGGCATTTCGAATCTGAGTTGAAGCCGAATCTGTAGCAACAGTTATATCTTGAATTGCGCGCGCTAATCCAAGAGTTGAAATTGCAAACAAAGGCGCTCCACATCCATCAAAAGTTTTATTAATACTTTTTTCACCAGATGCAATTTCGATTTCGCTAAGAATAAGTTTTTGTAATGGATGATCCATCGCTAGGTAGTTATCAATTGGCCAATTATTAACAACACATGTGGCAAGCATTCCGGCATGTTTTCCACTGCAGTTCATAGCGATTCGAGTTGGCTCTGCACTTCCCCACTCTTTGCGTTCAACTTCACCAAGTGGTTTATCTAATGCGCATTGCAAAGCAGATTCATCTAATCCAGCACTCTTTAATATTTGACGGACGATGTCAATATGTGTTTTCGATCCGGAATGACTTGCCGTTACTAATGCCAATAATCTTGGCTCTAAAGTTAAACCTGCTTTAACCATCGCTCGTGCTTGTAATGGCTTTACACATGAACGTGGAAAAATTGGCAAGTTAATATCACCAATTGCTAATTGAATTTCGCTTTCGGTATTTAGTAAAACCAAGTGACCGTAGTGAACTGACTCCACCATTTCATTACGAATTACTTCAGCAAGGGCTGCTGGCATAATTTCTCGGTTACTCTATGACTCTGGGAAGAGTTGACCAGATATGTGCCTGCAAAGTTTGCCCTTCGGCAGCCATGTCATAAGCAAAGAAAAGTTCACCTTCAACTAATCCATACAGACGAGCGCCTGCGGTAACTACTTTCGCAGTTGGTGAACTGTATCCCTGATCCATTACCAATTGAATTTTTGGACCGTCAAAGCGACCAACCCAACCTTCAGAAATTCCAG
>Ga0114978_10005229_pt1 | contig 10405 bp, 8 predicted proteins | sample S_140212_EF_Meta_FD_87027 | JGI IMG/M metagenome (GOLD analysis project Ga0114978, IMG submission 87027) | Freshwater microbial communities from Lake Simoncouche, Canada to study carbon cycling - S_140212_EF_MetaG | ecosystem: Environmental > Aquatic > Freshwater > Lake | place: Lake...
CACTCGGCAATCGATGTTGGCCCGCTTGCCCCAGCCATCACCGCCATAATGGCAATCACAATCACACTCACCAGAGGGTGTCGTAGATTGATCGTGGAACGTGGATCCTCTAACTTGTCAAAACGTGCGATGACTTCATCCACGCCAATACGAAACTCTTCTGAACCCATTCCTACCATCATCACTCTCCACGAATCGCGAGATACATTAACGCGATCGGAAAGTAACAAATCAGACAGTCAGGCGCAAGGCTACCTATCCTACCAAGCTACCCCAAAGTGCGCGCTAGCCCTGCTCGCTTCGGCTGGTTCTTCCTTAAAAAACTATACAGAAAAATCGCATCCGAGTAACCAAAGAAACTATTCGAATAATAGTATCTTTTCCCTTCGGTTTTTTGTTCAGGAAAAGGAAGATGTTCGTAAAACTCGCGATACTCACTAAGCACATTAAACTGATGCTCTCGGTTCATTTTGACACCAGGCACATCAGAACTGTACGGCCGCTTTGATTGAATGTATTCTAATACATCCTTCTCATCAGGAAGCGGGGATTGAAAGTGCCCAGGCGAGAACTCTTGAACCTGCCACAGAGAGACGTAGGCGAAATGCAACCGCCTGAGAATTTGATGGCACCACACAAAAAATGATTTCATGAATTTCACTTTGACTCGCGATTGACTGACCAAAAAAACGAGCATACGGAGGTAATGAACGTAATGAAAAAACTGTCCAGTTCAATTTACCTGCGAAACCACAGAAATGTCAAGCAGAACGCGATCTGCAGCAGCAGCAGCAGCAGCAGCACTGATCGAGCCAATGGTTTGCGACTGTCTGCAAGCAACAACGAAGGATCTGCTCCGGTTTTTCGCGTCAAACAACATGCAAACGCGAAAAAAACCTCATCGACTGCTTGAGGAACAGACTCGCCCAAACAACTCAAAAAATAATTAAAAAAACACTTTGCGACTACTGCATTGTTTTCTGGAGTGGCTTACCGAGATCAAATTCGCAATAATCAAAGAATTCCAGCAGGAGGGAAAGCACATGAGACACTCCCCTTTTTTGCAAATAGGCCTGAATATTGCCTGAATATTCTGCTTTGATCGCACCGGATTGGAAGCGGAATGGACCAGGCCTCAGGATCGGAAGCAGGATTCCACCGCTTTGGCGACCCCCACCGCGATCTCATCGACTGACCGTAATTGCTGTCCATCCAGACACGAAATCGTTTTCCATCCCGGGCTTTGGGACAGTTCTTGATAAACGCTGCGAACACGACCTAAATAGTTTGCGTCTGCTTCCTGCAGATCGGCGGCTTTGTCCGTGTAATTGCGACGCGACTTCGAGGCGATCAACTGTTGAGCGAACTTGACGGGAAGATCCAGGAACAGTGTCAGATGCGGAGCAGGAAGTTTGTAAATCGAAAATTCCAGTTGTTGAATCCACTCGATCAACTCGGCCCGTTCCCCATCCGAAACCTTGGCTCCCTGATGCGCCACATTCGAAGCGACGTAGCGGTCACACACCACGACGTCGTGATCGGCCAGAGACTGCTCGATCAGTTCACGCGACTCAAATCGATCCCCCGCAAACAACAGCGAAACCAGCAGGGGATGAACTGTATCCAGGGTTCCAAACTCCCCATTCAGGAAGTCACCCACCTTCTGACCGAAACGAGTCTGCTGATACCGAGGAAAACTCAGCATCGTACTTTTTAATCCCTGCGAGAGAAAATGCGTATGCAGGCGAGCCGCCTGGGTCCCCTTGCCAGACCCATCAATCCCTTCAATGGCAATCAACACGGACACGGGATCGCCCCTTCAGTTCCACTTAGACAAATTGCGTTCTGCGACCCGAAGGTGACCCTGCAGCGCGACACGCTCGCCGGGGGGGCCATCCTTCAAACAGGCCTCTAACAAATCGACGGCGACACCGCAACGATCGGTTTTGATGGCAATCAACGCCAGGTCACGACGATGTTCAAACGACTGTGGAGCGAGTGCGAATAACCGTCGCTGCACAAGCCACGCCGGTTCCCACTTGTCCTGATTCAGATGCAGCGTCTTCAAATTGTTCAGCATCCGAATAATCACATCACGGGATCGAGCCGGCTTCAGTGTTCGCTCAATCTCTTCCGTCGGCAATCCCGTCATCGACTCGATCCACCCCAGACAATCGTCGTAGCTGAGAACATGGCCCTCATAAAAGGCATCCACAAACAACGGCCCCTCGACGCTATCAAACCGAGTCAGAAAATGCATTGGTGCTGCAACACAGGTTAAATCAAGTCCCGCCGCTTGGGCCACTGCCACATAAACGACCGACAAACTGATCGGGATGCCGACACCGGTTTCAATCACGCGATTGATATAGCTGCTTTCCGCTCGTTCAAACGCATTTTTGTTTCCATGCAGGCCATGCGTTCCCGCCAGACAATCAACCAACTCTTTCAGCATGTCGCAATCAGAACGAACCTTTAAAACCTGGCTGCGTAATTCGGCGGCACGCTTCTCGATCCATTCCAATGTCTCGGCAAATTCCAGCTGAGGCTGTTCGTCGCGTGCCAGCTCTAATGCAACACGCGTTAAAGCGACATCCTCTCGTCTTGCAAGCAATTTGCAGAACTCGGTATCGCGAACAAAATCGATGTCAACCATCATCTCTTCGAGTTTCCCGAAATACGAATTTGAGCGTGGAGGTGGATTCTAAAGCTTGTCAACAACCCCGTCGAGACGGACTTGCCATACAAAATTTCACTTCGCCGATTGTCGATCGCGACGCGCTCGACCATCACGAATCAAAACCGGATCATCTCCACCGGAATCAACGGTGAACTGTCTTTTTTTGAGAAAACGACGTAGGATCGCGATCGATTTTCTCATCCATTTTTCCCTTGACACGGCGAACCACGCGAATGGCGAATCACTCGCGACGCGATCGAGTTGGCATCGGCCTGATTGGGTTAGGCCCCAGTTGGGAACAGCGTTATCGCGAACCCCTGCTCCGGATGCAAAATCGCCTCACCATCCGTCAGGTGTACGATCCGGTTGAAGCCCGTGCAAAATCGGTCGCCAGCGAATTTACAGCGGATGTCGCACTGAGCCTCACTCAAATCCTGTGCCGTCCAGGAGTACAAGGTTTACTCGTACTCGATCCCGGCTGGCTCGGAGCAGGTGCCTTGCAACGGATCGCGAGTTGCGGAAAACAAATTTTTCTCGCTCGCCCCGCCTTACAACAGTCACAGTCCCTCAAAGCGATTTTGGAACCCGCCCCCACGTCGATCACCACACCACAGCCATCGAATCTCGATCATCAGTGCGTCCCGGAACTGGGACTTCGCTTTACGCCTTCAGCCTGCCGGTTGCGAGAACTGATCGCCACCCGTCTAGGTCCCGTTCGCTTGATCCAAATGGAATGTGATCTCGGGGCCAGTTGCGCGGAACTGGCACATCTGGTCGACTGGTGCATCAGTCTGATCGCCCCCCCTCACAAAACCACGATTCGCAACCCACAGTGTCAACGGGCCGAGCGACAAATTGCTCTCGAGTTTCCCCCATTACCCTTCGCAACCCAGATTCGTTACGCCAGCCTGCAACAACTGCCACCCGAGGATCGCGACCCTCGCTTCACGATCGTATGCGAACAAGGGACCGCCATCATTGCCAATCGAACGCAGATTTCCTGGCAGACTTCGACAGAAGGCGAGGATGAATTCTTAGTTGACGAACGGTCCGAAATCGAAATCCTGATCGATCAATTCTGCCGTCGAGCCATGGGGGGACTGAACCCCGTCGGACGCCTCAGTGAGTTTTTACGTGCAATCGAAATCGTTGAATCGCTCGATGGCGCGGTTGGTCACCACTGACAATTTGAAACACGGACAGCGCGAAACACGGGCTGTTCATCTCTACCGAACCGCTTCCCGCGCGGAATCATCACTCGACTTCGGCTGTCGGAGCAAATCCACGTCTCAATGTGTTTTCGGTCACATTGATCGGAATCAAAAAATGCTTTAAGTAATCCGGCCCACCCGCCTTACTCCCAATCCCACTCAGCTTGAACCCACCAAATGGCTGACGCCCCACAAGGGCTCCCGTAATCGGACGGTTCAAGTACAGGTTTCCGACCGCAAATTCCTGACGAACCCGTTTCAAATTCGCCGGACTGCGGCTGTAACAACCACCCGTCAGCGCATAATCGGTTCCATTAGCGATCGCTAGCGCTTCGGTCATATCTTTCGCCTTGAACACAACCAGCACCGGCCCAAAAATTTCTTGTTGAGCGATCTTCGCATCGGGAAGCACATCCACAAAAATATGGGGACCGACATAATACCCCTTGGCAGCCAGTTCGGGATTCACCTCTCCCAGAACCAGCCGTCCTTCGGTCTCACCAATTTCAATAAATTTCTGAATACGACTAGCCGAATCTTCGTCAATCACTGGGCCAATATCCGTCGCCGGATCTTCCGCAGGACCAACTTTCAGTGACTTGGCAGCTTCAATCAAACGCGCCAGAAATTCGTCGTACGCATCCTCGAGCACGATCACCCGCGAACAGGCCGAACACTTCTGTCCCGCGTAACCAAACGCACTTTGTGAAACTCCCAGCACCGCTTCGTCCAGGTCTGCGTCACTGTCCACAATAATCGCATTCTTGCCACCCATTTCGGCAATGACATGCTTCACACCGACCTGCGAAATGTGCGAAGCCGCAGCCTGCTCATTGATCGCCAATCCAACCGGTCGCGAACCCGTGAAGGCAATACAGTCAACGTTCGGACTGCCGACGAGTTCGGGCCCAATCTCTTCACCCACACCCGGCAGGAAGCTGACCACTCCGTCCGGAATCCCAGAACTCTGAATGATCTCGAGAAACTTCATCGCCACCACCGACGATTGCTCGGCAGGCTTCATCACCACCGTATTTCCCGTGACCAGCGCCGCCGCAGTCATCCCTGCCAGAATTGCCAGCGGAAAATTCCACGGCGCAATGACCACGACCACACCGCGCGCCCGGTAGAAATACCGATTCTCTTCCCCCGGCAAATCCCTCTGCTGCGGAGCATCCAGGCTCCGCATCTGTTGTGCATAATACCGGCAAAAATCAATCGCTTCGCAAACGTCCCCATCCGCCTCGGCCCACGGTTTACCACATTCAATCACCTGCCACGCCGCCAACTCAAACCGGCGCTGACGCATCTCATTCGCCATCAACTCGAGATATTCAGACCGATACTGAACTTCGGTTCGTGACCAGGCTGTAAAGGCTCGACGAGCCGTATCAATCGCCAACACCGCATCGTCGACGTTCCCCGCAGCCACACGGCCAACGACCTGCTTTTTATTTGAAGGATTTCGCGAAATCATCATCGGACGGGCGTGAATCGCCTTCCCCCCGATCACGATCGGATATTCCTCACCCAGTTCATCCCCCACGGTTTCCAGAGCGGTCAGCATCGCATCCCGCACTTCTTCACGTGAAAAGTCAGCCACCGCTTCGTTCACGAATTCAGGCAGGGGAAACGGTTTTTTCCGGGCAGTCTTTTGGGCAACATCAGCGGGTTTCATCAGCAGGTCCTCGATCTTCACATTTTCGTCGTAACTCTGTCGCAGAAACGAATCGTTCGACGTATTTTCTAAAAGCCGACGGACGAGATACGCCATCCCCGGCATCAATTCTCCAAAAGGAGTATAAATCCGAACTCGATGCCCGGATTCACTAAAGACCCGAGCTTGCTCTTCCGCCATCCCGTACAACATCTGCAGCTCGAAAGCCCCCTCGGGAACTTGCAACTGCCGGGCACAAGCGACCGCGTACGAAAGGCTCCGCAAATTGTGGCTGCCGAAAGCAGGACGTAGCAGCGTGTAGTTTTCCAAAAGCGTTTTTGTCAATCGTTCGTAACTGTCATCCGATTCCCATTTTTCCTGAAAAACCGGTGTCGGCCAGTTGCGACTATGAGCCACCACCGTCTCGTAATCCCAATACGCCCCTTTGACCAGCCGAATCCAGACCGGAGTCCCGCGGTTCCGAGACCATTCCAGCAATCCCGCCAGATCACGCTCGGCATCCGGTAAGTAAGCCTGAACCACGATTCCGACATCAGACCAGTCGCGGAATTCCTCTTCCATCAACGTCTGCTTGAAAATCTCGAGCGTCAGATTTTTGTAAGAATACTGTTCCATGTCGACATGCAGGTACGCCTGTTGTTCCCGAGCCTTTCTCAACAGCGGTCGCAATCGTTCCTTCACCGCATTCGAGGTGCCGACCACGTCCATCGGCCGGAAATGACTCACGAGCGCCGATAATTTCACCGAAACATTCACCCGGGGAATCGCCCCTTCATGATCAAAGTCCGTCTGCGCATTCTCGGGCCACGCATTGACGATCGGAGCCAGTCCGTCAATCAATTCCAGATACGAAGCCTGATACGCCTCCGCCTCGGCTTCACTGATCACCGCCTCACCCAGCAAATCCAGCGTAAACGCAAATCCCTGCGTCCGTAACGCGGTAATCGCCGACAACACTTCGCTGACACTCGTCCCGGCAATAAAACGACGAGCCATCCGGGTTGCGTTACTGCGGGCATTGTAGGCGAGCGCCCGCGACAACACCGAATCGGGCGAGAGATGCTCGATCCCAAACCGAACCATCTCGATCGCAAATGGGAGATGTTCTTTGACCTCGAGGAAGTACTCTTGCAGATGTCGCGTGACATCTCGATGAGTCTTCAACCGAGGAAGCACATCGACGAAACGGAACATCTGGACTTTTAATGACTCGTCCGCCATCGCGGCACTCAGGATTCGATCGTCCCACCACCGCCGTTCAAACATCGAAGCCCGTCGATGTGACAGCTGGTTCCAGATTTCGGTCCCCAATCGATGTGTTTCCGCCTCAACCTGGGAATCATCCCAGCGGATTGCCGACGCATCGACGCCCTTCGTACGGGACGAAGGGCGCGGCACCGAACTGGTCGGTGTCTCGTTATCAGAGGTCTTTCGAGCAGACTTTTTGGCCAAGGTCGCATCCGTGCAGGACAGGAAAAAATTGTCAGAGAGCGCCGATTCTATGCGAGTACCAACGGGATTGGGTAGAGTATGCCCCAAATCGATCAATTTCTCGGAAAAACTCTCCTCCGTTCGCCCGTCGGGACCTGAAAACCGCACTCCGACCACCCATGGAAACCCAAAGAAATGCCGTCAATTCCGCAACCCTTCTCGAACCTGCCGCTCGAAAGCTGGATCACGCAACTTCAACAGGCCGCACAAGCCGAAGACCGCCTGCGAGCCCTGCAAGCGATTAGTTCGCTCGCCAATCCTGCCGAAATCGCCCAATCCGCAGCCAACTCGCTGCAAGACGCAGACCCGATGCTGCGAGCACTCGCCGCCAAACTGCTCGCCAATGCCCCCTCCCCCCTGGCCACCGAAACCGCAGCACGACTCGAATTCCTACTGAATGATCCCGATCCGGACGTACAATTCGAAGCCGCACGGACCCTGATTCGAAAAAATTCTGCGAAGGATAGCCGCGCGATACCGACCCTGCTGGGGTTCCTCGACGAAGCAGAAACGCAACCGCTCATGGTCGCCTCGATCATCAACCTGCTCGCCGCCAACTCACCGATCGCAGGACTTAACACCACCGACCTGTTGCCCCGATTGCAACAGCGAATCGAACACGATCGAGGAGAAGTGCGCGAAGCGGTCGCCATCGCCTTCGCCAAATGGCCAGCCCTCTGCCAGCCACTGGTCGACCAACTGCTGCCACTGCTCGATGATAGCGAACCCGTCGTGCGGGAAAAGATCGCCGAGGCATTCGGACAGGCGGGACTGACCGAAGAAAAAATCCAATCCGCCCTGAAAATCGCCACGCAAGATGAAGACACCGAAGTCGCCCGCGTCGCCACCGAAGCCCTGCAGCGTTTGCAATCCTGAAGAGAAAACCGGGTTCACCACAAAGGCACCGAGGCGCAGAGAAGACGAAATTCAGGAGCAATGCAAACGCCTCAGCCGCGAAAAAACTGGATTGAAAACGACGGTCTCGACCGAAAGAGTCCCGACGGAAAACGAGATCAAACTCGATTCACCAACTGCAAAAATTCGATTTCGAATTCATTCCAATGAGAAAACAGACCAACGCGAAGAGGTAGGCCAATCCATTCTACCTCTATTTTTCGTCTTCCTTCGTTACCTTCTGTTCAATCTCTTCCTCTTCGATTTAATCTGATCTCGGTGAAGTTTCCTCAATCGCGGTATTTCCCCGCATCGACAATTCACCAATTCCTCTCTGTGTTTCCTCCCAAATTTCTCTGTGCACTTTATTTGAACCAGATCCCGGCATCAAAACGCCAAGGCCCGCGTTGAGCGTAACTCAACGCGGGCCGATCTGTCTTCATGATGCGATACGACAACGCCAAATCAATTCTTGCGTGGGGTTCCGGTTTTGGTTGGGGCTTTGGCCTCGACCGGAGCAGGGACCAGTTCTTCGGCTTTATCGTAATCAATCACCTTCGAAATCAGTGTTCCGTCTTCCATCACGATGATTTGGTACTTCGTTTTCTGGATCATGACATCGGCGATGAAATGCAATCGATTTCCTTCGGCCACTTTCTCAACCGCCTCAATTTTTGCCCCTTTTCCCTCTTCCTTCAATGTTTTCAAGACCGGGGCAGGGCATTCATCGACCGCGATATCGCCACTTTCCATCTGCAGAATTTTTTCAAGCAACGTCCCGTTTTCAGCGACGGCCACTTCGTAGTTTCCTGCCGCCATGCCGATCAGTGCCTTGTAAAAGACACCCCCGTCGTCGTTTTTCCCCTTCCCCAGCAGCTCAATTTTCCCCCCTTTGACTTCATCCAGGAAAGTTTTCTGGACGGGAGCAGGAGCCGTAGAAAATTTCACCACACCCGGTGGTAACGCTTCGTCCGCAGGCTTCGTACCATCTGCTGACTTGGCATCTGCCGCAGGCTTGGTGCCGACCGCAGGCTTCGAAGCCGGATCTTTCACGGCGGCCGGTTCTTTCGCGGCAGCCGGCTTGGTTGCTTTGGCCTTGGGTTTTTCGTCAGCAGCACGCAAAGCGACCACAGTCGAGACCAACAGCGCCGCGACCAGTGTCGACATCCCAAGTGAACGAAGTTTCATCGCCAATCCTTTCTTGATGACTGCATTTGATGCCGGGATACCACCAGATCCTATCCAAAGACTGCAGGCTCCCTCCATCGCTTTCGATCTGCGAAATCTACTCGATAAGAAATACTCTGAAAAGATGGATTCGCGGAATAATCTCTTGCCCGAAAAGTCGATCTGCAGAACCGCTCGGCAGGGATTCACTTGTCGCAACCTCTGCGGTCTTGAATGCCGTGATGCACGGGACTTCTGACCACAGAAATCAACCATTCAAAAGCAAAAGAGGTCCAACCGACGAATCGATGAACCTCTTTGCGACTTCAAATTTGCCGAATCAGACTACCGCGAAGTAAGGAACTTGCCGCGATGGACCAAGAAGTCCATTTTTTCCAACACGCTGCAAACCTCACCGATCACGGCATCAAAGTCTGCTCGTACGCAGTTTTTTCCGCTTACTCAAGCTTTCGCAGCAGCCAAAGCGGCTTCGTAGTTCGGGTGATCGGCAATTTCACCGACGTACTCAACATACGTCACTTTGCCGACGGGATTGACCACGAAGATCGCTCGTGAAAAACAGCGATCGAGTGGCCCGCCGCTGATCAATACGCCGTAATCGTTCCCGAAATCGGTGCAACGATGAGCACTCAGCGTCTTGACGGTATCAACCCCTTCAGCGCCGCACCATCGCTTGGCTCCGAACGGCAAATCCATGCTGACAACCAGAACTTCGATATCCGAATGCTTCTTGGCTTCATCATTGAAACGCTTGGTTTCCGCATGACAGACGGGGGTATCGAGCGAGGGAATCGTGGCAATGATCCGAGTCTTGCCAGCGCTCGAGGCGAGCGTAATCTCGGCCAAGCCATTGTCCTGGAGTTTGAAATCGGGAGCGTCATCCCCAACCCGCAGTGCACGGCCCTTAAGATCCTGCGGCCCACCCTTTAATGTTGTTGCACCTGTTCGCTTCATCGTATCGTCCTTCAGTCTTGTGAATAAATGGAATCCGTCGATTCGTCCAGCAGTATTACAGTTACCCACAGACTTTCAAGCAGACCGCCCCAACATCACCAATCCGCTCCCGAACCGCTCCCAATTCCTGTAACCGCTCATTCCACACCCGCATCTGCGGACCATCCCAGGCTCGTATCTCCAGTTTTCGCAAGAAACAGGCCCTGTTCCAGACCTGACCGCCGCACCGGACGTCGCGATTTTCACGACAAAATCGCCTCTAAAACATCGATTTTGCCTGAGCGCTTGTGTTCACGCCCAAAACCTTCA